>Ga0115848_100214_pt1 | contig 19984 bp, 19 predicted proteins | sample InSIn3gowninarea_FD_83862 | JGI IMG/M metagenome (GOLD analysis project Ga0115848, IMG submission 83862) | reverse complement strand
CTATTCTGATCAAGATGAAACAAGATTTCAAGAATTATTTAAAGAGATGATGGATAATTTGGATGAAGATGTTCAACGTGGTACTGTTCAACAAAAAAGATAGTTACGGATTGATTTAACATAAGTCATAATTATCATAAGTTACCTATAATAAAATAAGTTTGGTAAATTTTGTTCGTAAACCGTTAAAAATATACAATGAATATGATTATTGTGGCCATTTTATTTTGCTTTATTATCAGGTACTAAAAATGTTAAACTATTAAGGGTATAAAGGGTTAGTAAACTTAAAGTTAGCCAGCCTGTAGTAATAATCAATTTAAATTAAGGAGTCACTATCATGTTAAATCTAGAAAATAAAACCTACGTCATTATGGGTATTGCGAATAAACGTAGTATCGCATTTGGCGTCGCTAAAGTATTAGATCGATTAGGTGCTAAACTGGTATTTACATATCGTAAAGAACGTAGTCGTAAAGAATTAGAGAAATTATTAGAACAATTAAATCAATCTGAACATTATCTCTATGAAATTGATGTCCAAAATGATGAGGATATCATTAATGGTTTTGCTCAAATCGGAAAAGATGTAGGCCAGATTGATGGTGTTTATCATTCAATCGCATTTGCCAATATGGAAGATTTACGAGGTCGATTTTCAGAAACATCTCGCGAAGGTTTCTTACTTGCACAAGAAATTAGTTCATATTCACTTACTCTCGTAGCTCATGAAGCCAAAAAAACTTATGCCTGAAGGTGGAAGTATTGTTGCGACGACTTATATTGGTGGTGAGGCAGCAGTTCAAAACTATAATGTTATGGGTGTAGCTAAAGCAAGTTTAGAGGCGAATGTTAAATATTTAGCTTTAGACTTAGGTGAAGATAATATTCGTGTCAATGCTATTTCTGCAGGGCCAATTCGTACTTTAAGTGCTAAAGGTGTAGGTGGATTTAATACAATTCTTAAAGAAATTGAAGCGAGAGCGCCGTTAAAACGCAACGTTGATCAAGAAGAAGTAGGTAAGACGGCTGCGTATTTATTAAGTGATCTTTCAAGTGGTGTAACTGGAGAGAACATCCACGTTGATGGTGGATTCCACGCAATTAAATAATTTTTGATAAAATTAAAAAATCAGATAGTATAATCTCACAATAGGTGCACAGGGATGATTTGAAATTAAAAATCATCCCTGTTTTTGTGTATAAGAATGCGTTTTGATATTTAATTATTCAAGAAATAAATTGACAATCGGCAATGTTGCTTTGATATTTATAATATATTTAAGGTATAAATATCGATTTTAGATGACACTATTTATTTTGTTGTTAGAAATGTATCGGAGGTTATAAATTTTATTAAATGCATAGTTCCATATAAACAGTAGAAATGACGGAGCTTAATAAGATGACATGTTTCATTGCTTACGTGTATAAAAAAGCCAAGGACATCTAATTATGTCCTTGGCTTGAATTGGTGGTATAATTTTCAATCTTATGATTATAGCTATTATTAATCTTTAACATTACTATTTGCTTTATCGACAATACGTTGACGATATTTAAAAATGTTGCTCACTAATGTTTTGATTACAGCGTATAATGGAACTGCAACAAGAATGAGTGTGAAACCACCTAAATCTCCAGCTGCAAGTATGACAACAATAATAGTTAATGGATGAATGCTTAATGATTTGCCCATTACATTAGGAGTAATCACGTTACCTTCAAGTTGTTGTGCGATTAATGTTACGACACATACCCAAATAAAAGTTGAAGGGCCATCAATAATACCTAGTATCGCTGCCGGTGCAAAAGATAACCATGGACCTAAAAATGGTATTAAGTTAGCTACGCCGGCGAATAATACTAATAAAGGCGTATATGGTAATCCTATAATCGTATAACCTATATATAAAATAATACCTAAGATGATACTAACTGTCACTTGGCCTTGAATATATGATTTTAAAGTGAAGTTTAAGTCTTTTAATAAATCTACAACAAAAACTTTACGTTCTCCTTTGAAAAATTTACCGATTGCTGGGATAAATTTCTCATGATCTTTTAGCATATATATCAGGAAGAATGGCACCATTATTAATAAAAATACAGTTGAGATGAAAGACGTAATATATGACACTGAATTAGATAAAATAGACGTTGCGCCATCTCCCATGGATTTAACTGCTTTATTAATACGATGTGTTACATCATCTGGTAATTTATCCATTTGTCTTAACGAGAAATTAATTAATTGTTCGGCTTCTCTTTGTAATGATGGTGTTTGTTTAATTAAGTTATTAATATTGGAAATAATAATAGGTGCTATAAATGATACCACAATAGCGATGATAGCTATTAATCCTATGAATATTGTTGTTATACTAGCCCAACGTGGAAAGCCCCACTTTTCTAATATGTTTTGAAAAGGTAAACATATGTAAAAGAGAAATCCACTAATTAAAAATGGAAGAAAGACTGAACCAATAATAGTAGCTATTGGAGCAAATACTTCATGCACTTCCATAAATAGTTTGATGAGTATGAACAGCATAATAAAAAATATTCCTGTTCTAAACCAAACCTTATTGAACATAGATTGTGATCCTCCTATTTTATTCTTTTTCATACTCAATAAGTATATATCAAAACTCAGTCATTAAAAAGAGTAAATACTTTTACAAAATAACTGAATGCACTGTATTTTTAATAAAATGAAAAAACTATTATGAAATTAATTTGTATACGAGCTTGCTATAAATTTAAAAGTATTATAAGTATTGATACAATATTATTAACATTACAAGGGAGCATCGGTTTATGTCGGAGTTTAAAGTAGGTAAGATTAATAAAAAAATAATACATAGTGATATTTTAAATAGGGATGTAACATTATCGGTTTATTTACCTAAGGATTATACAAACTTATTTAAATATCAGTTGATTTTTTTCTTTGATGGTTTAGATTTTTTTAGATTTGGTAGAATACAACGCATATATGAACAGTTACGTGAAGAGCAATCAATACAACGTGCAATTATAGTAGGATTCCATTACGAAGATGTTGAAAAACGTAGGGAAGAATTTCATCCTTCAGGAAGTCGTTCTAATTTAACCATTAAAGCAATGGGAAAAGAAATTCTTCCTTATATCGATGCGACATTTCCAACATATAAAGTAGGTAATACAAGGTTACTTATTGGAGATAGTTTAGCAGGAAGTATCGCTTTAATGACTGCAATGACTTACCCAACTATTTTTAGTCGAGTTGCGTTATTGAGCCCAATGTATAATGAAAATATTAAGAAAAAAATTGATACATGTATGAATAAAGGTCAATTGACGATATGGCATGCCATTGGTTTAGAAGAAGCAGATTTTATTTTACCAACTAATGGTAAAAGAGCTAACTTTTTAACACCTAACCGCGAATTGAATCAACTGATTAAAGAAGATAATATTGAATATTTCTATAAAGAATTTAACGGTGGACATCATTGGAAATCATGGAAACCATTGCTAGGAGATATTCTCTTACAATTTTTAGGTAATCCAATAAATGGAAAATATGTTTAATAAAGTAAGATAAATAAAATAGTATGTTAACGAATGGTTGTTGAATACGAAAACACTATTAATTTCAGAAATGTAATTGTTTTCATGATAAAAGTAACGGTTTTCAAAAAGTTTTGATATAATAGGAATAAGTTAAACAAAGGAGGAATTTAAATGATTTTAGGATTAGCATTGGTTCCGTCAAAGTCATTTCAAGATGAGGTGAATGCTTATCGTAAGCGATATGACAATCATTATGCTCAAATAATGCCTCATATCACGATTAAACCTCAATTTGAAATCGATGATCATGATTTTAATTTAATTAAAAATGAAGTGAAAAATCGAATTTCTAGTATTAAACCAGTAGAAGTACATGCTACAAAGGCATCTAATTTCGCTCCAATCAGTAATGTTATATACTTCAAAGTTGCTAAAACAGAGTCATTAGAGCAATTATTTAATCAATTTAATACAGAAGATTTTTACGGTACAGCTGAACATCCTTTTGTACCTCATTTTACAATTGCCCAAGGTCTAACAAGTCAAGAATTTGAAGATATATATGGTCAAGTAAAATTAGCAGGGGTAGACCATAGAGAAATAATTGAAGAACTATCTTTACTTCAATATAGTGAAGAAGAAGACAAATGGACTATTATTGAAACTTTTACATTGGAATAAAAAGTTCAAAATTGTAAAGTGAAATTGAATTTACAGAATCATTATTGTTAAATACGTGAAGAGCGCTTAAATCAACTAAAAACGCCAAATCCTATTGTGTTTCAGTGGGATTTGGCGTTTTTATATGAAACATAATTATATTGTATAGTTAATCATTCAAAAAGATTAATGTACGTTTTATATTGAATATTCATATTTCAAATGTATATGAATGACGTTTCATTCATGTATACAACTAATTTTTATATAAATCATTTATAGATTTTAAGATTTAACCCTTCTATTTGTTTTAATAAAGTAATATCCGTAGAATACTGCAAGTGCAAGAAAAATCATCGCTGAAAAGTAAAAAGTATTATTTAAATTATTAGTAAATTGAGTAATTAGACCTCCGACTAGTGGGCCTATCATTGAACCGAAGCCTTGAACACTGTTGAACACGCCCCATGTTTCTTCCTGTTCGTTAGGATTAATATGCCCAGCCATAAAGGTATTCCAAGCCGGTAAGAGGATACCGTACATAAGGCCAATAAAAAGTCCTATGGCCCAAACTATATATATATTTGTAATTGTAGATAGCCCGAATATAAGAATTGTATATAGTATAAAGCCACTAAAAATAACTCCATACATAAACCCTTTGCTATTATTGTCGATGATTTTTGATAAAAATAACATAGAGAAAGCACACCCTATGCCACCAATAATGATTGCTACTGTATATTCAACAGTTGATACTTTCACAACTTGCGTTGCATATTTTGGAAGAATAGGTACAAGTGCTGCTATAGCTGCTCCTTGTAACAAGATACCTGGAAATAGAATGAGATGACGTTGTGTAACATCTACAATTTGCTTTAATTGTGCTTTCACAGGTTTAGTATTGTAATTTGTTAAGTTGATATTAACAAAATAGTATAGTACCCAGGCAATAAGCACAACCAAGGCCATCAAAAATGCAAAACGAGTAGGATGGAATTTAATAAGTAAGTTCATGATAACCATACCTACCAATAAACCTAGCAACCATGAAAAGTATACATAACCCATTTGTTTGCCGCGGTTTCTTTCATCTACACTAGATAACATAATAACCCAAATCGGACTCACAGCAATTCCTAACATAATAGCACTGAAAATAATTATGAATGGTGATGCCGGGAACCATATCACTAAAAACAAGCTTATAAAAGCAAGTAAGAATCCAGATGTAAGTACTAATTTTGAACCAAACTTTTTAAGTAAAAAGCCGATGACAAAATTTGTTGCAGCATCTGCGATAAAGTGAATGGAAAAAGCAAATGATGTGATTGCTATTGCGATAGAGGTCACTGTAGGTAAAAAGTTTATATAACTTAGTATGTACATACCTCTTGCAAATTCCATCAGAAACAGAATTACCAACATCATAACAAAGTTTCTGTTACTTGAGTAATTACTTGACGAAGAATCTTGCATACAAAGGAACCTTTCCATAGATTTCATCCGGTTGAGATGAGTGACCTATTAAATCTAATAAATCTTTACAAATCTTTCTAGTAGAATATCCTACCTTTGATTCTAGCATTTTAGATGACATAACCTTTAAAGTCTCTTCGTTATTTGTTAAGTCAGAAACAATATCAATTGCCTCATTTGGAGTATCTGCTATTTTTCCAAATCCTTTACTTTCAAAGTAATATGCATTTTCAAGTTCTTGACCGGGTGCAGGGTTTAAAAAAATCATAGGAATACAACGATTAAGTCCTTCGGAAATTGTGATACCACCAGGTTTGGTGATCATTAGTTGGCTTGATGCCATCCACTCATTCATGTGATTTGTATATCCTAATATTTTTACACTTGGATTATCTTTGAACTTTGCTTTTAATGAACGTTTAAGTTCCTTACTACGTCCACAAATCATGACCACTTGCGAATTTGGACTTTTTTCTAAAATATTATTAATCATATAGTCAAAGCCTTTTGAAACACCAAATGCACCTGCTGACATTAATATAGTAGGTTTTGAAGGGTCTAAATGTTGTTGCGATAACCATTCTTCTTTATCAATAGATTCTTCAAATTTATCAGCAATAGGAATGCCTGTCACTTTAATATATGAAGCAGGAACACCAGCTTCAATGAAATCATCTTTAGTATCTTTTGTTGCTACATAATATCTTTGTGAATATGGAGTAATCCAATTTTTATGCATGCGATAATCTGTCATAACTGTCGCAATAGGGATATTTATATTAAATTGTTCGGTCAACACTGACATCACAGGTGTTGGAAATGTTAATAATATGAGATCAGGCTTTTCTTTAATAAGTAAGTTGATGAGTTTATTTAATCCATAATATTTATAAAAACATTTATCGAGCTCATTAGGGCGACTATAATAAAATCGTTTATATGTATTTCTAAAATATTTAAAGCTATTGATATACCATTTCTTACATATAGAAGTCATAATTGGATGAGCTTCCATAAACAAATCATGTTGAATGACTGATAAATGATTGAGATTCATCTCATTCAATTGGTTGACAATACTTTGCGTGACTTGCATATGACCGTTACCAAATGATCCAGTAATAATCAATATCTTTTTATTTTGAGTAACCATTTATAGCCACCCTCCGTTAATTTTTAAAATTTATAATAATTGTAACGTATTTTCATACATTGTAAAAGGAAAAGAAGTGTACCATTTATTGTATTTAACTACTATAAATACGGCGTACAATACCATGCTTTGTCGTAAATTTGCTTTATAAAGTGTTCATTACTTATTAAGTATGGTTGCAAGGTAACGAAACTAAATTTGAGCACATTCTGAACGATTTTAGTATTATCTTCAAAAAATCTTAGTATTTTTTATATATTATGTTAATACATGTATATCTTAGCATTATTTAAATAAGGAATGAATTATTTAAAGGTGAGCGCAACAAAATTTTAAGTATATTTTAACACTACCTTAACAGTCTTTAATGAATGATTTTATCACTATCTAATAGAACGTGATTCGGATATATTACGTCAATTATGATTAAAAATAAATTAACAAGACTTATAATTATAAATTTATCAACGATAATAAAACGTGTATAATAGACTTATTGTAAAAAAAGGAGCGATACATTTTGAATGCAAGTGCGTTGTTCAAAAAAATTAGAGTAAAAAATGTAATTGGTACATTAGATATACAGGTGGACGATATTACCACTGACTCACGTACAGCTAAAGAGGGAAGTCTATTTGTAGCATCTAAAGGATATACGGTAGATAGTCACAAGTTTTGTCAAAATGTAGTAGATCAAGGTTGTGGTATTGTTGTTGTCAATAGAGAACTCGAACTTAAAGGTAATGTGACGCAAGTCGTTGTTCCTGATACTTTACGTGTTGCAAGTCTATTTGCACATGAATTATACGAGTTTCCTAGTCATCAACTGACGACATATGGTGTTACGGGGACGAACGGTAAGACATCGATTGCAACTATGATTCATTTAATTTATAGAAAATTGAATAAAAATAGTGCATATCTAGGTACGAATGGATTTCAAGTTAATGAAACAAAAACAAAAGGTACGAATACAACACCAGAAACAGTAGCATTAACAAAAAAGATCAAAGAAGCAGTTGATGCCAATGCAGAAGCAATGACGATGGAAGTTTCTAGTCATGGATTGGCCTTAGGTCGACTTAGAGGCGTAGAGTTTGACGTTGCTATCTTTTCAAACTTGACTCAAGATCATTTAGACTTTCATGGAACTATGGAAGCATATGGACATGCTAAATCGTTATTATTTAGCCAGTTAGGTGAAGATTTGTCTAAAGAAAAATATGTTGTATTAAATAATGATGATGACTTCTCCGATTATTTAGCAAGTGTGACCCCCTATGAAGTATTTACATATGGTATTACTCACGAAGCACAATTTATGGCTAAAAACATTAAAGAATCATTGCAAGGTGTAGAATTTGAATTTTGTACTCCATTTGGAAGTTTTCCAGTTAAATCTCCTTATGTAGGTAGGTTTAACATTTCAAATATTATGGCTGCTATGATTGCGGTTTGGAGTAAGGGAACAAATTTAAATGAAATTATTAATGCTGTTACTGAACTTGAACCTGTAGAGGGGCGCTTAGAAGTACTTGATCCATCACTTCCTATAGATTTGATTATAGATTATGCACATACAGCTGATGGTATGAATAAACTGATTGATGCTGTACAACCATTTGTTAAACAAAAGCTAATCTTTTTAGTAGGTATGGCTGGGGAAAGAGATTTAACGAAAACACCTGAGATGGGGAGAGTAGCATGTCGAGCAGATTATGTTATTTTTACTCCAGATAATCCTGCTAACGATGATCCTAAAATGTTGACAGCTGAATTAGCTAAAGGTGCAACGCATAAGAATTATATAGAGTTTGATGACCGTGCAGAAGGTATTAGACACGCGATTGATATTGCTGAACCAGGTGATACAGTTGTTTTGGCCTCAAAAGGTCGAGAGCCTTATCAAATTATGCCTGGTCATGTTAAAGTCCCACATCGCGATGACTTAATTGGTTTAAAAGCAGCATATCAAAAATTTGGTGGTGGACCTCTTGAGGATTAAATCACTTCAATTTCATGGAATGATGATGAACGTATATCATTATCGTTCTAATGATTTAATCATGTTAGCTATTCCAGAACTTTTTTGGTCCATTGAGTTATCCAAAGAGTTAGATGCAAATCAGCTATATGAGGAATTAGTGATGCAATTATTCAATTTGTTGACTGAAGTTGAAGCAGATACATTGCCACGTAATATAACTGATTTGATTAGAAATGAATCCAAAGGAGAATGATAAATGAATTTAAAAGAAGAAATAGAGTCAAGAAAGACATTTGCCATCATTTCACACCCTGACGCTGGTAAAACAACTTTAACTGAAAAATTGTTGTATTTCAGTGGAGCGATTCGTGAAGCTGGGACAGTTAAAGGGAAAAAGACGGGTAAATTTGCAACAAGTGATTGGATGAAGGTAGAACAAGAACGTGGTATCTCAGTTACAAGCTCTGTAATGCAATTTGATTATGATGATTATAAGATAAATATTTTAGATACGCCCGGGCATGAAGATTTTTCAGAGGATACGTATCGTACATTAATGGCAGTAGATAGTGCAGTTATGGTTATTGACTGTGCAAAAGGTATAGAACCACAAACATTAAAATTATTTAAAGTTTGTAAAATGCGAGGTATCCCTATTTTTACATTCATCAATAAATTGGATAGAGTAGGGAAAGAGCCATTTGAATTACTTGATGAAATAGAAGAAACACTTAATATTGACACTTATCCAATGAATTGGCCTGTTGGTATGGGACAAAATTTCTTTGGTATTATTGATAGACACTCTAAAACGATTGAACCATTTAGAGATGAAGAAAATTTATTACATTTAAACGAAGATTACGAACTTAAAGAAGAACACGCGATAAAAAATGATAGTGCATTTGAACAGGCAATTGAAGAAATGATGCTTGTCGATGAAGCGGGTGAAGCATTTGATAATGAAGCGTTACTGAACGGTGAATTAACACCTGTTTTCTTTGGATCGGCATTAGCAAACTTCGGCGTACAAAATTTCTTAAATGCATACGTTGATCATGCGCCAATGCCTAATGCAAGACAAACTAAAGAAGAGGTTGATGTTAGTCCATTCGACACAGATTTTTCTGGGTTTATCTTTAAAATTCAAGCCAATATGGATCCAAAGCATCGTGACAGAATTGCATTTATGCGCGTGGTAAGTGGTGCGTTTGAAAGAGGAATGGATGTAACCTTACAAAGAACTAATAAAAAACAAAAAATAACTCGTTCCACATCATTTATGGCTGATGATAAAGAAACTGTTAATCATGCTGTAGCAGGCGATATTATTGGTTTGTATGATACAGGCAACTACCAAATAGGCGATACTTTAGTTGGTGGTAAGCAGAAATATAGTTTCCAAGAGTTACCACAATTTACTCCAGAAATATTTATGAAGGTTTCTGCCAAAAATGTAATGAAACAAAAGCATTTTCATAAAGGGATTGAACAGCTTGTTCAAGAAGGTGCAATTCAATATTATAAAACGTTGCACACAAATCAAATTATCTTAGGTGCTGTGGGTCAATTACAATTTGAGGTGTTTGAACACCGTATGAATAATGAATATAATGTAGATGTGGTTATGGAACCAGTTGGACGTAAAATTGCGCGTTGGATTGAAAATGAAGAAGATATTAAAGATAATATGAATACTTCTAGATCAATTTTAGTAAAAGATAGATACGACAATTATGTATTCCTATTTGAAAATGAATTTGCAACGCGTTGGTTTGAAGAAAAATTCTCTGATATTAAACTGTACAGTTTATTATAATTGAATGTTTAAACTTATCACTATTCGGGCACACCGTAGTATATGAAAAATGTTTATATTGCTATGCAGTGTCATAGTATGTATACTGAAAATAACAAATAAATACCTATGACAAAACTGTCAGAGGGGAGTAACTTGAGAATAGTTATTGAATGTATTTAAACTGATAATAACTATTCAACACTTTGTCGTCATTACGAAGATAAGTCTTCCGGTAAAGTGGGCAAAAATATTGCTAAGTAAGACCTTTGCTATTAAATTAGCATAGGTCTCTTTATTTGTATTTAAACTAAAAGGAGTTGTCCACAATGGATCCGAGTTTGATTTTACCTTATTTATGGGTACTTTTAGTACTTGTATTTTTAGAAGGATTATTAGCAGCTGATAATGCAATTGTAATGGCGGTAATGGTTAAACATCTACCACCTAAACAACGTAAAAAAGCACTTTTTTATGGCCTATTAGGTGCATTCATTTTTAGATTTATTGCTTTATTTTTAATAAGTATTATTGCAAACTTCTGGTGGATTCAAGCAGCAGGTGCTGTTTACTTAATCTACATGTCTATTAAAAATTTATGGCAATTTTTCCATCAGTCAAATGAAAAACATCATAAAGAAACAGGAGACGAACATCATTTCGATGAAACAGGCAACGAAAAAGAAGTAGGCCCTAAATCTTTTTGGGGAACAGTATTTAAAGTTGAATTCGCTGATATCGTGTTTGCAATTGATTCGATGCTTGCCGCATTAGCCATAGCCGTTACATTACCAAAAGTTGGCATACATTTTGGTGGTATGGACTTAGGCCAATTTATTGTTATGTTCCTTGGTGGAATGATAGGTGTCATCTTGATGAGATTTGCAGCAACTTGGTTTGTAGAATTGTTGAATAAATATCCAGGACTTGAAGGTGCTGCGTTTGCAATTGTAGGTTGGGTAGGTATTAAACTTGTTATAATGGTACTTGCACATCCTGATATTGGCGTTTTACCAGAAGCATTTCCACATAGTGCTTTATGGCAAACAATCTTCTGGGTAGTATTAGTTGGCTTAGTTTTAATAGGATGGTTAACTTCAGCAATTGGCAACAAGAAAAAAGGTAACCAAAAATAATTTGATTGATACGCTAGAACCTTTGCTTAATAATAATTTAAGTGGAGGTTCTTTTTATTTTAATTTTTATTAGAACATTGCAGTTTTATAGTTAAAATATTAAACTTTAGATTATAAACGAATTTAAAATGATGATGATATATAGTATTAAAATAACTTAAATTTTACAGATAAAGAATGAGTTAAAGAAACTATAGGAGTGGTCTTCTAGTGGATAACAATAAAAAACAAGTCATACCACGCAGTCAATATCGACGTAAAAGACGTGAATACTTTCATAACGAAGAGCGAGAAGAGCGCATTAGACGTGAGAAAATAGAGAAGGAAAATCAAGCTAAAAGAGAACAACATCAAACTAAAGTCAATGAGGAACGTGTTAAAGATAATTTGAGAAAAGCAAGAATAGAGAAACTGACACAAGAAGAAATACATCAACAACGTGATGATAAAAGTTATAAACAAAAAACTTTAAATCAAAATAATCAAATCAATAAATCAAAAGACGACGATAATAAAATTGGAGAAGAAAGTCTACATGATGTTCGAGTTTTAAGTGACACCTCAACTTTACCGCATCAAAGTAAGTCAAAACAGTTGAATGATAATCAATCAAATGAAAATCAATATCATAATAAAGTAATTGAATCCTCAGAAAATAAGTCAATAAAAGAGTATGATGATTCTGGAAACGAAAGTAAACAACATACTAAATTGACTTCAAAGGAATCCATGTTAGGCGTAAATTCTAATCATACTGAGCAAGATTCAAGAAGTACACAACCATATTCTTCAAAACATAGCTATTCACAATCAGAAGATAAAGACAAAGATAATACTCAACAAGCGCAATTTCTTAAAAAAGAAGACAAACAACGTAACAGAGCCGAAAATATAAAAAAAGTTAATGAATTTAAACAATTGGTAATAGCTTTCTTTAAAGAACACTGGCCTAAAATGTTAATTATTATCGGTATTATAGTATTACTTTTAATATTAAATGCCATATTCACCACAGTTAATAAAAATGATCATACAAATGATAGTGCATTTAACGGTACAGCTAAAGATGAAACAACAGCGATGAAAATTGCTGAAAACTCTGTTAAGTCAGTTGTAACTGTCGAGAATGATTTGTCTAATGACACGACTGTGTCTGATAACAAAAATGAATCTGATAATGAGATAGGATCAGGTGTCGTCTACAAAAAAGTGGGCGACTCTATTTATATTTTTACTAATGCACACGTCGTCGGAGATCAAGAAAAACAAAAAGTAACATATGGTAATGATAAATCTGTGACTGGTAAGGTAATTGGTAAAGATAAATGGTCTGATTTAGCAGTTGTAAAAGCTAAAGTTGCTGACGAAAATATTAAACCAATGACAATGGGGGATTCTAATAATATTAAATTGGCTGAACCTATTTTAGTTATAGGCAATCCTCTAGGCACAGACTTTAAAGGAAGTGTTTCTCAAGGTATTGTGTCTGGACTCAATCGTCATGTACCTGTGGATATTGATAAAAATGATAATTATGATGCTTTGATGAAAGCATTTCAAATTGATGCGCCTGTGAACCCAGGAAATTCAGGTGGTGCTGTGGTCGATAGAGATGGTAGACTCATAGGTATAGTTTCTTTAAAAATTGATATGCATAATGTAGAAGGAATGGCTTTTGCGATACCTATTAATGATGTACGTAAGATTGCGAAAGAATTAGAGCATAAAGGTAAAGTGAACTATCCAAATACTGAAATCAAGATTAAAAATGTTGGTGACCTTGACGATTCTGAAAGTAATGCAATCAACTTACCAGCTAAAGTGAATCATGGTGTATTAATCGGTGAAGTGAAAGAAAATGGTTTAGGAGACAAAGCAGGTTTAAAAAAAGGTGATGTAATAGTAGAATTAGATGGTAAGAAGATTGAAGATAACTTACGATATAGACAAGTCATATTTAGTCATTATGATGATCAGAAAACAATTACTGCTAAAATTTATCGAAATGGTGCGGAGAAAAATATTAAAATCAAATTGAAATAAATGTTGAGGTGAAAATCATGTCAGTTTTAAGTCAGCTGCTTAAAAAATCTAGCCCTCAACAAGGGATTATACTCTATTATCTATTTGCAATCGTCGTTGCATTTTTATTATTAAATTTACCATATGTTCATAAACAAGGGGTTGAGGTTAATCCAATTGATACACTTTTTGTAGCTGTATCAGGTATTAGTGTTACAGGATTATCACCAATTACTATAGTCGACACATACTCAACCTTTGGTCAAATTATCATACTTATTATTTTGAACATCGGTGGTATAGGTGTAATGGCTATTGGAACCATGCTTTGGGTTGTTTTAGGCAAACATATTGGAATTAGAGAGCGACAACTCATTATGTTAGATAATAATAGAGATACTATGAGTGGAACGGTTAAACTGATTTTAGAAATTGTAAGAACAATTTTTATTATTGAGTTTATAGGTGCACTCTTACTCGCGTTCTATTTTTATCGGGATAATCCTGATTTAAAAAACGCATTAATGCAAGGCATTTTTGTGTCAGTATCTGCTACGACTAACGGTGGCCTTGACATTACTGGTGAATCTTTAGTTCCCTATGCAAAAGACTATTTTGTACAAACAATAGTAATGTTCTTAATTGTGTTAGGATCTATAGGCTTTCCAGTTTTGTTGGAGTTAAAAGCATATATAAAGAATCGAGTAACTAATTTTAGGTTCTCATTATTCACAAAAATAACGACAACAACGTACTTATTCTTATTTTTATTCGGCGTTATTGTTGTATTAATATTAGAACATAGCAATGCATTTAAAGGATTGAGTTGGCATCAATCATTATTTTATGCATTGTTCCAATCATCAACGACGAGAAGTGCAGGCTTGCAAACGATAGATGTGTCACATTTCAGCGACGCAACAAATATTGTAATGGGATTATTGATGTTTATAGGATCATCTCCCAGTTCTGTAGGAGGCGGAATCAGAACAACAACATTTGCTATTTTAATTTTGTTTGTTATTAATTTTAATAATACTGGTGATAAAACAGGTATTAAAATTTTTAACAGAGAAGTACATATTATGGATGTACAAAGATCATTTGCCGTATTTACTATGGCGTCATTAATTACATTTATTAGCATGATTATTATATCTGCCACTGAACAAGGCAAGTTGTCCTTTCTACAAATTTTCTTTGAAGTAATGTCTGCGTTTGGTACATGTGGTTTAAGTTTAGGTGTGACAAGCGATGTCAACGACATTACCAAGGTTGTATTAATGATATTAATGTTTATAGGTCGTGTAGGCCTTATTTCATTCATTATTATGTTAGCTGGACGTAAAGAACCCGAAAAATATAGCTATCCTAAAGAACGTATACAAATTGGATAGTCAATACACTATTAGCAAAGACATACGTGCACCTTTGCTAATAGTTTTTTTATTTAGAATGATATCAATGCGATAATAGTTTTATAACATTTAATGAATGGTACATGTTACACTAAATTTAAGGAGAGGAGTGGCTCTATGGAAAAAAATGAAAATAAAATAGTTGATGTGATTGCAACTTCTGATATGCATAGTCACTTCTTAAATGGTGATTATGGCTCAAACATTTATCGGGCTGGTACTTATGTTAATGAAGCTCGAAAAAATAATGAAAATGTCATATTACTAGATAGTGGGGGAAGTTTGGCGGGATCACTTGCAGCATTTTATTACGCCGTTGTAGCACCATATAAACGTCATCCTATGATTAAGTTGATGAATGCAATGCAGTATGATGCTAGTGGAATTAGCCCTAATGAATTTAAATTTGGATTATCTTTTTTGACACGTTCAGTTGCACTCTCAAGGTTTCCTTGGCTATCAGCTAATATAGAGTATACTGTTACTAGAGAGCCATATTTTTCTACGCCTTATACAATCAAAATGTATTCAGATTTGAAAATTGCTATCGTAGGTTTAACATCAGATGGATTAATGAAGAACGAGTACGCAGAAATGGAAGAAGATGTCTGTATTGAGAAGACTTTGGTTTCAGCTAAACGTTGGATTAGATACATACATGAAGTTGAAGAACCAGACTTCCTTATTGTTATTTATCATGGTGGGTTAAATAAAATAAGTAGTACCAATAAAAGAAATGAAAAAAATGTAAACGAAGCTGAAAAAATTATGGAAGAACTTGGTGTTATTGATGTAATTATTACCGCTCATCAACATCAAACAGTCGTTGGAAAAGATCATGGAACTATATATGTTCAAGCAGGTCAAAATGCTGAGGAATTAGTACATCTTTCAATTAAATTTAAGAAACGTACAACTTCTTATGAGATTGAGCACATCGACTCAAAAGTTATTGACTTAAATGATTACCATGAAGATGAGCAATTATTAAAAGAAACATATTATGATCGTAAGGCAGTCAAGCACTGGGCAAATTCAGTTGTTTCAAACAAAAACAATGGCTTAACAGTTCAATGTATTGAAGATATTATTTGTAAGCCGCATCCTTTTACTCAATTATTACATGATGCAATTAGATTAGCCTATAATTATGATATTTCTTGTGTGCATATACCTAAGAATGGTGAGGAAGGGTTAAAAGGAACTATAAGAAATAGAGATATATACGATGCATACCCTCATCCAGATAAACCTATAGATATCACTGTCAAAGGTAAAAATATCAAAGATATACTTGAATACAGTTATGCGCATATTGATTTTAATAAGCGACAATTAAGTATGACAATGATAGATGAAACGTTATTTACAGTTTGGCAAGGGTTTGATTATTGTATAGACATGTCACAATCACCGTTTAATAGAGTGAAATTAAATGGTCTAAATGAAGAAGATTCGTATAGAATAACAATGACTGATTATTGTTATAGAAACTACAAAATGTATTTACAAGAAGCTATCGTTCACGACACATATTCAGAAACGATGGGTATATTGATTAGAAAAAATTTAAAATGTGACATGTATTCTGTGAAATTAAATCATAATTTTAAAGTTTATTAATCTTCCTCGTACTATTTATAACGGTGTATGTGTAACTTTTTCTTTAATTAATTAAAAAAAGCATTTCTTAGCTCAAATTCATGAGTCTAAGAAATGCTTTTTTTATCCGTGGAATATCAATAATAAAATGATAGCCACAATTTGACCAATTGTAGTCGTAGCAATACGTCTCGTATATTGATGCCACAAGCTATGAAATGATACATTGAGCGTTAACGAATCACCATTCGCAAAAATTATTTTACTCTTACGATTTTTAAGTTCTTTAACATTTTCAATATAATGCATATTAATCCATATATTTTCTTCTTGACGGTCTGAGTGAGTTGGAAAAAAGTAAGTAGGAAAAAGAGGCGTAAGTAAAATAGGTGGTTTACTAGAGATTCCAGTAATACGATTCGTTTCTGCTTTTTTACTAATATAATTATTACCATAAAATTTACATGATCTTTCGATAATTCTCTGTACTTTAAATGGACTTTCTTTGCGAGTTTGATCAAACCTGATAATTTCAGTACCATTTGTCTGCTGATATTCATCATATTTAGGTCGTATTACCATATCACCTTTTCGTATAACATAAATCGTTTCGGGTAAATGTGTCATTAAAAAACCTCACTTTATTCGATTACTTAGATGGTTATTAAAACTAAAAAATTATAACCTAATAATATTTTATCCAAGCTTAAAATAAATTCAAGTTCTACTTTTATTTTCTTTTTACACATATTTCTTTTAAAATGTCAGAATATTCATTGATTTCAAAATTTAAAATCAGTATAATACATGTATATTAAATAATTGAAAGGTCGTGGTCTTTATGAATCACAATACTGAGGTCAAGTACACTACATTAGAAGATTTTGTAATGACAGTGAACGATTTAGGCGTTGAACTCGTCATTGAAGAAGCACTCAGAAATGCAAGAAAAGCTAAACTTAAACTCTTAATTGACGAAGCGCTCATCAATAAAAACGAGAACGATTTTATTCAATATACTAACGAATTTAAACAATTGGAGGCATTTTTAAGTGAATAAATTAGACTCGAGTCACTCATCATAAAAGGTCTATTCCCTACTTTAAAATAAGTTGAGAATAGACCTTTTTATCATACTTAGGACATCAATCTTATAATTTCATACTTATCTATATCCCCAAAGTAGTGATAGAAATCATAATTTTGAAGTGCCTCTTCTATATGTTCAAAATCATGTAAGCAACCTACTAACGCATGTTCAAGTTCGGTTACATCACCTTCGCCGAAGAAATCTCCAAATAGTTTTGCCCGTTCAATTCTTCCTTTTTTTACATCTAATTTTATTTGAATAAAACCTTTTTCAAATTTCTCTTCACGCTCAATATTATATTTTGGATTGCTGCCATAGTTCCATTCCCACGTACGATACTTTTCATTACTTAATTGCTTAATATTTTTCCAATCTTCTTCTGTTAGTATATATTCTTCAACTTCATTTTCACCAAAAATAGTTTTAAGAATAATTTGTTTGAATTCTTCTATATCTATTGGCTGTTCTAGAAATTCCTCAATATTGGCAACTCTTTTTCTAACAGATTTAACGCCTTTAGATTTAATTTTAGCTGGATTCACTTTTAATGCATTTTGAACTTCATTTAAATCACAATTCAGCATCAATGTACCATGACTAAACATTCTATTTTTTACTTTAACCATAGCATTTCCAGATATTTTAGCTTGCCCTACTTGTATATCATTCCGTCCAGTCATTTCAGCATTAACTCCCATTGATTGTAAGGCCTGTACAATGGGCATCGTAAACTTTTTAAAATTATGGAAGCTATGACCATCATCATCTGTGATAAAGCTAAAATTTAAGTTTCCAGTATCATGATAAACAGCCCCACCACCAGAAATACGTCTCACTACATCTATTTGATGTTTATCAATATACGCTTTGTTAACTTCTTCAATTGTATTCTGATTCTTTCCAACAATTATTGAAGGTCTGTTAATATAAAATAAAAAATAACTTTCTTCAGAAGGTAAATTTTTAAGAACATACTCTTCCATTGCTAAATTGAGGGAAGGATCATTAATATTATTGTTGCTAATAAATTTCATAACATTCTCTCCTTAAATAAGTCTCTCTATATGCCCTTACCCTAGTTATGAATCATTTATAGAAAAATTTCCACTCTTTTACTCATTTATGAATGACATTTTATAATTTTCTTTTAGTTCACTTCTTTTTCATAGAAATTAGTTTATTTGTCAAGTAAATTTTAGTACAATATAATCTAGCTATGATTTAAGGGAGGACTCGTAATGACTGTTGCAGAAGTAGGTAATATAGTAGAATTTTATGACGGTTTAAGAGGCCGTGTCGAGAAAATTAATGATAACTCTGTTATTGTAGATTTAACTATTATGGATAATTTTAATGAATTAGATTTACCGGAAAAGACAGTTATCAATCATAAGCGATACAAAATCGTTGATCAAGAAGGTTAATTAAAATGAAAAATGTTTCTAAAGCTTTGATTTGGTTTGTTATAAGCTTCATCATCTTTCACGCAATATTATTTGTGATGTGGGGAGAACATCAAGAATACTGGTATTTATATACTGGCATTATGTTAATAGCTGGAATAAGTTATGTTTTTTACCAAAGAGACATTGCATCTAAACGATTATTAACTTCCATAGGCATGGGTATAATAACGAGTGTCGCACTTATTATTATACAATTAATTTTTTCACTTATTTCATCAGAATTATCATACGCATCTTTAATCAAAGAATTATCACGAACGGGTGTCTACTTTAAATGGCAAATGCTCGTTACTTTATTATTTGTGATACCTTGTCATGAATTATATATGAGAACTGTTTTACAAAAGGAATTAATAAAATATAACTTACCGAAATGGGCTAGCATTTTAATTGTTGCAATATGTTCAAGTTCATTATTTATATACTTAGATAATTGGTGGATTGTATTCTTTATTTTTGTAGCTCAATTCATTCTATCTCTTAGCTATGAATATACGAGACGTATTGCTACGACTACAATTGGTCAAATTGTGGCTATCATTTTATTATTGATATTCCACGGATAAAAAAAGCATTTCTTAGACTCATGAATTTGAGCTAAGAAATGCTTTTTTT
>Ga0115848_100213_pt1 | contig 20004 bp, 20 predicted proteins | sample InSIn3gowninarea_FD_83862 | JGI IMG/M metagenome (GOLD analysis project Ga0115848, IMG submission 83862) | reverse complement strand
AAGTTTTCCAATCTCTGCCTCTAAGTTAAATGGTTTCTCCAATGGAATCTTTACGTTAGCAGTAGCAGATTTCTCCTTTTCAAGTGTATTTTCTGTGTTTTCCTTTTGATTATCAGTGTTATGGTGAATGATAGTTTGTGGTATTTCTATTTTGGGAAGGTTTTTAGGAGTAATGTTCAAATTTTCTTCTGAGGAAGAAGGTGGCAGAGGCTGATCAAAAGAAGGTTGCATGCCTGTTATGTCCTCTACAGTCACTTGATGCGGGTTTGGGACAGTTATATCAGCTGGTTCTGTTATAATAGCCTTGCCTTTAATCTTGCTGGGCTGTTTGCTCTCTTTTGATTTGCTAGGTACAGGGATATCAATGGTTCTAGCTCTCAGCTTATATTGTTTGTGGACATCATACACAGCAGATTCATAGCCTTGTTTAAAATCAAAAGACTCTCCAGACTTAGTCTGAAATTGATTTATCTTATGGTCATCTTGGTCTTCTTGAGTTAGAAAAATTTGTTGCTCACCCTTCAAATCTATCAACTTCATGTGAGTCTCCTCTGTTGGCTCACTAGATGTGGATGCTTCTGTGTAGTTTTCTTGGAAAGGAGGCCTAATATCACGGTCGGGACTAGTCCTTCCAACATTTGGGTTTTGATTCTTTCTGAAATTTGGGTTTCTTATGGTATTTGGTTGTTGTCCATCCCATGATGATTTCCTCTCAACACTCTCTACTCTGTCTCCCAGCCTATGCATGCCATTGATAATAGCATCTAGCTTTTGGTCTAAGGCTGAGGGCTCTTCCTTGAAGGTGGTTCTTCTCTCAGTTCTAGCTCTGTTTCTTTTGGCAATTAAATTTGCCTCCACAGTGACAGCCACATTTTGCATTTCAACAAGGCTGTTAGGGGCTCTTTCCTTTAACTGGTAGGCCATATCTGGGTCGAATCCATCAGGGAATTTATACAAGGCAAGGTCAGGTGGAGGTCTTAAGTTCTGTGGTATTGCATTATAGACATTATTGAATCTTGCACAATAGTCCAAAACAGTCTCTTGAGGGCCTCTTTTAATTGTATCATATTCAGCTAGTATGTGCAAGGGGTCTTTCTTTTTCTCCCATCTGTTGATAAATGACTGGTATAAGGCTTCTGGGTTTGCTATGGAATTGGCTGGGAGTGCTCTAAACCAAGTCCTGACATCGCCCGTCAAACTTTGGACAAAAATTTTCATTCTCACACTATCATCGTCAATCTCATAGCTTTCAAAGTAATCCTGCATTTTCTTTGTATGCTGAAGGGTTGTGCAGGCACTTGTGCCATCAAAATAAGTTATTTTGGTCTGGTAATCTTGAGGCATAGCCCCGGGATTAGTAGGGAACTGTAAAGGTGCATATCTGTTAGCCATGTTCACAGGGATAAGTGGAACAACAGGGATAAATGGAACAGCTGGAACAACTGGGATAATAGGGGAAGTAGTGGTGGTATGTGCAGTGAATGGAGGTGTGGAAATGGTGCTTGGAGAGGTGGATGATGAACAAGGGGAAGTAGGGGTTGAACGAAACAAAACTTTAAAAAGGGTGGAAAAACAGCTAGGATGAACTGTTTCAAGACTAGAATCAGTAAAGTCTTATTGTTTTTGTTTGCTAAGGTTTCTATGGATTAAATTGGGATTTTCAAAAGCAGCTGGGGGATTTGGGTTTGGATTTGATCTTGTATAATGTGAATTCTTCTTGGGAGCCAGCTTTAGCTTGTTTTCTTGGGATTTTTCTAAGAATATATGGGTTAGAGAGAAACTTTTGAAGGTTAGATTCTTCCTCAATTTTCCGATTTGTGAGATTATCTGAGGATGATCCCCAGTGGAGTCGACATTATGTTAACACTCAGGTTGTCCCTTGGCTCCTTAAGGGATACGGCCGAGGTAACCACAAACCAATCTTTGGACTGCCGGTTCTAGCCCACCTGCAATCAGAGAGGGCTCTCTCTTAATGATTTAGCTTTGTTGATGATGATTTTAGGTTAGTTATTGGGTTCAAGGGGTTTTGTTTGTGTTTTGGTGGGAAGGAGGTTGCTTTCAAGTAAAGAGGTAATGCATAGTGTGGTAAGTTTCAAACCATTGGGCATGGAGTCATGGAGTAGGACTACTGGTGCGTTTCTTGGTCACAAGGGAGGAATGAGGAGCAAGGTAGCTGCACATGAAACAATATTCAAGCTAAATGGATATGGATTGAAGGCTAAGGAGTGAGAGGCAACAAAGAATCTCTCAATCAAGTTAGTAGAGGGAAGATGAACGAGCCCTATTTAGGAGCAGCTAAGAATTCCTAGATAACAGTCATTCACATGTGAATTAGAGAAAATATGAGCCATAAGGAATCCATATTTATGCCTAAATCAAGAGAAAAACATTAAGAAGCCACAAAAACTGAGCATAGAGTGCAGCTAAGCAAATTCTAAACCAAACCTTTGTTCTGTGACTTGGGCATGTATGAAATTGAAATAACAGAGGTAAGAAACACTTATTGATTCATATAGCAGCACAAGAATTCCATCATTCACTCTTCAGTCATTAAACAAACATCAAATAGTCCAGTCTCCAAGCTTTCAGCAATCTTTGATTAAGTAAAACATATCAGTTACAGAGCGAGTCTCTCTTGGAGTGCATTGACCAACCAACCAACCAACAATGAATTATGGTCATTTATATCGAGAAAGACATCAAAAATATCTATCACAGCTGACCTAAAACAGGTCTGTGGGAAATAAGTTCTTTTAACCTAATCTTTGTCCTAAAATTAATGCAAGAAAATATCTTTGGAGCTGCGCTGGAGGCAGCCGAATCAAAATGAGTTAATATGGTGTCCTTGGTGGCTCAGTGCAGTGTTTCTACAATAACTGTGCTTTGGGCCTTGATCCATCGATCTCATGTAGCTTTAAATGCTTTAATCACTGATTTGAGAGCCTTAAATGGCTTAGAGCTACTTTGTTGACTTTAATGTTCGCCTGCTTCGAGCAGCTAAAATACCTTCACTAATACACTTTGCCGCATCCTGATACTCTTTGACATGAAACTGGGCTTTATCTCTCCTCTGATACTCAAAATTGTCAAATTGCTCCTTCCAGGCAAACAAAACTGTTGCAAACTGCGTTGGACTGAAGCTAGCTCTTAAGCTTTCCATTTTGACCAATTTTTCGCGCATCAAAAACTGCCTCTGTTTTTCATTCTGGGCATCCTAAGCAGCGATATTCGTCCTTCGCGCCTTTTTCGGTAGTGACGTCAGTGGTGGGACCCAGTACGATGGGTGACGTGGTAGGGTGATGTGGTGCTTACATCATGCAAGGGGGCGGTATCCGGTTTTATCGCACCATATTTTGCGCCTAGGCAGTTTGGGAGGAGGGGCCTCCGCCACAGTTGAGAGGGTGACGCGTGGCGGGAGTACGATGGGAAAACCGCCCATCTCCCGGACGCTAACCATCGACAGCTCCGGAGGTGAAAAGACCCGCCCACCGTAGATCTTGGGCACAACTGATCAGACGGTCGGTGACACGAACAAAGCGGCGGAAGGATAAGGAAGGGGCCCGCGGCACTTTTTTTATTAGTTGTTTAATCGAGCAAGGGGGAACTTTAGGAAAGTGGGTTATGGAATTATGTGCGAGTGGGGTCAAATATTTACATGTATGACTTTAGGATAAGGGCGGAGCATGAGTCTTGTAGGGTTAGGGTTAAGGGGAAATGGTTATTAGTGTGACCAGATGTCATACTAACTCCAGTTAGGACACGGATGGGTTAGTAGGAGCCCCAGATGGACTACTGCTTCCCGGACATGATAAATATGGCTATAGTGCCAAGGGGAGGGTTATTTAATATTTTTGGGGATTTTTATATAGTTTTTGCATAATAGGGGATAAGGAAATGATTTAAGGAGCTAGATAATAGAGTTAGGAGTTAATATGAATTTGTGAGGTGAAATGTAGGGGAGGGGCTAAGTTTGTGAACTGAAACTTAGACATAGGAAGTGAATGGACTGCGGAGAAATGACTTTTACACAAGAAATGTGGCTTCTATTGACTGAAGAAAGTCAAAGCCTGACTTAGAATTTTTACAACAATGAAGTGATAACAGGACTGGTTGGGCAGATCCCAAGGTCCTCAAGGGGATGCTAGTGAGTGATTTGGGGAATAAGAAGAAGGGGGAGTTAGACATGCCTCACTTGATCTAATCCAAATGAAAAAGTGCCTCATAATTGTGATATGAATAAATATAACACTTGAAAACATGAAATGGATCACATAGCTTGATTCTGCAACCACAAAACTACTTACCCAACCTACTTACCTAGCATTCTTTCTTCCTTTTGGTTTGGGTGCACTTCAACTAGCAAACCCAGCTTTTCAACTTTTTTCTTTTTACTGTGCTCCTATATACATCTACACTTATTTCATCTAGGGGCTTAGATTAAGCAGTTGAGCACCTTTGCTTCTCTACCTATCTACAAATCTGCCAAGATTAAGCTGTTTGGACGGATAATGATTCTCTATATTCTACAACAGGAAATTGAAACCTAGGGAGACCAAGATTAAGTTGTTTGGCCTTCCCTTTAACTGAAAATTTCTTCAAAAATGGAATAACTCATCAAAATTGGAATACAGTAGTGGCATTTAGACTAGCACGCTTTCATGGCCTCTTCTTTGGCCTCTTTTGGAAATATGGAGCATTGCAGCATGCAAAGAATGACATATTTGGCATGTAAAAATGTCAATCATGAAATATGAACACCTGTTGCAACAGGAGGCTAACATTGTGACAAATTATTTGTAATGGGATTTTTTCTAAGGCCTAAAAACCTAAAGCTAAGCTTAAATCCTAAAAACCTAAGCTAAAGATCTAAAACCTAAGTGCTAGTACTAAAACCTAGCATATAAGTCCTAAAACTAATGTATAAACTTAATACATCATACTAAACCTAATGTAAAACCCACTTTCAGACTATAGCATAAAAAAATACAAACATAATACAAAACCACAGCAGCTAACCATGGACTTAAACCACGTCGGAGAAGTTTGACATGTAAATGCAGTAGGTTTAACCATGGGGGGAGAAGACCGCAGCAGAGTTTGTAACCATCAGGGTTTGCAGTCAGCATGTGAATTGATTGTAAATAGTTGATCAGAACTGTCGGAGGTAACTTGCAAGGTGGGCCACAATCATCGGAGGTGCGTTGTCACATGCACCGTCATCACCATAACACTGATAATCAAAAGGAAAACACAGAAAATACACTTGAAAAGGAGAAATCTGCTACTGCTAACGTAAAGATTCCATTGGAGAAACCATTTAACTTAGAGGCAGAGATTGGAAAACTTAAGATATCCATCCCCCTCTCAGAACTTGCCAAGCATGATGTTTATAGGCAGCAAATTCAAAAATCACTTCAAATGCCAGAGGTCAAAGACAGTGTAAATGTTTTCGATGATACCCCTGAGCTGCTGTTCGGTCCAGAAGTTAATGGAAAATCAACATATGGATCTATTCCACCCTTTTATGTTAGTCTGCACATACATGACAAAATCTTGCATAATGCTATGTTTGACTCAGGTGCCTCACACAACCTTATGCCCAAAGCTGTAATGGAAAAGCTAAACCTTGATATAACAAGACCCTAAAAAGATTTATTCTCTTTTGAATCAAGTCAGGTCAAGTGTTTAGGCTTAATCAAAGACCTTTGTGTGTCTTTAGTCCAATTTCCCAACAAGACAATCCTAATGGACGTAGTGGTTGCTGACATTCCAACAAAATATGGCATGCTCCTATCAAGATCTTGGGGAGAAAAACTCCAAGGATCTCTCCAATTAGACCTCTCTTATGCCACTATATCTGTCTTTGGGCAACCAAAGAGACTGTACAGGGAAACACTGATGGAATATGTAGTAAGTAGTGAGGAAAAGCCCCAAAACTTCCCTATCTACTCAATCCATTCTGATATGGATTCATTCATTCTGTTTAATGATGATGGATGTTATCCAACTAATGAGAAGCCTTTGGCTTTAGAGCTAGACACGAACATAAATGAGGAATCGGTCACCCATACCCATGAAACTGTCAAAACAGTTGATGCAACCAGCATACAAGAAAAATCTCCCCAAATAGAAAATTCAAATCTGCCCAATCCTAAAATGACTGAAACTCTTAATACTAACCACAAGCAAGAAATCACATGGTATTTAGAGTTTGATGGTTCTGTTAATAAGTTAGGAGCAGGGGCAGGGATATGGATTCACAATACACATAACAATCATGTAGAAGGCCATGCCTACAGACTAAATTTCAGATGCACCAACAACATGGCAGAGTATGAGGCTCTCTTTTTAGGCCTCAAACTGCTTAAAGCTCTAGTGGCTACAAAAGTGTCCATTATAGGTGACTCCGATTTAATCATACAACAAATGAAAGGTAACTTTGTTACTAATGACAATAGAATGAGGGCCTATAGGACTGCTGCCACTAATATACTCAATGCATTCACTGAATCCAAGCTTGCCAAGATTTCAAGAAATGATAACATTCATGCACACAACCTAGCCACTTTCGCTAGTACATGCAAGCTTCCCTTTGAGCCAAACCACCATTTCACTGCTGAGATAAAACACAGGCCTGTTGTCCCAAATAATGTTAAAGATTGGTAAGTGTTCGAAAATAATGCACAGATTAACAATTTCCTTACTCTTGAGCATGAGTTTTCAAATATAAACATTGACATGGATGTCACGAATGATTCCCAATAGCCAACAAATGAAAATCAGCAGGCTGTAACAGCTGTAACAGCCAAACAAGTGCTAAACCCAACTATTTTCGACAAAACAAACATAGAAGAGTTGAAACAGACAAATTTGGAGGAAATAGCCAAAACAGAGGCCGAGATCATTGATCTGGAGGATAACTTTCTCCCTGCTGGCCTAACTCCATTAGAAGATATGTTTGATGCAAATGATGTCCCTAAAAAGCCTAAATGGAGCCTTTAAACGCTGCTATAGAAGAACACAACATAGGGACAATAGAGAAGCCCAAAATGATTAAATTGTCCAAAAATCTGCCACCTGATCAAAAACCAAAGTATGTCAATCTGTTCAAAGAGTTTCAAGATGTATTTGCATGGAGTTATGAGGACCTAAAGTCCTATGACACTTTAGTAATTCAACATACCATTCCCTTAAAACCAAATCAAAAACCATTCAAGCAGAAACTAAGGAGAATCAACCCTATGCTTCTTCCCTCGATTGAGAAGGAAGTAAAGAAAATGTTTGAAGCAGGTATCATAGAACCCATTAGATTTTCTGAATGGGTATCCAATCTGGTTCCTACAAGGAAAAAATCAGGTGAGATCAGGTTGTGTGTAGACCTAAGAAACTTAAACCAAGTCTTCCTAAAAGACCACTATCCTTTGCCCAAAATGGATCACATCCTACAAAGAGTAGTGGGGTTATCTAGAATCTCATTACTTGATGGATTTTCAGGTTTCAATCAAATACTTGTTCACCCGGATGACCAAGACAAGACAGCCTTTACCACACCATGGGGAACATTTAAGTATGTTAAAATGCCTTTCGGACTAAAGAACGCTGGTGCTACCTTTCAAAGGGCAATGGATATTGAATTTGCCAAGGAAATACATGATTTCCTAGTTGTCTACCTCGATGACTTAACCCCTTTCTCCAAATCTGATCAAGAACACCTCAAACACTTAAGGCAAATATTCATGACATGTAGGAAATATGGCATTTCCTTGAATCCCAAGAAGTCTTTGTTTGGCCTTGAGGAAGGTAAATTACTAGGCCACATCATTTCAAAAGATGGTATCAGAATTGATCCGGAAAGGATCCAAGCCATTCTCCAAATACCATATCCAAGAAACATAAAAGAGTTGCAAGCATTCCTTGGAAAGATCAATTTCCTAAGGAGATTTATCCCAAATCTAGCCAAGCTGATAAGACTGTTAAGCAGCATGTTAAAAAAGGATGCCAAGGTAAAATGGTCTCTTGAAACCAAGCAAGCTTTTGAGAGTATTAAAACTGCCTTGACTCAAACGCCTGTCCTCACAAGTCCACAATTTGACAAAGATTTTATTATTTTTTCTTTTGCATCTGAGCACACCATAGCGGTTGTCCTTTTGCAAAAGGATGATCAAGGAAATGAAAAGCCAATTGCACTTTTCAGCTGAGCCTTAAGAGATGCACCCTTGAAGTACCAAATTATGGAGAAGCAGGCCTATGCCCTGGTTAAGGCCATTAAAGACTTCAGAGTTTACATTCTATACTCCCATGTGATTGCTTATGTCCCAAACTCTGATGTAAAAGACATATTAACTCAAGAGGGACTTGAAGGAAAAAGAGGCAAGTGGATTGCCAGCGTTCTTGAATACGACATTGAGATAAAACCCACCAAGCTGATAAAGGGACAAGGTTTAGCTAAACTCATGTCCGAAACAAATTTTCAAGCCTTAGACATTAACCAACTGGACAGTGAATAGGAGTTGGCGACTCCACAGATCAGTGAAACCTTTTTGCAATCCCCATGGTATTCTGATATTTGCTTTGTATTGTTAAACTTGTGTGCTCCCCCAGGATTGTCCAGAACCAAGAAGAGATTTTTGAAAATGAAAGCTTTAAAGTTTTGTGTCTTAGATGGTGCATTAATTTGGAGAAATCATGAAGGCATATTGCTTAATTGCTTGACTATGAATGAAGCTAACAATATCATGAAAGAATTCCATGCAGGGGACTATGGAGGGAATTTATATTGGAAGTCCACCGCTGACAAGATTTTAAGGGTTGGTTACTATTGACCCTCTCTATTTGCAGATGTCAAGAAATTTGTTGTTTCATGTCACAAATGCCAAATCTTTGAAAGAAAAAGAAAGCTATTGCCTTTGCCCCTTAAGCCCATCTCAACCGAAAATCCTTTTCAACAATGGGGTCTTGACTTCATTGGAGAAATCCATCCGTCTTCTTCAGGCCAACACAACTGGATTTTAATAGCCACCGACTATTTCACCTAGTGGATTGAGGCCATCCCATGTAGGCAAGCCAATGATACCACCATTATCCAATTCCTTGAGTGCAATATCCTTTCTAGATTTGGTTGCCCTAAGAAAATCATCACTGACAACGCCGCTGCCTTCAAATCCAAAAAGATGATCAATTTTTTCCATAAATTTCACATTGCCTTGGGCCACTCCATAGCCTATTACCATCAAGGTAATGGCTTGGCCAAATCATCCAACAAAAGCTTCATCAACATCATAAAGAAAGTGCTAGAAGAAAACAAAAAAAACTGGCATAGAAAGCTCACAAATGCCCTATGGGCAAACAGACTTCCAACCAAGAGATCCATTGGGATGAGCCCTTATGAGCTAGTATATGGCATGGAGGCCAGATTTCTTTCATCTTTGGGCATTCCTACTATCAAACTGTTACAGGAGATTCAGGCTGAACGAAATGACATTCAACGAAGAATCAACCAGACCATTCATCTTCAGCAAACCAGAGAGCAAGTATATGACAGAGCTCAAATTGTGCAAGAGAAGCTCAAAAAGATGTTTGATAAGAGAGCTAAGGCTGAGGATTTTTGTGTTGGTAACAAAGTTCTAAGGTGGGACTCACGAAGAGAAGACAAGGGCAAACATGCAAAATTTGATTTTCTATGGAAGGGCCCATTTGTTATCAGCGCCGTGCAGGGCAATAACACATATTTTCTCAAATCTACAGATGGCAGCACAGCTGAAGAAGGCCCCGTAAATGGCTGAATGTTGAAGCATTATCATGATCCCTTTTGTTGAAAACAACCCAGCTGTATTATATTTGTACATAAATGTTTGTATATATCAACGCTTTGTTTTATTTTTGTACAACAGTCCGATTGTTAGAGGAGCAACAACAAATTTTTTGAAGACAGAACCAAACCAGGTCTGCCATTTCAGATCTCTGTCATTGCATTAATTTCAGCAAAGAAGTAGGCAGTGCTTCATAGTTCACAAGCAATTCAGTTGAGGGAAGGTGCTGTTCTTATTCCAAAGTTTCAATTATCTCACAGTCAGCACAGAGAAGTGTTTCTAGTCCATAGCAACAATAGAAGATCAAGGCAGTCTGACCTGCTATTCTTGGCTTTCCACAAAAGAAAGCCATCCCTAAGTGGAGCCACTGTTAGCCTCCTGTTGCAACAGGTGTTCATATTTCATGATTGACATTTTTACATGCCAAATATGTCATTCTTTTCATGCTGCAATGCTCCATATTTCCACAAGAGGCCAAAGAAGAGGCCATGAAAGTGTGCTAGTCTAAATGCCACTACTGTATTCCAATTTTGATGAGTTATTCCATTTTTGAAGAAATTTTCAGTTAAAGGGAAGGCCAAACAACTTAATCTTGGTCTCCCTAGGTTTCAATTTCTTGTTGTAGAATATAGAGAATCATTATCTGTCCAAACAGCTTAATCTTGGCAGATTTGTAGATAGGTAGAGAAGCAAGGGTGCTCAACTACTTAATCTGAGCCCCTGGATGAAATAAGTGTAGATGTAGATAGGAGCACAGTAAAAAGAAAAAAGTTGAAAAGCTGGGTTTGCTAGTTCAAGTGCACCCAAACCAAAAGGAAGAAAAAATGCTAGGTAAGTAGGCTGGATAAGTAGTTTTGTGGTTGCAGAATCAAGCTATGTGCTCCATTTCATGTTTTCAAGTGTTATTGTAGGTTTTAACCCTGTACAGAAATTACCTGCAAAGAAAATAAACAATGCGAGAGCATAACACATAAAACACATATGCAATGAGATTTTCCCCTGAATCCCAAAACTGGGACTACCAGCTTGATTTTTCATTATATTCCTTTCAATGTTACAATACATATTTATACATGCCGAAGCATCCAATACCATGGACCAAAAAACCATCGCGTCCAAAACCATGGACCGAAAACCATAGGTAGGTTCGCCCACCCCCAAAAAAGGGGACAAAAAAAAAAAGTCCCCGGGGGGGCCCCCCGACCCCCTAGGGGGGGGGCCCCCCCCCCCCCCCCCCCGCGACCCCCCCGTTGTGCAGTCAGCACAATGAAGGGGGGGCTCTGCCCCCCCTCTAACCCCTCGATTAACTACGTAGGTTACTCGTGGAAAGAAAATAACACAACCCAACAATCTCCCACTTGTTTTTTTTCTTTCCATAGGGGGCCACAGGAGAGCTTAGTCATTTTTTTCAGCCCTGAGATGCCCATTGCTTCTCTAAACCAAGAGAACTTCTCAGAGCTCACAGATTTTGTCAATGCATCTGCAGTATTCTTCAAAGTGTCCACCTTTACTAGCAACACCTTTTTGTCTTCTATCATATCCCTCACAAAGTGATACTGAACATCAATGTGCTTTGTCTTTGAATGATAAGCAGGGTTCTTTGCCAAGAAAATTGCACTTTGGCTGTCACAGTCTATTCTTATAGCTCCCTGTACTAACCCCATACTTGAACACAATCTATGCAACCAAACTTCTTCCTTGCTTGCATGAGTGGCTGCCATGTATTCTGCCTCTGTAGTTGATAATGCCACTACAGATTGTTTCTTACTCATCCAACTGACTGCACCTCCAAATAGGTTAAACACATACCCACTTGTAGATCTTCTCTGATCCAGATCTCCAGCCTAGTTTGCATCAACAAAGCCACGAATATCCAACACTCTGTCCAATCCTAGTCTTCCTTGGTAGCACAAACCATAATCACTAGTGCCACGCAAATACCTGAAAACCCGCTTCACTGTTGTCCAGTGCTCCTTCCCAGGTTTTGACATAAACCTGCTCAATACTCCCACTGCATGTGCAATGCCTGGTCTAGTACAGACCATTGCATACGTCAGGCTACTGACTGCACTTGCATATGGAACACGGGACATGTCCTCCTCCTCTTCTTGTGTCTTGGGACACTGTTCAATAGATAACCTCACACCTATAGGAATAGGAACCTTCACCAGTTTATTGTCCTGCATATTAAACCTCTACAGTATTCTCTCGACATACTTCCTTTGGTTTAACCAGAACTTCCTCTTTGCCCGATCTCTTTTAATTTCCATGCCCAAAATATAGTTTGTAGCACCAAGATCTTTCATGTCGAATTTGGAGGACAATTGGGTCTTCAAATCCTGGATAATTTCTTTGTCATTTCCAACCAGCAACATATCATCCACATACAAGACCAGATAAATAACACGGTCACCAATTAATTTAAAATACACACAATGATCTGCTTTGCTTCTGGTGAAGCTAAGTCACCATACAAATGTATCAAATTTATGATACCACATCCTTGTGACTGTTTTAACCCATACAGAGACTTCTTTAACTTGCATACCAGTTCTTTCTTACCCTTCACCACAAAGCCTTTAGGTTACTTCATGTAGATTTCCTCTTCCAAATCCCCGTGAAGAAATGCTGTCTTCACATCCATCTGTTCTACCTCAAAATCAAAAGCAGCAGCAACAGATAAAAGTAATCTAATAGAAGTTACCTTGGCAACAGGAGAAAAAATATCACCAAAATCAATTCCCGGCACCTGGGAATAACCTTTTGCTACCAACTGAGCTTTATATTTCTCCACCTTTCCTTCTGCATTTGTCTTCTTCTTGAACGCCTATTTGCTGCCAATGGGTTTCCTTCTAGCCGGCAACTCCACCAGATCCCAAGCCTCATTTTTGTGCAAAGATGCCATTTCATCAACCATGGCCTCTTTCCAGAGTTTTCCATCCTCTGAATCCACTGCTTCCTTCACAGTTATGGGATCATCATTAGTAACAGACAAAGCAAAATTTGAACATAAAGTAGATGGACTATACCTTTCTGGCTGCCTTCTTTCTCAAACTGATCTTCTCACAGCCGGAGTTTGTGGCTCTTCATCTTCTGATTCATCCTCTGCTATAGAGTCTGATTCTTCCTCCTTTAGTTCAAACTCTATCTTCACAGATTCTTTTGGTTGGACTTCATGTTTAATAACATCTTTCACCTCTCTGAACACCACATCTCCACTGTACACAACATTCTGTGTGACTGGGTTCCAAAGCTTATAACCCTTTAAACCATCTTTATACCCAATAAAGATGCACTTTTCATATTTACTATCCAACTTAGTTTGTTTCTCCTTTGGAACATGTACATATGCATCACATCCAAAGACCCTAAGATGTGAAAGAGAGGGTTTCTTACCAGTCCATACTTCTTGTGGAGTCTTATCCTCCAACGCTGATGAAGGTGACCTGTTGACCAGGTAACATGCAGTATCCACTGCCTCTGCCTAGAATTCCTGTCCTAACTCGGCACCACTGAGCATGCTTCTTGCCCTTTCCATCAACGTCTTGTTCATTCTTTCTGCGACTCCATTTTGCTGAGGTGTATATGGAGTAGTCTTCTGCCGTGATATACCACACTTCTTATAGAATTCTTCAAATTCCTTGCTGCAAAATTCTCCACCATTATCTGTCCTCAACACCTTTATCTTCTTCTCTGTCTGATTTTCCACCAAAGCCTTCAATTCTTTAAACCTGTCAAAGACTTCAGATTTCTTCTTAAGGAAATATATCCATGTATTCCTTGAGAAGTCATCTATAAATGATACATAGTACACAGACTTACCCAGTGATGGAACCTTCACAGGTCCAAACACATCACTGTGCACAAGCTCTAATATCTGTTTCGTCCTCTTACCACTAGAGGGGAAACTCACCCGATTCTGCTTCCCATATACACAATTTTCACAGAAATCAAAATCCAGAGAGCTATTATTCATACCTTCTACCATACCTTTACCATGAAGTATTCGAAGGCCCTTCTCTCTAATATGTCCAAGCCTTTGATGCCACAGCATGTTCTTCTCTCCAGAGACCACTAGATTTTCTACTCCATTTTCAGGAACCATAGAACTATTGCACCCATCAACAACAGTGCTACCTTGCAGCTTGTACAGAGTTCCAATCCGAACTCCCCGCATCAATATCAATGCTCCTCGAACCATCTTGTAGGTCTCTTTCTTGAACGCCGTCTTTACACCTGCATCATCCAACTTGCTTACAGAAATCAGATTCCTGGCCAATGTAGGAATATGCAGAACACCCGAAAGTGTTCTAACCCTTCCACCTTGCAACTTCAACTTTACTTTTCCACGACCAATGATTCTAGCCTTCCTATCATCTCCCAAGAAGACATCACCACCATCGTATTTCTCATACTTGCAGAACCACTCTCTTTGGGGAGTGAAGTGAAAGGATGCACCTGAGTCAATCAACCATGCCTCATGATCTACACGTGTACTTGAAGAAGCCAAGTACACATCCCCACCTTCATCTGAGGTGGTTTTCGCCTCTGCAGAAGGAGCATCATCAGATCCCTTTCCTTTATCAAGAGCTTTAGATTTACAATCCCTTTTGAAGTGCCCTTCCTTTCCACATTTCCAGCACACCACCTTTGTAGGTTTTCCTGGAGATTTAGATCTCCCTCTAGATTTAGATCTCCCACTCGATGACTTATTTTTGTTTCTATTCAGGGACCGTCCTCGTACAGACAAGGCATCACCATTCTGGCTCTCCATATTTTTTCGTCTCAACTCCTCCGTCAGCAAGGCTGAGACTATTTCATCAAACTGCAAAGCAGTTGCATTGGTACCTATTGCAATAACCAAACTATCCCACGAATCTGGTAGAGAACACAACAAATTGATGCACTTATCTTCATCTGAAATTTTAATATCAACAGATGATAATTGACTTACCACAGTATTAAACGCATTCAGATGCTCTATCACCGAGTCTCCATCTTTCATCCTCAGGTTATACAACTTTTTTTGCAGGAACAATTTATTCACCAGAGACTTAGATTGGTACAAAGTCCCTAACTTGTCCCACAAAGCCTTCGCCGTAGCTTCCCCTGATACATTCAGCAATACTGAATCTAAGACACATAATCGTATTGTGCTCTTTGCCTTCCGATCCAACTTCTTCCATTCTTCATCAGTCACTCCCGTTGGTTTAGTACCCGGATCTACCGTGATCCATTGATCTTTATCCACCAACATATCCTCCATCTTGAGTTTCCACAACTCAAAACTCTAACCATTGAACTTCTCAATCTCTATCTTTCCACTGCTCGCCATCTTCTTTTACCACCAGAATCAATTTCACAGGTCTCCCACTGAACAGGGTCTACCACAGGCCCGAGTGAAACCCCTCAGCAACAAAGGCATCCCCTTGAAGCTAAAACAGCTCTGATACCAAATGTAGGTTTTAACCCTGTACAGAAATTACCTGCAAAGAAAATAAACAATGCGAGAGCATAACACATAAAACACATATGCACAAAGATTTTCCCCTGGATCCCAAAACCAGGACTACCAACTTGATTTTTCATTATATTCCTTTCAATGTTACAATACATATTTATACATGCCGAAGCATCCAATACCATGGACCAAAAAACCATTGTGTCCAAAACCATGGACCGAAAACCATAGGTAGGTTCGCCCAACCTAATATAGGGTCCAATTTTTTTTTTTTTTTGGGGCGCTGCCCCGAACCCCGTAGAGGGGGCTACCCGCCCCCCCTGTGACCCCCCCGCTACGTAGTCGGTGCAACGAAGGGGGGGCTCTGCGCCCCCTCTAACCCCTCGGTTAACTACGTAGGTTACTCGCGGAAAGAATATAACACAACCCAATAGTTATATTTATTCAGATCACAATTATGAGGCACTTTTTCATTTGGATTAGATGAAGCGAGACATGTCTAACTCCCCCTTCTTCTTATTCCCCAAATCACTAACTAACATCCCCTTGAGGACCTTGGGATCTGCCTAGCCAGCCCTGTTATCACTTCATTGTTGTGAAAATACTAAGTCAGGCTTTGACTTTCTTCAGTCAATAGAAGCCACATTTCTTGTGTAAAAGTCATTTTCCACAGTCCATTCACTTCCTATGTCTAAGTTTCAATTCACAAACTTAGCCCCTCCCCTACATTTCACCTCACAAATTCATATTAAGTCCTAAATCTATTATCTAGCTCCTTAAATCATTTCCTTATCCCCTATTATGCAAAAACTATATAAAACTCCCCAAAAATATTAAATAACCCTCCCCTTGGCACTATAGCCATATGTATCAAGTCCGGGAAGCAGTAGTCCATCTGGGGCTCCTACTAACCCATCCGTGTCCTAACTGGAGTTAGTCTGACATCTGGTCACACTAATAACCATTTCCCCTTAACCCTAACCCTACAAGACCCATGCTCCGCCCTTATCCTAAAGTCATACATGTAAATATTTGACCCCGCTCGCACATAATTCCATAACCCACTTTCCTAAAGTTTCCCCCCCACTCGATTAAACAATTAATAAAAAAAGCGCCGCAGGCCCCTTCCTTATCCTTCTGCCACTTTGTTCGTGCCGCCGACCGTCCGATCTGTTGCGCCCAAGATCTACGGTGGGTGGGTCTTTTCACCTCCGGAGCTGTTGATGGTTAGCGTCTGGGAGATGGGTGGTTTTCCCGTCGTACTCCCGCCACACGTCACCCTCTCGAGTGTGGCGGAGGCCCCTCCTCGCAAACCGCCTAGGCGCAAAAGATGGTGTGATAAAACCGGATACCACCCCCTTGCGTGACGTAAGCGCCACATCACCCTGCCATGTCACCCTTCGTACTGGGTCCCACCGCTGACGTCATGCTGACGTCACCACTGAAAAAGGCGCGAAGGGCGAAAATCGCTGCTTAGGATGCCCGGAATGAAAAACAGAGGCAGTTTTTGATGCGCGATTACTGCCTTGGCAGTAATCGCGCATCGCTAAGAAAAATTGGTCAAAATGGAAAGCTTAAGAGCCAGCTTCAGTCCAGCGCAGTTTGCAATAGTTTTATTTGCCTGGAAGGAGCAATTTGACAGTTTTGAGTATCAGAGGAGAGATAAAGCCCAGTTTCATGTCAAAGAGTATTAGGATGCGACAAAGTGTATCAGTGAAGATATTTCAGCGGCTCGAAGCAGGTGAACATTAAAGAGCCCCTCGACAAAGTCAACAAAGCAGCTCTAAGCCATTTAAGGCTCTCAAATCAGTGATTAAAGCATTTAAAGCTACATGAGATCGATGGATCAAGGCCCAAATCGCAGTTATTGCAGAAACACTGCACCGAGCCACCAAGGACACCATATTAACTCATTTTGATTCGGCTGCCTTCAGCGCAGCTCCAAAGATATTTTCTTGCATTTAGGACAAAGATTAGGTTAAAAGAACTTATTTCCCGCAGACCTGTTTTAGGTCAGCTGTAATAGATATTTTTGATGTCTTTCTCGATATAAACGACCCTAATTCATTGTTGGTTGGTTCCAGGTCAATGCACTCCAAGAGAGACTCGCTCTGTAACTGATATGTTTTACTTAATCAAAGATTGCTGAAAGCTTGGAGACTAGACTGTTTGATGTTTGTTTAATGACTGAAGAGTGAATGATGGAATTCTTGTGCTGCTATATGAATCAATAAGTGTTTCTTACCTCTGTTATTTCAATTTCATACATGCCCAAGTCACAGAACAAAGGTTTGGTTTAGAATTTGCTTAGCTGCACTCTATGCTCAGTTTTTGTGGCTTCTTAATGTTTTTCTCTTGATTTAGGCATAAATATGGATTCCTTATGGCTCATATTTTCTCTAATTCACATGTGAATGACTGTTATCTAGGAATTCTTAGCTGCTCCTAAATAGGGCTCGTTCATCTTCCCTCTACTAACTTGATTGAGAGATTCTTTGTTGCCTCTCACTCCTTAGCCTTCAATCCATATCCATTTAGCTTGAATATTGTTTCATGTGCAGCTACCTTGCTCCTCATTCCTCCCTTGTGACCAAGAAACGCACCAGTAGTCCTACTCCATGACTCCATGCCCAATGGTTTGAAACTTACCACACTATGCATTACCTCTTTACTTGAAAGCAACCTCCTTCCCACCAAAACACAAACAAAACCCCTTGAACCCAATAACTAACCTAAAATCATCATCAACAAAGCTAAATCATTAAGAGAGAGCCCTCTCTGATTGCAGGTGGGCTAGAACCGGCAGTCCAAAGATTGGTTTGTGGTTACCTCGGCCGTATCCCTTAAGGAGCCAAGGGACAACCTGAGTGTTAACATAATGTCGACTCCACTGGGGATCATCCTCAGATAATCTCACAAATCGGAAAATTGAGGAAGAATCTAACCTTCAAAAGTTTCTCTCTAACCCATATATTCTTAGAAAAATCCCAAGAAAACAAGCTAAAGCTGGCTCCCAAGAAGAATTCACATTATACAAGATCAAATCCAAACCCAAATCCCCCAGCTGCTTTTGAAAATCCCAATTTAATCCATAGAAACCTTAGCAAACAAAAACAATAAGACTTTACTGATTCTAGTCTTGAAACAGTTCATCCTAGCTGTTTTTCCACCCTTTTTAAAGTTTTGTTTCGTTCAACCCCTACTTCCCCTTGTTCATCATCCACCTCTCCAAGCACCATTTCCACACCTCCATTCACTGCACATACCACCACTACTTCCCCTATTATCCCAGTTGTTCCAGCTGTTCCATTTATCCCTGTTGTTCCACTTATCCCTGTGAACATGGCTAACAGATATGCACCTTTACAGTTCCCTACTAATCCCGGGGCTATGCCTCAAGATTACCAGACCAAAATAACTTATTTTGATGGCACAAGTGCCTGCACAACCCTTCAGCATACAAAGAAAATGCAGGATTACTTTGAAAGCTATGAGATTGACGATGATAGTGTGAGAATGAAAATTTTTGTCCAAAGTTTGACGGGCGATGTCAGGACTTGGTTTAGAGCACTCCCAGCCAATTCCATAGCAAACCCAGAAGCCTTATACCAGTCATTTATCAACAGATGGGAGAAAAAGAAAGACCCCTTGCACATACTAGCTGAATATGATACAATTAAAAGAGGCCCTCAAGAGACTGTTTTGGACTATTGTGCAAGATTCAATAATGTCTATAATGCAATACCACAGAACTTAAGACCTCCACCTGACCTTGCCTTGTATAAATTCCCTGATGGATTCGACCCAGATATGGCCTACCAGTTAAAGGAAAGAGCCCCTAACAGCCTTGTTGAAATGCAAAATGTGGCTGTCACTGTGGAGGCAAATTTAATTGCCAAAAGAAACAGAGCTAGAACTGAGAGAAGAACCACCTTCAAGGAAGAGCCCTCAGCCTTAGACCAAAAGCTAGATGCTATTATCAATGGCATGCATAGGCTGGGAGACAGAGTAGAGAGTGTTGAGAGGAAATCATCATGGGATGGACAACAACCAAATACCATAAGAAACCCAAATTTCAGAAAGAATCAAAACCCAAATGTTGGAAGGACTAGTCCCGACCGTGATATTAGGCCTCCTTTCCAAGAAAACTACACAGAAGCATCCACATCTAGTGAGCCAACAGAGGAGACTCACATGAAGTTGATAGATTTGAAGGGTGAGCAACAAATTTTTCTAACTCAAGAAGACCAAGATGACCATAAGATAAATCAATTTCAGACTAAGTCTGGAGAGTCTTTTGATTTTAAACAAGGCTATGAATCTGCTGTGTATGATGTCCACAAACAATATAAGCTGAGAGCTAGAACCATTGATATCCCTGTACCTAGCAAATCAAAAGAGAGCAAACAGCCCAGCAAGATTAAAGGCAAGGCTATTATAACAGAACCAGCTGATATAACTGTCCCAAACCCGCATCAAGTGACTGTAGAGGACATAACAGGCATGCAACCTTCTTTTGATCAGCCTCTGCCACCTTCTTCCTCAGAAGAAAATTTGAACATTACTCCTAAAAACCTTCCCAAAATAGAAATACCACAAACTATCATTCACCATAACACTGATAATCAAAAGGAAAACACAGAAAATACACTTGAAAAGGAGAAATCTGCTACTGCTAACGTAAAGATTCCATTGGAGAAACCATTTAACTTAGAGGCAGAGATTGGAAAACTT
>Ga0115848_100210_pt1 | contig 20165 bp, 25 predicted proteins | sample InSIn3gowninarea_FD_83862 | JGI IMG/M metagenome (GOLD analysis project Ga0115848, IMG submission 83862) | reverse complement strand
GAAGAATCCATCACAACATTGCTCTGCTTTGGGTAAATATTCATATTTACATGTTTTCTACTATTTAAGAAGGATCCATGATTGTCACATGACCTTCTTAGCTTCTCACCAATCTTAAACACCTCACTCTGGGTCATTTCTTGATCCATTTCCAGCTCTGATTCATTCAGCATGATCCCTTTCTATTTTTCGTTTTGCTGTGTCTAATCTCTTTCTTTATCCTTTTCCTTCTTCTCATAATCTTCATTCGTTGCTTGATCTTCTACTGATATTTCTTCCTCCTCTTCAAGAACTTGGAACTAGTTCTGACTACCCTTTTGTCCTTCATCTTGGTGTTGCTTTGGCCCTTTTTTGCCACTTTTCCCTTTATGAACTACTTTGTAAAGCTAACTGTATCTTTCATTGTGTTTATTTTTCTTTTGTTCTCTACTTTACTAAGGGGGAATTCTCTTAGAAGGTGCCCATGTTCACGGCATCTGCGATATCTAAATGGAATATGTTCGTAGTTGACTGTTTGCACCCATTCCTGATCAAAAACCTCCAAGAGGACTTCATCCATAAGAGCTCTGGAGAGGTCCATTTCCATACAGATCCTAGCAAAAGAGGTATATTTTCCCCTCCTTGTGGCTTTGGAGGCTTTGATAAACCATCCTAATTTATTGCCTATGGCTGCAAGGGATTCAGTTTGCCAATAGTCAAGAGGTAGAGAACAGAGTCTTACCCAAACCAGAACTGAAGTAAAAGTTTCCCGCTCCGGAAGGAAGTTCATCATCCATGGCCACATATAGAGCCCTGCTGCTATGTAGGAGTAGGGCTCGCCTTCAAACACTCTGTCTTTATCTCTAATGTTAGTGAACACTACAGTAAAGAATCCTTTGGACCCCAGATGTAGATCAATGCTACCTTTGGGTTTCCAGTGGTATCTTATCCATGTTTGTAAAGCTTTTTCAGTGGGCCATAGCCCCATGAATTTGCATATGATTGCATAAGTCTGCATGTGATCTCTGTGCTCCTGCAGCACTGGATCATTTAAAACTACTCTAGGAGTAATTTCAGCTATAGGTTTGCATTGACTCTTCTGATTTTTGTCTTTTGTTCCCTGTATTTTGTCATTTTCTTCCTTTTCCTTTGTGCCATCCTTCTCCTTCGATTTAGTACTTTCTAATTCCTCCTCCTTGTTTTTTCTTCCTTCCTCCACATCATCTTTTCCTTTCTCCGGAGGCATCTTACCCTTGTTGGCCATCGCTTCCTTGTAGGAGGGAGTGGAGCTCCCTCCTCTGTGCCGATCCATGGAGAGAAACCCGTTGTAGTTGACAAAAAACATATTTGCCTTCGCTCTAACAAAACAATATATATTTATTTTACATATATAAAAATATAAAAATAAAAAAATAAAAAAAAAATAAAAATAATAATATATATATATATATATATATATATATATATATATATATATGTTAAATATTAAATGTTATGTTATAGTTATATTATATATAATTTTATGTTTTATTATATAGTTACATGATGTTATATAAATATGTTATATATAGTTTCCATATATATATAACAAAATTTTCTTGTTTTTGATTTTTAACATAGATAATATTTTATTTAAGTAATTAATTTTTTTAAACTAATTGTACTCTATTTATTATTAAAGAATATTTAAAATATAATTTATTTTAAATTTAAATAACAAAAAAAATCAAATTTCTTATTTGATAAGTAGAGATTAATCATGAGCCACCATATTTATTGTGTCAATTTGAATGTCATAATTTTTTTATTTATAGGTCATAGTTTAGGTTGTTTTATGTTTTGGAATTTTTTGGGCATATTTTTTGTCAAATTTGTTTCAGATTTAAAATGCATTTTAAATAACAAAAAAACAAAATATTTTGAGAATTTATTTCACTAAATTCCTAAGAAAAACTTCAAAACATAAAATAATTAGAAAATAAAGTTTTTACCATTCAAAACCAGAAAAAATTCATAATAAACACGCTACCATTGCAATTATTGAAAACTTATACAATAAAATGAAAAGAAAATTAAAACCTAAGCTATCTAGTTTCTTTGGTGGTTTTCAAGGATTTTCTTGGTGGTATTTTTGGTTTTTTTGGTGGTTTTCATGGTTTTTGTATGGTGGGTTTTCATTTCAAATTAATATATTTTTTTGTAAGAAAAATATTTCCAATAGAGAAACAATGATAGGAAATGTACCTTAGCTTCTAGATAGTGGTTGGTTTGATCTTCAGGAATATTGGTGGGTCACTGATCCATCTCCCAAACACCTATTTCAACTCTAAAATCCTCTGTCGAGAACCTCAGTCGAGAAGTTAAAGGCCTCATTCGAGTTGTTATTTTCCTTGTTGTTTGAAAAAGATGACTTGATAGTCTATAGTTGTGGCTTTTAATGCCAAATAGAGGCTCAGTCTAGCTCTAGATCTCAATCGAGCCTATAGCTTGATCGAGCTCATGTGTTAACTCAAGTTACACAAGAGCTCAATGAAGGATTTGTTTAAATTCTTGAACAAGCTATGTCTAAGCCCTTAAGCAACTTCATTGAGTGCTTAAAAATTTCTCGATCGAGCACTTGAAATGTCTCAATCAAGCCCCCTTGTTATGCAACTAGATCACAAAACAGAAGAAAATATAGATCAATGACTTGAAAATTAGACTCTTCAAGGGGGAAACCTCCTTGAACTCAAATAAATGAACAATTCTTGGATGATACAAATGACAAGACCTCCTTGATATATATAGGAGTCTAAGCAGTCATAACATAATTAGAGGTTACATAATAATACTAAAATAAGGGCACAACAATAACAATAATGGGCTTCTATGGGGCACAATAATAACAATATGGGGACTACATGGGCACAAAAATAACATTGGGGGGATCCAGTAATAATAAAAATAAGGGGACTATACTAGCATTATAGGGACCTAACATGGCCCTTTCCCTCAAAAAAGTGTCATCCTCAATGCTTGAGTAGTTATGGATGCTTTTGTATAAATTTTTCATCCTCCCATGTCAAATCTTCAGCAGATAAGTTCTTCCAGTTAATGAGATAATCTAAAATTGATCGATTTTGTAGTTTTCAGGTTCTTGTTTCCATGACTACTTCAGGTCTAATATGATTTTTCCTTCTTCATCAAGTTCTCTCAATGTTGTTTGAACTGGGAGCTTCTGACTGATAACTTTATTTACGCATGAAACATGGAAAACTAGGTGTACTCGTGAAGATGCAGGCAAATCTAATTTGTATGCAATATTACCAATATTTTGCAACACTTTGTAAGGATCACAATTCTTGGGTGATAATTTATTATCCTTCATAACTTTCTTGAGGGAAATTTATTTGTATGGTTGTAGCCTTAAAAATGCCTAGTCACCTACATCAAAACTTCTTTCACTGTGATGTTGATCTACCTATTGTTTCATTTGACTTTGTGCCAAAGTGAGGTTATCCTTTAAAAGTTTGAGAACTTGTTGACGCTCGATATAATATTCCACTGCTTGAACCTTAGAATTTTCTCTTAAAGATGATGTGATGGACAGTGGATGATATCCATAAAGTGCCATAAATGGGGTCATTTTTCTGTACTGTGGAAGGAAGTGTTGTGCCACCATTCAGCCAGAGTTAACCACTTGACCCCTTGTTTTTGTTTATCATATACAAATAAATGAAGATATCCTTCCAAACATTTGTTCACTATCTTAGTTTTCCTGTTAAATTTAGGATGATAAGATGACCTATGAGCTAACTGAGTACTAAGACAAGAAAATAATTTCTTCCAAAAGTTTCTAGTGAAACTGGGCTCTCTGTCACTTACAATAATATTTTGGTTTCCATGTAGATTTCGAATTGTTTCCATAAATGTGGTAGCAACTATACTAGCTTTAAAATGACGAAATAATGCACACAAGTGTGGATACTTGGTAGTATATCAATTACCACCATGATGACACATTGAAACTCTTTCCTTCAGACTTAGATAAACCTATGATAAAATCCATTGAGACCTATTCCTAATGCTGACTTTTAATAGTTAATGGTTGTAGCAAACCCAATGTCTTAATTGTCTCAACTTTATTTTTTTGGCAAACCAAACATTTTTCCACAAACATCTGAATATCATGTTTAAGACCACCCTAAAAAAAATCATTCTTAACCCTGTGGTAAGTTTTCAAAAATCTTCAGTGCCCTCCCAAGGGGGAGGTGTGCAATTTCAAAAGAATCTTTTGTTAGAGTTGGGAATTATTACAGAGATATAAGTTATAATTGTGCCATAATGAATCATTTTTCTATATAAATGTATCATATGCATTGAGATCCTGCTACAAATATTGAATGAGTTTCCACACCTCTTTGTCATTCTTCCATTCATCCCTTGCTTTAGTTATCCAATCAGGCCTATTAATAGAAATGGCACAGATCAATGCTTACACATTCTCATATTTTATTAAGAGTGCATCTATAACAACATTTTGCTTCCGTTTTATGTAGATGATTTCAAAGTCATAACCCAATATCTTTATGACCCATTTTTTCTGCTCTTCTGAAGATAATATTTGTTCCAAAGAGTATTTAATACTATCATGATCCATTTTTACCTTGAAGTGTCTTCCCATTAGGCAAGGCTGTCATTGCTTTAGTGCATGTAGTAATGTCAACATTTTCTTCTCATAAATAGGTTTATATAAATACCTTCCCTTGATTGCATGAATTTCAAAAGAAATGGGTCTTCCTTCTTGCATTAAAAAAAAACCAATTCCATTTCCTAAGGCATCACATTCCAAAATTAAGGATTTTTTGAAGTATGGTGTAGCTAATACCGGTGCCTAGCACATATCCTCTTTAAGATGTTCAAATTCCTTAGTTTCTTATAGAGTCCAAGAAAATGTGTCTTTCTTCATTAATTTTGTTAGAAGCATTTTTATTCTCTTATGATTCTTAACAAATTTGAAATAATACCCTGTCAACCTGAAAAATCATCGAAGATGCTTGAGGGTTGTGGGGATTTCCCATTCCCTAATGGATTTTTTTTTTAGGGTCTACCTTAACACCATCATGAGATACAATATGACCCAAATATTCCACCTCTTGTACTCCAAAGAAACATTTGGAGGTTTTATCATATAATTGTTTCTCCTCCAATAGTTTGATCACCCTGTCAACATTTTGAACATGATCCTTCCAAGAAGTGTTGTCGATTAGTATATCATCAAATAACACAACACATATTTTATAAGGAGGGGTTTGAAAATGGAATTCATAAAACCTGGAAATGTTGAAGGTGCATTAGTAAGTCCAAAAAGCATGACCAAAAATTCATAATGACCTTCATGAGTTCTGAATGTTGTTTTCAAAATGTGCTTTGTCTTCATTCTAATTGGATGATATCCTAAACAAAGATCCAACTTGGTGAAGTAAATTTCTCCATGTAATTCATCCAACAATTCATTAATGAAAAGAATGGGAAATTTATCTTTAATAGTGAGCTTGTTGAGCTCCCTATAATATGGACACATAGTCCATGATCCATCCTTCTTATGCATCAATACTACTAGAGTAGAGAAAGAACTTTGACTAGGTTGAATTATACCAGCCTATAGCATTTTTGCAACCATACATTCAATTTCACTCTTTTGGGCATAAGGGTATCTGTAAGGCCTGATTTTTGGAGGAACACTTCCTAGAATCAAGTGAATATCATAATCATAATCACGAATAGGTGGGAGGCCAAGAAGAGTTCTTGAAAATTAAAAGCTATGATCTTGAAACATTGTAACCATTGGACTCCTATTACAACATCAACACCACCCATTAGAATGGAAAACATTGGACTATTAAATGCATATTCCCCCATGGGTAACTTAATATTTTGGTACTTTCTAAAGAAATTTTTAATTCCTCCATTTGCAACCATCACTTTACACTCTTATGCTAGATAGAAACCAATTCAATTCCTTGGCTATCTTACAATGAATAAAATTATGCGTAATACTTGAATCAATCAACATTATTACCTTTTTATTATTGATATATCCTTCTATCTTTAGGGTTTGATGAGTGGTAATTCTTGCCAATGGATTACAATATATGGTCAAATTCATTTCTTCTTTCTCTAAGGTTGGTTCCTAGTGTATATCCTCTTATTTTGATGTTTCTTGTTCCTTTTGTTCCTTCTCTTCATAATCTATGTAAAATAATTTCTTCTCAAAAAACTTATGACCTTTAGTGTATTTGATATCACAAATGAAATGAAGCCCTTTTGCTCTTTTTTTTTTTCCAATTGTTGTGGTGTCAACCTTGTAGGTTGTGGAAGGCTAGGAGTAGCAACACTTCCATATTTATAGTTGTGAGTGGTAGAATTCCTTTTTTCCATAATTTTTCTTTCAAATTTTCTTGCCACTCTGAATGCCTTCTCTAACAAATCAAGTTCCCAAAGGAGAACCTCATGATGTATTTTATCCTTAAAACTCCCTATGACAAAATCAATCCTATGCTCCTCTAAAATATCAGTTACCCTGGTATTCAGTTTTTGGATGTCCTCAATGTGCTCCACCGTTGAACACTTTTGTTTGAGATTTATCAATTGGATAAAGAAGGTGTTTCTCTTTGTATCCTCATAATGTGCTATCATTTCCTCCATAAAAATTGACCAAGTGACAAGTGGTTTATGAGAACAAAGCCATCGATACGGTACAAATAATTGGTTCTAAATATAAAGATGCAATGCGTACCTTTTGTGTGTGTTTCACATCATGTAGATCAACAAATTGCTCAATCTGTAGTATCCATGTTACCAGATCCTTACCATAAAATTTCCTCATATCAATCTTTAGAATGTGTTTGGTATTCAATCCAAAGTTAGATTCTCTGAAATCATGTTTAAAATTCCTTTTGTTCTCATCGTGAGTTTAACGGAATACCTTTTCACCATTAGGAAGCATATCTTGTAGAAACTTTGTCAAACCTTCATTCAAGTCTTTCATGTCTTCTTTCAAACCATCCATATTAGCTTCCATGTCTTGTTTTAATACATCCTTCAAACCTTCCATGTATTATTTTAAAAAATTCATCTTAGCTTCCATTTCATTTTTGGTTACTCTTTGAGAGATCATAATTTTTGCATTTGGTCGCGTAATTTCAATATATCATGTTGCATTTCTTCCTCTTGTTCATGTGTCATAGTAGATATTTCTGGTTGTTTACTAAGAGTATCTATTTTTTTGCTTCAAGGCATATTGGAACCAAATAATGCTATCTATGCTTTATTATTCCCTTTGAATTACTTAAGAATATTTTTTCAAACAAAATGTATGAAAATTAAAAAAAATTACAACTTTTTCTTCTAAATTTTTAGAGCTTGATATTGAAACTATTGTATCTCTTAAATTTCATGCTTTCAAGGTCTAAAATTTGGTCTTATGGTAGAACTTTGAGTCTTCTTTCGAATTCCATGAGTCGTACCAAGATTAGATTCTTTAATATAAAGTTATGCCAAATCCCCCACAATGACCTGGTTATGGAATGGTTTAGTAGATCAAACTTGTACGAGATTCCACATGTCATGTTTCAACCTTCGGCCCTAAATTTGATACAAGATATACCACAATCGTGTACTTTTAGTCACTTTTTATGGAATTTAAATCTAATTCTTCAAAAGAAAGTTATGAAGATTTTCCCTAGGTCACTTGTTTGAGACAAAATTATGGAGCATGAAAAAACCCTAACTTCTTCGGACCATATCTCACAACATTTAGCGAAACAAGATTTGAAAGTTCCATAAGAGGTTCACCAAGATTTTGGTTCCATGTGGTTGAAATTCATCTTCTAAAGCTTCATAGAAAAACATTTATAGCGAAGATTCCAAGATGAACATTTTGAAGTAGTAAAACCCTAGAATTCAAAGCTCTGATAACAAATTTTATGCAACCAAATCACAAAACATAAGAAAAGATAGATCAACAACTTGAAAAATTATCCTCTTCGAGAGGAAAATTCCTTTACATCACTTAAATAAAGAATTCTTTGATGATAAAAATGACAAGACCTCCTTCGTATATATAAGAGTCTAAATGGTCACAATATAATCAGAGCATACATAACAATAATAATGTAAGGGCACACCAATAACAATAGTGGGCTTCTATGGGGCACAACAATATCAATATGGGGGTTACATGGGCACAGTGATGACAATAGGGGGCTACGTTAATAATAAAAATAAGGGGCCTACACTAGTATTATAGGAACCTAACATCCCTTTTATCACCAAAATGTGCCCTCACTTTGCCAAAAAGTGTAACCCATCTCCATGGATATACCCTAACATCAATTTTAAACCCTATCTGAAAGAGCGAATTGTTATTTTTTGGTGAGAAGATGAATGAGAGGTTGATATGTATTAAAAATAATACAAAATGATTTCAAAAAGAAACAATATTCCTACAAGCATGATCACAAATATTGTAACTAGTGCCTTCGGTCATCATCTTCTACATACTTTTTTCTTGATCACCACTTAATCTGAGGTAAGCTACAAGATATGTTAAGTGGAAATGATGGAAAACCACACAATTAACATAAAAAACTTATTGTTTTGTATTTCAAATTTATTGATTGAATTTCTAGAAGCTATATGATTAAATACACCCAAAATCTCTAGCAACAGACATGTAAATCTTAGATGACATATGCATGAATGGCTCTTCCTAAATTTAGACTCAATATAAGCTACCAAAAATATTCAAGCTAGATAGTAGTTGCTAGGATTAATTATCTTTAACATTCCTCCTTAATTATGATTACTACCACAAGTTATTGTTGGTATATGTCTCAACTAGGCTGTCAACACCTAGGTTTGTCTATGAAACACAAATACATGTCTTGTCAATGGCTTTGTGAATATGCCATCTAACCATTCTTTTAATTTACAATATTCCAAGTGGATTTCTCCATTATTTATGAGATCTCTAATGAATGATATCTTGTATCAATATGCTTGCTAATATTATGAAAAACATGTTTCTTTTAAAAAGGTAATGCTAAGTTTTTGTCACAATACACTATAGTTGGTCTCTTTTGTTCTTGTTTTAGAACACCCACTATTTTGTGTAAGCAAACTGCTTAATAAGATACTATTATGGTTGCTATAATGTACTTTAGTTGATGAGATTGTCATAATGTGATGCCACTTGGATTCCCATCAAATAGCATCTAAACCAAGATGAAAAACATATATTGAAGTTCTCTTCATGTCATTCACATTACTTGCAAAATCACTATGAGTATACCCAACTAAAAGATCACTATTAGTGCTAAAGTATAATATGCCATATCCTATTATTCCAATAATCATTATCTCATTTTTTTTCTTTATTTCCAATATAAGTCTTTTGGACACTCCATGGCAGGGAAAATTTTAGGGGCTAATATTCACAGATGGGCTAATTTTTTATGCTTTTTCCAAAAAAAGGATTCACCAATTCCGATATTTTCCTAAAAATGAGTCACCCAAATTTGATAAGAAATAAATATTTTACCTTAAAAATCACTAAAATTTTATAGAAACTACATATAATCATTAGAAGTTTTAATTATTTTACTAAAATATCACCAAACATTTTATAGTTTTCATATTATGGATCAGTAAGATTTGCCAAGGATTATAATCTTCAAGATAAATTGCCATCCTTAAAATTTTCACTGCTCCATGGACCTAAAAATCAAACTAACGTCATACATAATGTTTGGTCTAGTGTCACTAAGATACATAAGACTACGAATTAATCTCTTCAATAGAGTTGGATCTACATTGGATCTTATATCTGATTTGTTCCTATTGTAATTGGAGTTGGTGTTATTTTTCAATTCATCATCCTAAACCACTCCAAAACATCTATTATTGCCTTGATTGACCTTAGGCTGAAGGGAGGCAACGTCAGGGTAACCAAAAACCAAGCTTAGCCAAGTAGCTAGCCCTACTAGGCTGGGAGAGGGCTCTCTCCATAAGGATCTCAGTCAAGATGACTAGATCAGGTAAATGATTTAGGCTAGGTATAGTAGCTCAAAGGTTTTGATTGAATTTTGCTGGATCAGGAGGAGCTGGGAAGTTTAGGTCTGGGAAATAAGGTTAGAAATGCAAGGTGTTCTATGGGGCAAGGTAGGCATAGGCTTTAGAACTTTAGGCTTGATGGTGTGAGGTGTTTAAGATTGGTGAGAAGCTAAGAAGGTCATGTGACAATCATGGATCCTTCTTAAATAGTAGAAAACATGTAAATATGAATATTTACCCAAAGCAGAGCAATGTTGTGATGGATTCTTCCTATCAACTTGAAAATGTTTACTAATAAGAAATGGAATGACTAATGAAACATCAAATAATTCTAACATATGATAAAAAAAGAAGAAACTTTACTAAAACTCCATACCACATGGATCCCATAAAAATAGCTGCAATTCTTATTAGTCTCCTGCTAAACTACGTACAAAGATGTAAAATCAAGGTCTGAGAATCCAAGTGAGTCAAAACCTCTACAATGAGGAAGAGGAAGAATACATAGGAATTTTTTCAACCTCTTCCCATCCTCAGGGGTCGAATCCCCAAGATTAGGAGCTAATATAACCAACACGGAACAAGAAAACAAGAATATAGGCATCTCAACAACTTGCCTCTAAAAGTGAAAAACTCATTCATTTGGGCTCAAACTAACTCCTAAGAAATGAATCTACCTTATATTACTATTTATCCATCATATTTACAAGCCATTACATCATTTACATAGGTAAATTATCCACCATGAGAGAGAATCCATGATTATAGTAAAAAACTAGAAAAATAGCAACCTTGAGAAAAAACTGTGAAAAGCGCAGTTCCAATTTCAAGTCCCTTTTGGAGACCTTTATGGAATCCAAATTGAGCCCTTGATAGCTCATTGGAAAGGTATCCAAGTATACTTTTCCGAAAACCTGACATTTCCAAATTTGGAGCTCATTTGACCCCTCAAAACTAGATTCTCACAAGGTTTCTTTTGTGTGTCCAAAAAGTGGCAGAAAGGTCATTTTAGGGTGTTTTTGACCTTTTGGTAGACCAGTTCTGCCCCAAAAGTTTTGAAACTTGATAGGGTGAATGTCATTATCAATATAAATCCATAAATGCAATCCATTTCTTCAATGGTTTCCCCTAGGAAAAGCGCAATGCTGTGTAATGAAATTCAAAATTGCAAATGATAAAATTTGTTTAAAACTTGCCCAAAATTGGTATGAAGCACCACCATCATGTGCTTTGATGAGCCAAGGATGCTTTAGGGAGAATTATAAGTCTATCCTCCTATTTATTTCCTTTCAAGGCCAACCTTAGCCTAGCTTTTATTTTCTTGACCCTCATATTGCAAATCTTTTTTCAGGTCCTGTAATGATAAGCCATGTGTCTGATCATCTAATTGTCTCTGTTGGCCTTCTATAACAGCTTCTAAGGGTGCAAGTTGACTCTCTGAAGCCAAGTTTCTCTATCCTCTTCAATCTCCTTCTCAATAGGAGTCAAAGTGATATGTGCCTCTTTTCCACTTTGTCATTTCATCTTGAGTATTTCTAGCTCCATGAGGCTTGTTTGTCGCTCAATTGCTTGTTTTCTTGCTCCAAATATGTGATTACATATTTGGCCCTCTCCAAATTGTCTGCCAAAGCTTGTACTTGATCTTCCCTTTCTTGTATGATGATGTCCTTGATGGTTTCTTCATCTTGAACCTCTAAGTAAATGATTTCAACTTCGTGATGAGTATAACACTACTTCAAATCATCATGCTCAGTGAAGTCAAAATCCCTTTCCTCCTCATCATCAAGACTCTGCTTTGGCATCTTTTCCTTCTCTTTGTGAAACTACTACACCTGTGCCTACTGTGTTGAATAAGATGGCAAAGCCCCTTCCACATCTTGTGGAGCTAGCATTTGCTTATGAGTTGATGAAGAAGGCAAGGCCCCTTCCACATCCTGTGGAGAAAAAACTTGCCTACTTGCTGCAAATATCTCCTAGTGCCCCTCTGACATGTCATGAAAATAGGCACTTCAATATTTCTTGTCTCCTTGGCCTCGTCATCTATTTTTGCTGGGCTAGAAGGTCCTCCTGCTTCTTGAGGCACTAGTGGAGGAATTTGAGGACCCCTGAAGATCTCATGAGAAATAAAGGTCTTCAAAGGGATGTTAAGGAGAGTGAGATGATGAATCACAATAACATTGATTAGGGAGGGTATCCCAAGGGATGTTAAGGAGACTGAGGTGATGAATCACAATGACCTTGATCAGGGAGTAATGATAAAGTTTGCTCATCTTCTGAGGGTAAGGCTTCCTTTGGACAATAAAATCCATCTTCTCAATACTCCTGAACAAGTAATAAGGGTTGTTTAACATCCTCACCCTGGTAAAATGCATGAGGAGCATGATATGATAAGTATACAGCCTCGAGAACCGACCCTCACAAGTGAAACACTTCATGATTATTTTCATCAAGGGGACATACTTGTTCTCAAGACACTTGAAAGGAAACGATCTCTTCACCTGATTTCTATATTGGGGTTTGATATAAGGTTCGTAATAGTACTCATCTAGATCCTGCCGCTTGAACCACTTCTCCCCTACATTAGGAATCATGGTAGCATCTGAAATAATAGAAGATGAAATGGTGAAACTTACCCCAGCAAGATTCACCCTATTTTCATGAAGATGTTCTACAAAAATTCTAGTGAGCTCTGGGTGATATTGCACTCTCTCAACTTGTTAACATAATTCATAGCAGCCAGGGTACGTGAAGCATGTGACAACCAACTCTGAGGCCTACAATTCCCTAAGGTTTGATGGCTCTTCTCTGATAATCCTGCTTCCCTTATTTGGTTTTCTTGGTTGCATGGATCTTTCAGCTGAGGTATCACTGCTTGTGTTCTCCTCCTCATAGTCTTGGTCTTCCAGGTGCATGTTTGCCAGGTTGAGGTGTATGGAAATGAGGAATGAGGGGATGGAAAATGGGCTTGCAAATAGGAAATGAATGGAGTGGGAAATGAGAAGAAGGGTTTTGTGTCTTGAGCTCTTGGGGAAGAGAGAAAAATGGGAATATAAAGGAATAGTGGGAAAGAGGGAAAAGGGATAGGGTGATTTTAGGATTGTAGGGTTGGGTGCTAAGAGGAATAGAAAGGAGTTAGGGTTTAGGTAGAATTAGGGAGAGTTTAGGGTTTTGAGATTAAAAATGACCAATGATGCTTGTAACTTAGATTTAGCAACCAAAAATCAAGGTGTGGGATGTCCACTTACCTTTAACGATGGAAGGAGAGAGAAATTTAGAGTTTCCTTGAGGGTTTTTAAGCATCTTGCCAAAAGCGCGGTGCCAATTCATGTCCACTTTTGACTACATTACCAATGTAAAAATTGAGCACAGGGCAGCTCGTTTGGAATCTTGTTGAGTCTAATTTCTAGAAAATCTTGAATTTTTCAATTTGGAGTTCATTTTCCCAGTAAAATGCTCAATCTCCCAATACTGGTCAAAATGTACAGAATGAGGCTGCCAAAATACAGAGTAATGTTGTAGTCAACTTTTGAAGGTCTTCCTCAACTCCAAATTGAGCTCATGATAGTTCATTGGAAACATATCTATGTCATTTTATCATTAGACTCATCAACCAAGTCATTGGGTCACTCCAGCTAGGATAAATTGTGATTTTCCCAAAGTCACTCCAGAAGTGCAGCAACTCTCCTGAGGCAAATGATGTTTTGGAATTTCTCCCAAACCATGAGACTTGTGTAAAAACGGAAGACATGTTTCTTCCTGATTCTATTATGGAAAAAAACCTCTTTCACTTTTGTCAAAATCATCTTTCCTTGCTCAAAAACATCATTTGAATAAAACCTATCCCGATGTGTGGAACAGGGGATTTATAGAAATGAAGGGAAATGAAGGGGATGAGGGGCTTATAATTTCTTGAGAAACGTTTTGGAAGTACAGAAGGATTTTAGGAAGTAGGGGAAAGTATAATTTCAATGGTTGAGTGAGTGGAAGGGGTCCAAAAGGGAAAAACACAGACCTAACCTAGAAAAGTGTCAAATCGTTGCAAAAGGCTAGGGTTTGTGGGAAAGTGATGAATTTGAGGTATATCAGTGATGGGAAGTGTTTGAAAAGGTATATTAAGGATAGGGGAATGTGTATGAGCATCAGGATACAATTTTTGTTAATGATTTTACCATCCAAGAAAAATCACCTTCAAAACCCTAGGAGAGGGAAATGAGCCTTACCTAAGTCCAATTGAAGCACGAACAAGGTGTAAAATGACCCATTGGAACCTGAAATGATGATGAAAACTCTTTGAATGATGGTACACTCAGCTGAATGGTGGCATAAACCAATACTTGGAAGACTTTGGAAGGAATGAAAAAAAATCCTAGACCTAATACCCAGTGACCAAATTTTTACTCGAAGACTCACTGAAATGAAAAAAATTGACTTTGACACCCTAAGACCACTTTATATGAGCATATTTGATCACTGGTGGTAGTATGAAAATACTGACTCTAACATGGGCTCCACTGGGGATGGTAGCTCCTTGGAGGTACCGAGACCATAGAACAAGTAGCCTTATCCATTAGGCATGGAGTAAAAAATCTCAATTTGAAATACATGATTGAATACTAATGACTCAAAGACACAAACTGACTCGAAACTGACTTGAAATTAACTAAAACAAATGACTCAAGACTTACTTAGTTGAAACAAGTACTTATAAAACTTATTAATGGCAGTAGAACATTGAGATTTGAGGGCTTCAAATAATGATGACAACCACCTGCCTATTAAAGAAATATGTACAATCATGTGAAGTGAACCTTCCAATGTAACCAATCCAGTAGATGGTTGCTCACTGAAATTTTGCTCTCACTTTCCTCAAGAAGGTAGAACGATTTACATGGAGGCAACTCACAATAACAACTAAAGCCAAGGCTTATGCTAACGAAGCAGGAAACATTCATCTTCTCTAATGCTTGTAGAAGAATGCTGAAGGGATCTTGAAAATCGTGAAGCACTAGCTTGTCTTGAGATGCAACAACAAAAATACAAGTACTCCCTTCATTCTGATATGAAAGAACAGTTGGTTTCTAATTGATAGGAAGGCATAGAGAAGTATAATCTTATGCTATTTGAGTGTTGGTTGTAAATTCCTCGAGCATGAGAAATTCTGACTTGATTTCTAGGATATTGTCTCTCTCAGGCTCATACTCCTCAATTTCATAGTCTAAGTCATTCTTAAATAGAAAAAATTCTTCAATATTATCAAACATGACAATGTTATCATCTTCATGAAAGAAAACAATATATGTTTGCTGATCTATAAATCTAATTTCAAGACTGTCCTCATTTTCAAAAGTGGAAGAAGCTTCACTAACACCTTCTTACAATTTGAACACTGCAAACCTGTATTAGCTTGGGCTGTAACATGACCTTCAAGAGTTGGTATATCTCATCTTAAAATAGAGGAGATAATACCTTTTGTTTTATTTTTCTAAAACAATAATTGCTTCTTGAAATAACAATTGAAAACATGAAATATGAGAAGAAAAATATGAATGACAGTCCTCAATTCCCTAGTCTTCTGAAATTTGAATACATTGTTGATCATCTTCATATGACATGGCAACCATATTTTCATGTTTCTTATCACACTCATTATTCATATGAGGAAAAGTTCAGATATTTCTTGAAACTCAAAACTAAAACTTCTATCATTTACCACTGAGTTATTGAAAGAATATTTTTCACTTACTTGAACAAAGATCTCATCTTGTTTTTCATAAAAGGACTGGATTATCTCCTCGTGAAGGCTTTGTTCTAATGAAATGAGAACACTTGGGTAAATAACTTTGACTTCTTCATTCCAGATGATCTCAACAACAGAGCTCTCCTTCATGGGATTCAGAACAAGGTACTCTTCATCATCATGATCTGAATCTATATCTGAAATAGCCAACTTGACCTTATCACAATCTAAAATTGAAACTTAATTTCCTTGCATACTATCTTCTGCTATGAGTAGATCTGTAATAAGACCTTTTCCTCCATCATTTTCAATTGTACTAAGATCTTGAACCTGCTACAAATTTTCCTGAGCATTTTGATAAGTATCCTCTAAGCTCTCTTTATGTTGTTGAAATGGATTTTCATACAGGGCTTCCATGATCTTATCATGCATGAAGTCATCATCTTCATAAACTTTCTCAAGGTTTTCAATAAAACTATAAACATGTTTACAATAGTTCTGAACTAATATTAAGGATGGACAAGATTCTTTATACCTTTCAAAGAACATGGTATGAAAATCCTTTAAACAGTAAATACAAGTGGGTGGAAAACTTTCATACCAAGATGGGGCTTCCCCTTCCAGAGTGGCCTTGAATATCTTCATCAAGAAGTCTCCAGGAAAATCAACCTTTAACTCATGAGTATGCATGTGAAATCTAACCAGATGTAAAGCAACACCATTCCTATCATCATCTTTAAACATAGGCAAATTCCTTTGCCAATCTACCTTAGGAATTTTATTTGGGAAACTTGGAATGTGATCTCGACTCATGGGAGCATACCTTCGAGAAAGAGAATCCATTTTGATAACAATGAATTCACCAAGAAATTATTCAGGCTACTGGGTCTTGAAGAGTGGAGTTTCCATAAAATTTTTAAACCTTGGGATTTTTTGACACTAGATTCACCAAGTGAATGATTTTAGCCTTCACATGCATCTGACCACCATTCACCATTAGCAATCAGATTTGAAATTTGATGATCTTTCCCAGGGAATACGAAACCTTTCACTTGTATTCCCCAGTAAGGTCGCCACTATGTTATCACCTAGATTGACCTTAGGCTGAAGGGAGGCAATGCTAGGGCAACCAAAAACCAAGCTTAGCCAAGTAGCTAGCCCTACTAGGCTGGGAGAGGGCTCTCTCCGTAAGGATCTTAGTCAAGATGACTTGATCAGGTAAAGGATTTTAGGCTAGGTATAGTAGCTCAAAGGTTTATATTGAATTTTGTTGGTGTTTTTCCAGATCAGGAGGAACTCAGCAGTTTAGGTTTGGGAAATTAGGTCAGAAATGCAGGGTGTTCTATGTGTCAAGGTAGGCATAGGCTTTATCACTTTAGGCTTGATGGTGTGAGGTGTTTAAGACTAGTCAGAATCTAAGAAGGGCATGTGACAATCATGGTTCCTTCTTAAACAATAGAAAACATATAAATGTGAATATTTACCCAAAGTAGAGCAGTGTTGTGATGGATTCTTCCTATCCACTCAAAAACATTCACTAAGAAGCAATGGAATGATTAATGAAACATACAAAACATTCTAACATATGATCATAAAAGAAGAAACTGTACTAAAACTCCATACCACATGGATCCCATAAAAATAGCTGCAATTCTTATTAGTCTCCTGCCAAACTGCTGAGAAAGATGTACAATCAAGGTCTGAGCATTCAACTGAGTCCAACCCTCCACAATGAGGAAGAAGAAGAAGATATAGGAATTGTTTCAACCTCCTTCCATCCTTAGGGGTCTAGTCCCCAAGATGAGGATCTACTCTAACCAACACTGAACAAGAAAACAGGAATATAGGCATCTCAACAACTTGCCTCTAAAAGTGAAAAACTCATTCATTTGGGCTCAAACTAACTCCTAAGAAATGAATCTACCTTCTATTGCTATTTATCCATCATATTTACAAGCCATGAAATCATTTACATAGGTAAATTATCCAGCATGAGAGAGAATCCATGATTATAGTAAAAAACTGGAAAAATAACAACCTTGAGCAAAAATTGTGAAAAGCGCAGTGCCATTGGGCAAAAACGCAGTGCCACTCTCAGGTCCCTTTTGGAGACCTTCTCGGCATCCAAATTGAGCCCATGATATTTAATTGGAAATTTATTCAAGTCAAATTTCCAGAACACCTGGAATTTCTGCATTTGGAGCTCATTTGACCCCTCGAAACTTGATTCTCCCAAGATTACTTCTGTGTGTCCAAAAGGTAGCAAAAAGGTTATTTTTAAGGTGTTTTTTTGACCTTTTGGTGGATCAATTTTTCCCCAAAACTTTTGAAACTTGTTGTGGTGAATTTCATCATCACAATTAATCCAAAAATGTAAGCCATTTCTTCAATGGGTTCCCCTTGGAAAATCGCAGCGCCATCAGTGCTACGCTTTTAGGCAGTTTTTTCTGTGTAATGAAATTCAAAGTTGAAAATGACAAAATTTGTTTAAAACTTGCCCAAAATTGGTGTGAAGCACCACCATCATGTACTTTTATGAGCCAAGGAGGCTTCATCCAGCATTCTAAGTCTATCCTCCTCTTTCTTGCCTTTCAAGGCCCACCTTAGCCTAGCTTTCATTTTCTTGACCCTCATATTGTAAATCTTGTTTCAGGTCCTGTAATGATAAGCCATGTGTTTGATCATATGATTTCCTTTGTTGGCCTTCTGTAACAACTTCTGAAGGTGCAATTTGACTCTCTAAAGCCAATTTTCTCTATCCTCTTCAATCTCCTTCTCAATAGGAGTAAAGTGACACGTTCCTCTTCGCCACTTTGTCATTTCATCTTGAGCATTTATAGCTCCATGAGGCTCATTTGTCACTCAATTACTTGTTTTCTTGCTCCAAGTATGTGATAACATATTTGGCAATATCCAAATTGTCCACCAAAGCTTGTAGTTGAGCTTCCCTTTCTTGTATGATGACGTCCTTGATGGTTTCTTCATCCTGAGCCTCTAAGTCAATGATTTCAACTCCGTGACAAGTATAAAACCGCTTTGGTTCATCATGCTCAATAAAGTCAAAATACATTTCCTCCTCATCATCAAGACTCTGCTCCGGCATCGTTTCCTTCCCTTTGTGTAGCTGTTGCACCTGTACTTGTTATGCTGAAGAAGAAGGTAGAGCCCCTTCAACATCTTGTGGAGCTAGTGTTTTCCTATGAGTTGATGAAGAAGGCAAGGCCTCTTCCACATTTTGTGGAGAAAACACTTGCCTATCTATTGCAAATAATCTCTCAGTGCCCTTCTGATATTTCATGAAAGTGGGCACCCCAGTAGTTCCTGTCTCCTTGGCCTCCTCATCTATTTTCACTAGGCTAGAAGGTCCTCCTGCTTCTTGAGGCATTGGTGGAGGAATTTGAGGACCCCTGAAGATCTCATGAGAAATAAAGTTCTCCCAAAGGATGTTAAGGAGACTGAGATGATGAAGCACAATGACCTTGATCAGGGAGGGTCTCCCAAGGGATGTTAAGGAGATTGAGATGATGAGGCACAATGACCTTGATCAAGGATTAATGATAAATGCTGCTCATATGATGAGGGTAAGGCTTCCTTTGGACAATAAAAGCCATCTTCTCAATACTCTTGAACAAGTAATATGGAATGTTTAAGATCCTCATCCTGGTAAAATGCATGAGGAGCCTGATATGATAAGTATACATCCTCGAGAACCAACCCTCACAAGTGAAATACTTCAAGATGATTTTCATCATGGGGACATACTTGTTCTCAAGAAACTTGAAAGGAAAGAGGCTCTTCACCTAATTTCTATACTAAGGTTTGATATAAGGTTCATAATAGTACTCATCTAGATCCTGGCACTTGAACTACTTCTCCCCTACATTAGTAATCCTAGTTGCAAGCCCATTTTCCATCCTCTCATTCTTCATTTCCATACACCTCAACCTTGCAAACATGGACCTCGAAGACCAAGACTATGAGGAGGAGAAAACAGGAAGTGATATCTCAACTGATAGATCCATGCAACAGATAAAACCACACAAGGGAGATAAGATTATTAGAGAAGAGCCATCAAACGTTAGGGAATTGCAGGCCTCAGAGTTGGTTGTCACATGCTTCAGGTACCTTGGCTGCTATGAATTCTATGAACAGGTTGAGAGAGTGCAATATCACCCAGAGCTCACTAGACTTTTTGCAGCATGTCTTCATGACAACAGGTTGACTCTTGCTAGGGTAGCTTTCACCATTTCATCTTCTATTATTGCAGATGCTACTAGGATTACTAATGTAGGGGAGAAGTAGTTCAAGTGCCAGGATCTAGATGAGTACTATTATGAACCTTATATCAAACCTT
>Ga0115848_100207_pt1 | contig 20205 bp, 26 predicted proteins | sample InSIn3gowninarea_FD_83862 | JGI IMG/M metagenome (GOLD analysis project Ga0115848, IMG submission 83862) | reverse complement strand
CGTAGCAGTAAGGTGGTTCTAGCAACACTACACGGAGCTGGCGGACAGCAACTCAGGAATGCACAGTTTGATGTTGTCATTATCGACGAAGCAAGCCAGGCACTCGAAGCGCAATGCTGGGTGGCGCTGATCAAGGCTAAGAAAGCCGTGCTAGCTGGGGACCACCTACAACTCCCGCCTACGATCAAATCACTAAATTCAAAGGCAAAGTCGGCCACGAAGGAGCCTTCTACGGCTAATCATGACAAATCTGCCTCATTGGAGACTACACTTTTTGATAGGCTTCTTGCCCTACACGGACCATCGATCAAGCGGATGCTTACCACGCAATACAGGATGCATGAGAAGATCATGGAGTTTCCTTCAGCAGAGTTGTACGAGTCTCAGCTCATTGCTGCAGAGAGCGTCAAGACCAGGCTGCTGAGTCAGCTGCCTGGAGTTGAGGAAACAGATGATACCAAGGAACCCCTAATCTTCTACGACACACAAGGTGGTGACTTTCCCGAAAAGGCAGAGGAGGAGGATGCTGCCAAGAAACGAAGTATGGCTGAAAGTAAGAGCAATGAGATGGAAGCTGCACTTGTGGTTCTGCATGTCAGGAAATTGGTAGAAGCAGGGCTGAAACCTGATGATCTGGCCGTCATCACGCCGTATAATGCGCAGCTATCTATTCTTTCTCAAGCATTGAAGGAACGCTATCCAGGTATTGAGCTTGGCAGTGTGGATGGGTTTCAAGGACGTGAGAAGGAAGCAGTGATATTCAGTCTGGTCCGTAGCAATTCACAGCACGAAGTAGGCTTTCTAGCTGAGAAGCGAAGGCTCAATGGTATGTTCTCACAGATGTTGCAAGGATGTGACATGGAGAAGATGCTAACATGGCCTGGTTCAGTTGCAATGACAAGGCCAAGACGTCACCTTGTCGTTATTGGCGACTCCGAGACTATAGCGAAGGGGGGCAAGTTTTTGAAACGCTGGATGGGCTTCTTAGAGGAGCATGCGGATCTCAGATATCCAGATCCTAGCGAGCTGAACATTGACCTCGGCTCTGCACGGGACGGGTGAGTGAGAGTGGGAGGGGGTTGCCAGGGAAGACACAAGTCTAGACGTCCATTGGGGCTTCAAAAGCCTCCCGAGCCTTGACCTGGAGGTCGTGCGGAAGCCATAACGTGGGAGCAAAGACGGCCCGACAGTCGACACGGCTCGGTCTTGATGCGTCGGAACGTGATTGCTTGGACTGGCTGAAGCACTAGTTGAGGCAAGCGGGCACAAATAGCATAGTAGAGCCCGACGGTGAATAGAGCCGGGGGCGTGTATAGGGGTCGATGGTTGATGATTGATGGTTGATGGTTCATGGGCGTTCGATAGGAGATGCGGGGGAAGAGCGGCCGTTGGGGGGAGCCATGGCTGAAGGCTAAAGGCTTGAGAGGCTCGAGCCACATGTTTGCTTTGCTTGCGCAATCCCCGGACTAGACGGGAGCTAGCCACTTCCCACTTCCCACTTCCCACTTCATCCTCCAGCAACATCAACAACCATCACACCTTGCAATACAATGGTAGGTGGCACCCGCACGGAGATTGGATTATAGTACGAATGAACGGCCAAGCACAAACGGGCAGGAGTTCATGCAGTCGTTTTGCAGCAGTACGCCAAGATAGCAAGGTACCTCCTCAGCGAGCTCATCTCTTCATTGTGCTTCCTTTGTGACACGACCACGACTACAATCCCGCCAGTGTGGCACGCATTATTGCCGCGTCGTCTCGTCTCGTCTCCTTCGTGCCTATTCACCTCGAAAGATAAGCATAATACTGTGCGTGCTACCCCCCACCCCCTCACAAAACGTGTCTTTGACTTTCCATCCTTGCTGTTTTGAAACGTGCATCTTGTGCAACGCTGTGCACCGTCCGTCGTCAAACTTGTCCTGACGCTCGTTTGTGCCTAATTTGCTATTGCATGTCAACAATTGCTGTGTGGCACCTTTTATCTAAGGTGTGCTCTTACGTGACACCCCACTTCGCTATCTTTCACCTTTACAAGAAAGCAGCATTGCTGTCAAAATTAGCACTCGTCCTATCATTCCGTGCTGGCTGTACAAGTCTGTAGCCTTCAAAGGTCGAACTCGGGCCGTTGAAATGCCATCAAAGAATATGAGTCTACCTCGAGTGCCCAAAGGTCGATCGAAAGGCCTCGACCCTCCAGACATGGACATTTTTCCAATTCGCACGACTTCCACAAAAGACTATCGCAGAACGACTATACGACAAGCCACAGGTGCACAGGCTGAACCAGCACGACGTCCACAAGTCGGCGGACAATTTCAACAAGCCTCATACACACCCCCGCCTCAAGAAGAAGTGCTAACTGGTATCTGGCCTCGCCTAAAGCAAAAGGCATCTGTTGGAACTTTTTCAACTTCTTCATCCACCCGAGCAACACCTTCACTACCCTCGGAACCCCAAATCGAGCTTCTCGGCCTAGGCATCGCTGGTCTTCTACCTGGAACTACACCACAAGCCAATTCGATCAAGGGTACAATATTCAAGATGTTTGGTCGTAATGCAAACAGTGATGTTCCAGTTGGTAGCTCTCGCTCTCCGTCTCGCCAAAGTGAACGCGTATGTTATTGGAATGTATTTCCTTGCGGGACCGCTTGCTGACAGCTTTAGCCTCAACCACAAAGCAGATCAGCTAGCCGACTCGACCATGAAGCACGAACCATTGACTTGTTCGATAGTCTTGACAGCCCATCTCTACAGGGCACCTTCTACATGTCATCTGACGATGATAAGAACGCTACCGTTCGCCCACTCAAATCATGGACTAGCAGGACCAGCATCTTCCACGCCCAAGATCCGTCCACCCCTCCTGAACCGTCTCCACCACTCAATGTGATGACAATCAAAGAGTATTTTGCTCAGAGAGACGACAAACATGTCCATCTTCACGACTCTGGCATTGTTGAAGTACCCAAGAGTCATCATCACCGGCGAAGCATGACGCTTACATCAGCCGAAGCAGTGCGCAAGCAGGATGAGATCAAGTTCAGACTCAGACGTTCACGAGCCAGCATCAGTTCCACTCCTGACCATGTCGAGGTAAAGGGAGAGTGTGCAAGCCGGCCAGACGTCATTCATGCCGCTCCTGCCACAGCCAAAGAACTCCTTGCCCAGATGAAGCGAGAACAACCCATCAAAGCCGCAACCCATGGACAAGAGTCAGCATTGAATACCCACGTCCCCCCAAAGCCAATCCCGGAAAAGCCTTTCAACTTCTCCCTGCCGCGTACCCAAACCATTTCTCGAGAAACCATTGCTCGCCAAGCCATGACCCTCGAGAGCTACGTCGCCCGCCTCGAAGTGCTCGAAGACGACATGTCCACCTTGAAAGAACGGATGATTGAGCTCGAGCAGCTCATCTTTCATCAACAGGGCGTTGCGATTACATTAGGAACAGACTATCCGCCTGACCATACCGATTGTTTGGTGGAGCAAGACAACCACATGTCACCGTCTTCAACAGCACCATCTCCCGAACTCAGCCGCGCCCCAATTGACGGTACTTTCCCGACCTCAACCTGGCTTCACGACAGCTCTTCCATCACCTCTTCGACCTTCTCCTCTTCCTCCTCCTCTCTCTCCTCCACCTCCACGACCCATCACCCTTCCTCCACAAAGCCCACCAACCCCACAACCAGCACCCCCAAACCCATCCCTCATCCAAACGCAACCCCACCACACCCCTCACACCCACCCCCACCCCCTGTCAAACTCCACAAAGCCTTCACCAACACAACCCACGCCATCACAACCCTCCACCTCGCCCTCGACCAACTCAAATCCCGCGCCCCACCCGAGCTCGTTTTCGGAATGGGAATTGGAACGGGAATGCGTCAGGATGGAAATGGAGATGGAGACATACGCGGAAATATTGACGTTGACGTTGACATTGACGTTGACATGCACACCGCCACCACCACCGCCATCACTAAAAGCATCACCCCAACAACGTCCCCTAAGTCCAAGACCAAGTCCAAGTCCAATGCTAAGACCAAACCCAAGTCCAACCCCATAATCACGACATCCGCATCCCCATCCCCATCCCCATCCACTCCACCATCACCATCCCAACCGCGACCGCAGACGCAAACGCAAACGACAAAGACGAATACACGACCCCGGCTGGAAAGTGCAGTGGGGATGCCGTTACCTTTGACGACGACTCAGAAAAGGTCATCGGCTGTGTTTGGGACGGCGATGAAGGCGATGCTGGTGTTTGGGTGTGAGTGATGGGGTAGAGGGTTGATGGTTGATGTGATGCGGTGATGGGGAGGGTGATGGGGAGGGTGATGGGGAGGGTGAGGGTGAGGGTGAGTTTGGTGAGGTGAGGGTGGGGGGAAGGGAGGGAGGGGGAAGTGAGGGTGGGATGGGATTAGATTGAATAGAATGGAAGGTGATCGGTATGGATGGATGGCTTTAGGTAATCACGATTTTCTCGGATTTGAAATGTCATGATCAAGCCAAATAAGTAAATTATTCATGAGTTTTCTTCATTGGTTTCTTCTTCATCAATCACCTTGTCTCATGCTCCAAAGTGATTTGATGCCATTCCCGATTCCATCCTTGGCTCGTTATGCTATCCATCTTTTTGCAGATGTGGCTTGCATCTTTCAAAGTTCCGATTCACATCCTTCCGATCCTACTTCACATCCTCTCCTCACAGTCATACTTTGGGCGTTTGACTACTGCTACTCTCATTGCTCCCCAATTTGACTACTACTGATCATGACTTCCCATCCTCTCCGTCCCCACCGCGCACCGCTCTTTGTGAAAGCTGTGAAAGAAGGCATTGATTTCCTCGCTCAAGAGCCTGAGTCGGTACAACTCGTCCTTCTGTGCTTGATGGATTTTCATGCGGGTCGTAGATCATGAGTTGCGGCGTGTAAAAGGGATGCGGCTTGTGCATGAACGGCAGCCCCTTCCCGAAAAACAAGAGCCTGCAGCTTGCCCAATTCTGGAGTCTGTAAGCATTGATTCTGCGAGCCGACTGAAGCTCAACTTGATCGTGACGTATGCAGAGCTCTGCATATTTCTTGCCGCCAAGTTCTAATGGGTCAACTTCGATGTGATCTTCCGAGCAAACTTTCCCGTCCTTATCGCAAAGCTGGATCCCTGGCAAGGAACGGTTGTTGCTTTGGGACGCGTCCAAGACTGGGGTTTGTGAAAGCTTTCCGTACACGGCTTTGGATCCTTCGCACTTCTGATCAAGGAAAAGATGTTTGTTCCTGATCTTGATCGGCATGACGCCCTTGTCCTTCTCTGCATGCATGAAACCAAGATAAACAACGCCATCACCTTGGTTTCCCTCTCTCAGTTCCGCTTGACGTAGTTCAGGACGGACGATCGCGTGTAAGTCGTTTATAGACCATTTACACTTGTACGGAACCTTTTGATAATCTGGATTATCTCGAACTGCCCAGAGGATAATAGCCGGGGCGATGGCAAGGAGCTCCGGAATCGTAAAATCTACCAATTTATCAGCTTCTGTTCGAAACATAAGGATGCTTCTACAAGTTTACCATTGCCAACACGAGGGGCATAATTGGACTCGTTCAGGGACCATTCGAACGCTTCTACGCTTTCAGTGTAGGTAGGTCTTGCGCCTGCGTGAAGCTCTTTTTGACGATCATCGAACTTCTTGCGACGCTTCAGCTTTGAAACAATGCCCAGAGGCGAAGGAGAGCGAGATCTCTTTTGAGGGAGGGACATGTTGTTGAGTATAGATAATACCGGTTGTCAGCAGGATGTGGAAAGGCTGTTGCTTATACCACTTGGTGAAGAATGAATGTCTCGGGAGTCAAGGCATAGAACTGTGTGGCAGGGCGGAGTAAGAGATTGAGGCTTGAGATTGAAAGTGGGCGATCAAAGATGAGAAATGAACGTGCGGAAGGAGAGCGGGACGAATTGAAATCGAGTTGAGCTGGCGCTAGGCACAAAGCTTGTTGAGCCGGGGCAATGATTATGGGTTCAATTGTGTTTCAGGTCACAAAGCGTCCGCAACTCAGTGTGGTGACTTCGCAGAGCGATCTTGTCGGGTTGCTAGATGAAAGGTCGTCTGAGAGATCGTGAATTGAAAGTTTGGTGAAGACGGCGATGGTGTCAATATCAAGGTCCTTATCCTGTCCTTTGTCACGTTGATCTGCAAATGTCGTTGACGGTCGTTAAGCCCATTAGCACGCTGGCCAGTGATGAAATTTTATGGATTTTGAATATTATGGATCTGTTCTTCCACAAGCTGCGGTCAATCGCGTGGCTATGATGGTTGATAGGTGAGCTGTAGGACTGCATTCATCTGGAAGATCTGATTCTTTCTGACCTGATTAGTCATTCTAGGTGAGATGTAATGTTCGAATACTGAAGATCGAGAAAATGAGTATGGTCGTGAGGACACAGTGATCAGGGGAGTTGCAACCCTGCTCTATCGCTTGAACTCAACGAGGTCATGGTGATGATACATTTCTTTTCCAATGAGTAACCTTGTTCGGATTAAAGCTATCACTGAATTGTCTGATAACAATTTAAAGGGAGCTTCAAGAGCTGGCAGGCTGCAACGGCATTGATTAGCCATAGAGTTACTGCGAGGGCATGACACTCCGACGAGGGGAACAAGACTACTATCACATTGACTCGTGATTGTAAGTAAGATAGCTGACGCGCTTCCACGCATACAATGACAGAACTGCCTCCGGGATGTCACGAACCACCAAAGTCATGCCGCGAGACACCTTGCGTTCTTCGAGATGAGCGTGGAGAGTTCGGCTTATAACATCGCTCACAAAACACCTTCCCACAACGGCCACAGTGCGTGTGCTTCATAATCCTGTGAATGTCAGTTAGACATGAACTGAGGTAACAGCGAAGAGGCAAGACTGACCTCCAAGAATCGCACCGGGGGTTCTGACAATGAGTCCTTGGATCGACTGGCCCCGAACCAAACGTCACACCACAACCATGTCTCCCCTTATTTTGGCAGATCCTCTGGCCCTCTTCGAGCGTCTCCGCTGAGTGAAGAAGCCGGACAGACGGCGGTAGGCCTGCGAAGGGATCTGTGTTACGGGTCCTAGGCTTTGGCAAGAGTGGAGCAGGGCTGGAGAGGACTGGGTTAACGCCAGGACTGGCGAAAGACGACGTCATAGGGAAAGTGCCAGTCACAGCTATGCCCTGCTGTTGGGGATTGGGAGCAGCCTGATGAGGGGGCAAGAGTGCTCGGGACGGCTGCACCACGAAAGAACCAGACCAAGAACAACCAGGGAGTGTGCCGTGAGCATCATGTGACGCTGTAAAGGAAGAAGACGGCACTTCTCTAGGCTGTCTTAGTCGGACTTCGGATCGGCGACTAAGAAGAGGAGGGGAAGAAGGTCGACGCCAGTTAGGGGTAAAGCCGTAGATGTTTACAGGAACCCCTTGAGCGATCTGAACACTTGGCATCTGTGAACCCGAAGCTGGCGGCAAGAAGGCGTAAAGAGGAAGAGGACGAGAAGAGAGCGGTTCGTAGGGGGGGCCGTAGCTAGATGAGGTTAGTGGCTGGAAGAAGTATCTTTTAATATGATACTTACCTGGCAGCGCTTACACCGAGCCTAGGGTAGAAGGGAAGGGGAAGGAAGCTGCATGAAGAGGCCATCTTGTTGATGGCTTAAGGAGAGTAGGCAGAATAAATGTGCTGAACGTGAACTTGACTCAGGACGAAGCTCGATTGATGCTGAAGGTCGAGCAAGAGGGGATGAGTGGTCAAAGGAAAGGGCCAGGATGTTGCGAAAAGATTGGACAGAGGAAGGGAGCTAGATATAGCTGTAAGCTTGATGGAGGGGCACGGAGGGGTAAGCTTTGAAAGTCGCCCCCGGAAGTGTCGGTGCGAGCAAATGGCAGGAGCAAAGGCATGTGCTGTCCTGGCAGGCACGCAGTGCAGCGCAGAAGATGGAAGGCAAAGGTCGCGCACAACATCGTCAACTGTGCTAGACATCTACTATGTCCTAGCTTCTGGCGGATATGGGCAAGTAGCGATAGAGTGATGCTTGAGGGCATCAAAGGTTGACAGCAGAGTTAGTCAAGGCCATGATGGGCAATCGCTAGACGACACTGGTTTGCCTTGAGGAAGCAGCAGTGGCCATGTCGAAGCACAATCATGGCATCGTTTTATTGCTCATGCTTATACTGTGAGGCTGAACAGCTCTCTTGCTAAGACTTTTAAGCAGGATTGCGCAATCACAGAAGCTTCAATATTGATGGTCTGGAGGAATATGGCATTGGCTATACTGAAACAGATCTGAGGCATGCAAAGTGCTGGAAGTGCGGGGCAATTCCGCGTACTGTAGAGCTACTTCTCCAGCGTAAACCACAGGAGCCTTATCAGTTCAGGTAGCAACAGCTACGCCTCGTTTCAGCTATAATATCATGCCGTCTTGGGACTGTCTTCCAGTTGAAATCAGAGACAGGATCCTTGTTGACTGCTTTAGCGAGATTAACCTCACCATTACAAGCTGCCCAGTAGGTCATCTTATGAGGTACCGACGTGCCGATCACAGTCATCTCTCCCCTTTAGCTAAGTCTCGAGCAAAGATACCGGACAAAAATCGCAATCAATGAAGCCTTGCAACTAATCAGGGCAATTCCACGCGATCGGGACATCATGACCTCCATTTGTCAGCGGAAGCCCAAGGAGGCTGAGAAACTCCGGCATATGGGAGTGCGTGAGCAAACAGCAGACAAGAAGCAGCTCTCAGAGTCGTGCGAGACTGCAACCTTCTTGAAAACACTGCTTGCAGCGGTCAGCCGCGATGGAGGAGAACACCGCCTATCATGACAATCATTTAGTGGTGAAAGTGAGTTGGGCGACTCGGGCGAAGTTGAAGTTCTCTTGAATGTGGTCATGGGCTTGGATAGTCACGATGACAGCAAAGACAATGACGATGACGATGACAGCAGCAACCGTGAGGAGAGAGTAGAAAGTCTGATTGATCGGGTGCTTCAATATCGATGCTCATACATAGAAGAAGGGGTGTATACCTGTTTCCCTCGAACGCCACGCCTGCAAAACCATCATGATATTACAACCTCATTCTTCCTATGACCTCAAACCCAAGAGAAAGTTGGCACCACCTTTGCCTTCCCCATTCTGACCTTGACCGCCGCCCGCAAGATATGTGATGTTCGGGTTCTCTGCCAGTGCCGACGCAATATCCTTCTGTGTCTCGATTCTTCTGATCATGACCAAGCCATCACCCGACTTCGCAATAGCTCTGCTGATCGTGTCTGCTGCCTCGGCTTCACCCTCGGCTCTGATAACACTTGCTTGCCTCTCCTGCTCTGCCTTTTCCACGATGAAGCGTGCCCGCTCAGCCTCTTGCTGCGCAATTTGCTTGTCCTCCACAGCCTTTGTGAACTCTTTGCCGAAGGTCATGTGTGTAATAGAGACATCTTCAAGTGCGATGTTGAATTCCTGAGCACGCTTGAGTAGGTCGGCGCGGATGCGGTTGGAAACTGCTTCTCTTTGAGTGATGAGCTCGGCGGCGTCGAACTGAGCGACGATGGCCTTAAGGACTTCGTTGCCAATGGAGGGCAGGACACGCTCGTCATAGTCAATACCGAGATTCTATAGTGGAGCGCATGTTAGCTATGAATTCTTTCTTTTCACTCTCAAGTAGAGGGAGGCGACACGATGGTCAGAGGCAAATGACGAACCTGGTAAATCTTGGGCAATGCTCTGACTTCCGGACGATGCAAAACTCTTAGCGTCAAGCTGACCATTTGCAAATCCTTACTACCAGTAGTGGTTGAGATGTTTCTTGGCTTCGTCCTGACGTCGAAGATAATGCTCCGTTGCACCCATGGGATCAGGAAGTGTGTGCCTTCGTTCACGACAGTATCCTTAACACCAGAAAGTCTGTCAAAGATCACAGCTCTAGTGCCACCCTTGACATCGTAGATGGATTGCTGAGCAGCAAAGAAGCCAACAGCGGCAACACCAGCAAACTTGTAGACGTTTTGGAGGAAGCGCTCGGCAGCCATTTTGTTTATTGCTGTTGAGAGTGAATGGCCTTAGCTGTGTGAAGTGAGCGCAAGCTTTCGGAACAGCAGCTACGTGGAAGGCGGCCTTGGAGAGGGTTATACAATGACCGATTAATGTGTAGACTGGATTGCCTCTCTCACATGAGGCGAACTTCTGAGCTATGCCGGATCGGAGAAACTCGACCCGATGATTGGATCCTTGACTTCTATATAGAACGGCTTCCCGACGACAATCTTGAAGTCGAGCTCAGAGCAACGCCAAAGTCCAAATCTACCTCCAACACACTCTTTCTTCCCCTCCAACCAATTGTAAACAGTCACAATGGGTGGCGGCGGTGGTACACAAGGGAAGGTCCCTGGCCAGTAAGTGCGCCAGTCGCCGGAGACAAGACAAGCTCCTCTCCGCCACACCCATTGGGTTTCGCTTTTTAGTGCATGAGCTTTAGACACCTTGATCTCTTGCTAACACTCTTCTAGGTATATGGGCTGGTGGGGTAACATCGGTATGCCTCCCTGCCAACCTTAGTGATGTCCTCCACATCAACGCCAAGCACGATCGAGCTTCTTCACCTTCCGTTATGGTCGACCAATTCAGCTCAAACACTTACCAATCATCGTTATAGGCTCTCAACCTCAGAAGGGCATCACCACATATGGTCTCTCCCCCAACCGTCAGCGTCCGTTTGCCGGCGCTCTGAACGCTGCCGTTTTCAACACCTGGCGCCGAAGCCGTGGACAAGTTATGTACTGGGTCCCTCCTTTTGTCGCCGCTTACTTTCTTATGGACTGGGCTGAGAAGAGGTACGTTTGAAAAGCCGAGAGAGTAGCGGCTGAAGAGCAGGTGCATCACGTGTTGAACTTTGAGATGGAGAAATACAAATAGCGCGATGACTTTTCGGAATATCTGATGGCTCGATACTAATTGGTTTGCTTGTGTAGGAATCACTACCTTAACTCAAAGCACGGCCGTATGCACGAGACTGAGGGTGGCGGAGCAGCAGAGACCACTGGTATTTTGCCTGGAGAAGCAACCGGTGGCAAGGAGGGTGAGGGCACTGGTATGAAGGGTTAGATGGGTGAAGCAAGGTTGATATGAGTTTTCCGGCTGGAGAGTTGTACGATTCGATCATGCTCTTAAAGATACGAACAGTATTACAATCCTGTCACCCTGCTTCGATTCTGTACTCTGCATCATTTGCTTCGATTTTGTACTCTGCATCATTGATGTTAACAGCGTTTGTCTCTGCTCCTTCGAGTAGCGCCGTAGTTGTTGCCAATACCCGTAGATAAAGACTTGCCTAGAGTGTCTAGGTCGGACTCCGAAGACCTTTGCTGTAGCGAACCGTCCATTTGACACTCTCTGCTGCTTACTTCGTGCTGAGGCATCGTTGCCCATACGCCCTCAAAGCCCTGCGCGTCGGCCTTCTCGGGCAAAGCAGCCTGCGCCGTTGACGTCCTGATCCTTCCTAGCGACAGGCGACAGTAAAGTGCGCATCGTCGAGCGTCGAGTCTTGCATATTATCGCAGCATTCAATCGTAGCCATAACCTTCCTACCATCACAACTCACATCCCTCCCTCTTCCCTCACTCCCCACCAATCTCCCTCAACCCCCACCTCACCAACCCCTCCACCGCAACCATATCCCCCAACCTCATCAACACGCCCACGTCCACATTCAACGGACTATCCGGATTGGGGTCTCCCAGCAACCTCTGCACAGCCTCCAGCGTCGAGCTAAGCGTGTATGCAGGACTCCAGCCGTCTTTCAGCAGGTCGAGACAGATCTCGCCGGTGTGCGGGTGGATGTTTGCGTGGATGGGGACGGTAGGGGCGGTGAAGCGGACGGACGGAGGAGCGAAAGGGTAGGTTGGGGGGATTGTGAGGTGGAGGGTGAAGTGTGCGCCTGGTGCATTCAGGTTAGCTGGCGCGGCTTGGTCGTGGCGAGTGACTGCGAGATTAGGGTTATTCACCTTCATACGGCGTTCCTTCAGGTCCTGTCATCACTGCCTCCCACTCGAAGAGCGAGTCATCGTTTACTGGTCCTAGCTTGAGCAGCGCCGGGCTTGGATCCGATGCGTATTGTTGCAGCTCTTGGAGCAGGCGGCGCGTGGCTGAAGCTGTGGACTTGCTACTACTTGCCATCAATCATTTACGGCATTGATTTCGAGGTTCTTGGCATGCGATTGTTTGTCTCTGTGTTGGTTATCTCGTTGTGGCTGAAGACATAATAAGCCGAGGCACTTTCAGGCACATGAAACAGGATCAGCTGTTAGGATCAGCGGCGAGAGCAAGGCAGTGGGAGCAAGGTAAGCGGTAAGCACGATATATAGAGATCGAAACACGTTGTTTGGTTCATTACTATTATGTATCTAAGCCGTCGCCGTATGGGTATCATAATGTAAACCAGAAAGCCAACCCATTATTATTTCTTCCTCCTGTCGTGCTCCTGTTGCCTTTTGATCGTTCACTAACTGCAAGCAAGTCTTAATGACGGCGAGAAGCATTCTCAGCATCTGCCTGCCTCTGGATGTCGACCTCAGCACCCTGCATAGCATTAGTATTCGGTGGAACTAAAGATGGAGAGCAATTTCAGACATACGCGCTGGGTGGTCTTTCCCTGGTCGTGCAGCTGTTGGTAGTGTGCTTGGCCTGCCTTGTCGCCAGTCAGGCTGGAGAAAGCACCACCAACAGTCCCCTGAAAGCGATCGGCGGCGCCGCTGCCAAAGTCCGAAAGCTGTCCCTGGGCTTCCATAGCCTTGCCATGTTGGTTCTGGCGGATGCCTTCTTGCTTGAGTCCTTCAGCACCGAACATGGATCCGACCATTTCTTTTCCTGTGATGCGTGTCAGAATTCCGAGCGCAGGTACAATTCAAGGACGTACACATACCAGAGCCAAGAGTCTGGTTCCAGCTACCCTCCGAGCGGCGAGAGTCATCGGCTGTAACACCGCTCGCTGTTGCAGTCATGCCAGGAAGCTTGAGGGTCGCGTGAGAGGCATCGTCCTTGGCTTGACCTTCTGCCTTCTTGTTTTGGCCAGCGGCCTTATCGCTAGATGAGCCAGTGAGAGCTCCGAAAGCATTCTGAACCGCCCCAGTGGCAGAGTCCACGTAGGACTGGAGAGTAGATGGTTGGTCATTGTTGGAAGACATGGTGAAAGAGGATGTTTGGACGGCAGGAAGTGAGTTTGGTATAGTTATTCGGTATGTAACTGAAGTGTGCGACCGAGAATGCAGACAAGACGAGACTGAAGATGCACTTAAGTTTATACACTGCATGTTCTGGAAGCTGGCTTGGTTAACAAATGTCAACAAACCGGGACACTCCGACGTCATGTCGATCAGGGTCATCCAGCCACATTCTGAAACCTGGCGGGGTTCAGTGATCTAAGAAGTGCCACCCTCGCGGCAAGCTGTCTTGATATAGTGGCAGAACCTAGTCATTGCACGTAGATGACTTCACGTCAAGCATGTCACAGTGCATCTTTCCATTCTTCTGTCTCTTGCGTTGTTACTCGGGCACAGCCTCGGGATGTACTGAAAGAGTCGTAAAATGCGTCCCTCTAGATGAGTAGTATGTCGATGTGGTGATATTACTGCGCAGTGGTTGCTCGTGCTTGATCTGTCCTCGTGCCACACATTGTAGGGTTTGGGAATCATTGAAACGTGACTTCCATGGTTTTGACGTGGGTTAAAACATCAGTGATATGCGATCGCGCTACAAGCCTAACATAGCTAAGGCAAGCTCGAGGTTCACTATACTGGTCTTCCCGAGATTCGGTCTGACAGGATACTCCTATGGAACAGTACCTGCACAATAAACTCAAGCTATTCTTGCGGCCGCAGAGACAAAACAGACAACAGACGAAGTTGCAATCTTGATGTCGCTTTGCTTAGACTCGACTCAACGCGGGGATCTTTGATCAATGTGCGCATTCTCGCGGTCATACTGTCTCTGAACCGTGCCTCATATCCGAATTTGCCATACAGGTCCAGTAAGTACTCCGAGAGTGGCTTTCAGACTCTCCCTGGTACCATCCGTAAGTGCCGAGTGTGTATCGGTTGTCATGTTTGATTGAAAGAAAGACAAATGGGCCAGTCGTCCGTACAAGCACAAGCTCATGCCATGTTTCGGGTAAAGGTAGACAGCGATGAGCGGCGTCGTCTTGTTTGGACCCTACACTCAGCATGCACGAGCATGAGAAGCTGACGTTGGATTTGGTTGTTCGACGAGATTGAGAGCACTAGATCATTGTATCAGGAGACGAGACGAGCATGCCAGCATATTGAAGTGGACCCAGCTGTTCTGAGGCTATTCTCGAACCCGATGAGGCTGACCTGAACGTTGAAAGCACTTTAGCCGTGTTTACCCGATCAAATGGCGGTCACATGGTCCTCAGGCCATGGCGTTTCTATCATCGTGCAGCTGGCCCATTGGAGTTTTTTGAAAAGACAGTCTTCACCCCACTACTTCCTCTTCTCTTCTTCCGTCGCTCAAGAAGCACTTCGCCATTCTACACAACTCCCACAAAAGGCATAACGAATTACTATACACAATGTCCGACGTATGTTGCGCCCCGCGACCACCCCGCGATCGTACCCCGCACCATGCATGCTTCATCGAGATCAAGGCGGCAAAGAGTGCTAACACATCAAGCAGAACCCTTCCTTCGTCCTCAACAAGCCCAATGAGATCGTTTACGAGGACCGGGCCATCCCCAAGATTACCAACCCTCGCGATGTCATCGTCGACGTAAAGTGGACTGGTATCTGTGGCTCAGATGTGAGTAAACAATCGTGTTTCGGACTCGACGAATGTTGATGAAGAAAAGGTTCACTACTGGGTGCATGGAGCGATTGGCCAATTCGTCGTCAAGGACCCTATGGTTCTCGGCCACGAGTCCTCTGGTCTTATCAAGGAGGTCGGATCTGAAGTCAAGCACGTCAAGGTCGGTGATCGGGTGGCCATGGAGCCTGGTCAACCATGCCGTTACTGCGACCGCTGCAAGGCTGGCAATTACAACCTCTGTCCCGATATGGCTTTCGCCGCCACGCCTCCATACGACGGTACCCTCTGCCGCTACTACAAGCTCCCTGGCGACTTCTGCTACAAGCTCCCTGAGAGCATGACTCTAGAGGAAGGTGCTGTTGTTGAGCCTCTTGCCGTTGGTGTCCACATCACCAAGCAAGCCGGAATTCGCCCTGGACAAAGCATTGTAGTGTTTGGTGCCGGCCCTGTTGGTTTACTTTGCATGGGTGTCGCCAAGGCCTTTGGTGCTGACAAGATTGTCGCTGTTGACCTCAACGAGGAGCGTCTCAAGTTTGCGAAGAGCTACGCTGCAACCGACGTGATCGCTCCGCAGCGCGAGAGCGCTGAGGACAGTGCGAAGCGCATCATCGAGGCCGCTGGGCTCGGTGACGGTGCCGACGCTGTCATTGACGCAACAGGAGCCGAACCTTGCATTCAGACCTCTATCCACATCTTGAAGACTGGTGGTACCTATGTTCAGGGTGGTATGGGCAAGTCTGACATCACCTTCCCCATCATGGCTATGTGCACGAAGGAGATTACCTGCAAGGGCAGCTTCAGATATAGCTCCGGTGACTATGCCGATGCTGTCAGCCTTGTGGCCAACGGAAGGATCAGTGTCAAGGAGTTGATTACAAAGAAGGTCGACTTCAAGGACGCTGAGGCAGCTTTCGAAGAAACCAAGGCAGCCAAGGGAATCAAGACCTTAATTGCTGGTCCAGCGTGATCATTTTGATAGGCGAAGGATGATAAACATGCATTCCAATCGTCTCATGTAAAATACGATAGAATACAAGTAAAACCCAAACAGCTTCAAAACCCAAACAGCTTCATCTACGTTTCAGTTTTCGTGGTCCGTGCATTAGCACGTGTGAGTTTAGAGAGCGGCTACTTTTTTTCCATCTCGGAAAAACAAATTGTTTTTATGCAATCAACAAATGGACGCCTTCAAATTGTTATCGCGCTCGACGAAACTCACCGCGAAGACTAAGACGAAAGCCTCGAATCCTAGACCATCCAATGGCCAAGCACCAAATCCACAACTTTTCGGCCAGGACGATGTGAAAGTGCGATCCGCATCACCTCAGGGAGGTAGCCGGAAAAGAAAGCGAGGGCAAGATGCAATAGTTGTTGAGGAGATACCCCAGGAGCTGGACTTCTTTGGCGGTGCAAGCGGAAGACGGGAGGACAAGCAGAAAAAGCATGAGCAGCAAGTTTCAGAAGCCAGCACCGATGAACACCTTCCTGCGCCGCGACGTACTATCGCTGCGCCCAAGCTTTCAAGCGATGAATGTAAGCGCCTGTTGAGAAGTCACAAGATTAAGATCGCATCACTGTATACGCCAGAGACCAGCTCGGAGAATGCCAAGATTGAGAAAACGAAGAAGACAGCAGTGGCCGAGAAGACTTCCAGCACGGACAAGAAGAAGCACAAAGCTGAGCTCATAGTACAGCCTTTGACTTCGTTCTCACAACTTCGCGCGCGCTACAATATAGCAAGCGTACTGGCCGAGAATCTCGATGACCAAGGCTATTCCACCCCTACAGAAATTCAGCTAGGAGCCCTCCCTCTACTTCTTGGATCATCCTTTGAGTCGTATGGAAATGGGGAAGACAGTAGGAGCGTGACTGTTACGAAGAGTAGCGAAGACAATGGAAAGACCAAGCTTGACGTTGACCTTCTTAGCATTGCCCCAACCGGAAGCGGCAAAACACTTGCATTTTTAATCCCTGTACTTGCAGCCATCATGGAAGATCGACGAGTGCAAAAGCAAGAAGGTCGTGCAGAGGAAGGCTTTTCAGGCCCAAAAGCCATCATCATTGCACCAACGAAAGAGCTGGCTAGTCAGATTACGAATGAGGGCAGGAAGTTGTCAAGGAGGACAGGGGTGAAGGTTACGTCGGTCAAGAAAGGCATGAGGATTGTGTCTGATACGCAAGAATCCGAGATGGATCAAGATGCAAATGAAGAGGCTGAATCAGAACCAGAGGAGGGTGAAGAAGGGGGCAATAATGAACAGAAGAAAGCGGGCAAGAATCTTCCGCCCGTCAAAGCGGACATTCTGGTTAGCACGCCTTTAACATTGCTCCACGCCATCACCTCAGCTTCGGGTAGCGTCCAGCCACTCCAGAGCGTGCGATACCTCGTCCTCGACGAAGCGGACGTCCTCCTCGATCCTCTATTCCGCGAGCAAACCACCGCAACATGGCTAGCTTGCACGAATCCCCTCCTCCGAGTTAGCCTCTGGTCCGCAACAATGGGTTCCAGCATCGAAGACCTCGCCGCCTCCACCATCGCCACTCGCTGGTCCACGCTCACCTCCCTCCACCCCACTACCACCACGCGCAGCCCCCTCCTCCGCCTCATCGTCGGCCTCAAAGACACCTCCCTCCCCACCATAACCCACACGCTCACCTACTGCGCCACCGAAGCCGGCAAACTCCTCGCCTTACGCTCCCTCCTCCGCCCCACCGCCTCCTCCCTCGCCTCCTCTACCACCCCGCCCCTCCGCCCCCCCTTCCTCATCTTCACCCAAACCATCCCCCGCGCAATCGCCCTCCACTCCGAACTCCTCTACGACATCCCCCCCGAAGCCGGCGGCGCCACCCGCCTCGCCGTCCTGCACTCCGACCTCACCGACACCGCCCGCGAAGCCATCATGGCCCGCTTCCGCCGCGCAGACATCTGGGTCCTCATCACCACCGACCTGCTATCCCGCGGCGTCGACTTCCGCGGCCTCAACGGCGTCGTCAATTACGACTTCCCCGCCTCCAGCGCCGCGTACGTGCATCGCGTGGGTCGCACGGGGAGGGCGGGCCGCGAGGGCGGAGTGGCGGTGACGTTGTACGCGAAGGAGGATGTGCCGTTTGTGAAGAATGTGGCGAATGTGATTGCGGCGAGCGAGAGGCAGAGGAGGGGCGGTGGTGGTGGTGGTGGGGGGGATGATGGCAAATCGCGCGGTATGCAGCAGTGGATGCTTGATGCGCTGCCGACGCCGAGTAAGCGCGAGAAGCAGGGGTTGAAGAGGTGGGGCGTGGCGAGCCGGAATGGCAATGGTGGGGAGGGGAGCGCGAAGAGTAGGATCAGTACGAAGAGTGGGTATGAGAGGAAGGTGGAGAATAATAGGAAGGGTGCTGTTGTGGCTGCGAGGCGAAGGAAGTTGGAGGAGGGGATGGGGGAGAAGGAGGATGAGGGGTTTGGTGGGCTTGGTGATTAGGTTGGGGAGTGGTGATGTTTCGGTCTCGTGTCTTGTTGGTTGGGTAGAAATAGCAGCCGTGTGTGGTGGTGAATCTGGAGGGAGCATTGATATAGGAAATGCGAAGACTTGTGTATACAAGCGAATGAAGGTGCGTAAGTTGCATGTATGAAATAGCGCGTTTGGGCAAAGGACTGTGCTTTCAAGTGGTACTTTTGACAAGTCTATCCTATCCGTCTGTCCAAAGACGTATGTATGTTCATCTCAATCATAACCGAGTTTGTGGCTACTGCTGCTGCTGCTGCTTCCACTAGCTAGAAATACTCGCATGACTAGAGTCCAAATGACTGTCCATGCATAACCAAATCAACCTGCTTTACTAAGCATCCACCTCAACCACCTCAACCACCTCAAGCACCATCACCACCAGCCACAAACTCCCACGTCGTAGGGGGATGGAGGATCCGTCTAATATCCTGAATCTCCTGATACATTTCCTCCAACTCCGCCTTCACATTCACACCTTCCGTTGCCAACTTGCTCGTATACTGATCATGCAGTATATTATACTCTCCATGCAACTTCCTTAGCTTCTCCCTCAAGAAGCTCTCATGGCCCGTCGTGAATTTAGGCGGCACTCCAGACCACCACGTGTAGTCGCCAACTTCCAGCATGAGATCCTTGATGGCGTGTTCCAAGTTTTTAACCTGATCGGAAACGGCTTCGAGAGCGACCATGTCGTCTTCAAACAGTTGAGTGGCTTTGTCGTGGGTGACGCGGAGGTTGATGAAGCGAGTGAAGGTTGTACAGTATTGGTCGCGGAGGCTATTGAGGCGGGCGCGCTTCGGGTCGATAGGCGTGGGTGACGTGACGCGAGTCTCTTGCTTGACTTCTTTGGTTGACGTTGGCTCCTTTTGCGATCCTTTCGGAACTGCTGGCTCGGTCTTGTGGTTCGATGGGCGCGACGGAGGAGATGGATTGTGGCTCGCGCTAACTTGTGCAGGTGTACTACCAAGATCTGATACTGCGGTCAAGGGTGAAGAATTTGACGAGTCTTGTGGCTTCTCAGTTTGGAACTTCTTAGCAGGAGGAGGCTTGGTAGCAGTAGCGTCATCAGCAGGGCGTTTGAGTGTTTTGCGAGCATCCGCTCTGGTGGAAACCATGGACGACGAGCTACTGCTTGAGTTGCGATGAGTTGCAGGAGTAGATCGTGTGGAGGCAGCGGTGAAGATAGCAGAAGCAGCGGACGCAACGGTTGAAGTAGATGGTGTGCGATTGTGGACTTGTACGTTTGCTGTCGTTTGCTTGTTGCCGTTCGTCGGGTTTGGTGAGGCGCCGTTTGCAGTGGTACGAGATTGATTTGACAGCGCCACTTTCTTATCGTTTGTCGTCTGCCTGCCATTTGCATTGGTGCTAACAGCACTCTGTGGTGGCTTAGGTGGCAAAGTCGAAGATGGAGTGAGGCCCTTGACCTTTTCCTTCTCCTTTTCCTTTTCAGCACTCGGCGCTGTAGCTGATGGCTTTGGCTTCGGCTTCTTGAGGCCTTCATTGTCAGACACTGGCCTAACAACCTTGCGCGTCTTGTTGGCCGTCGTCGTCGCACCGGACAAACATGACGCAATGCCGTTGGAAGCTGGGGTAGCTTTCTTCATTTCAGCGGGTGGATTTGTAGTGACTTCCACCGGTCGTGCTACAGCCTCTTTCTTTTCAGCAGCTTCTCTTTTCTCAGCAGCTTTCGTAGCAGGAGTTGCAAGTGTCGCTGACTTCGTATCTTCCAAATTGAGCTTGCGCCGCTTTCGAGCATTGTCATCTTCAGTATCTTGTGGCGGTCGCTCCTTCTCTTCAACCTCGTCTTCAACATCAGAGTTCGTGATGATCTCCTCGGATTTGTACTTGGCTTCAGGTTTGCGTTTCTGCCCAGCA
>Ga0115848_100203_pt1 | contig 20312 bp, 19 predicted proteins | sample InSIn3gowninarea_FD_83862 | JGI IMG/M metagenome (GOLD analysis project Ga0115848, IMG submission 83862) | reverse complement strand
GATGGATTTTCGATCCTTTTAACGAGCCGAATAAAACAAGCGCTCGATCTTTTTGTGTAATAATCCCTCAGTTCCAAAAAGATTAAACCTTAAAGGAGGGATAGCACTTCCGGTCCCTTTAACGAGTTGGAGAGGCCAATAGCTCGGCAAACTTTTCATATTTATCGAGTCAGCTAAAAAATGCTTAAAGAAGACTCGTCTTTTGAGGAACGAGTGATGAAATGGATAGTAGCTAATTCCAGGTAAAGCTTGGAATTTTCCAATCACGACAGTGTTACAAGGATGGCTAAAAATGATCACTCTTCGCAGCTGTTCCTCAAAAATGGGTAAACAATCACAATGGAGGTGAATGGTCGACTAATTTGTAAAAGTGGAGGTGGTGGTGCAAAACACGCCCAAGGCTTTAAAAAGCTGAACTTTTATATTCACGAAGGTCATTTACCCGAAAAATGGTTCATTTTTTCTGGATGAGCTTGAACTCTGGGGGAACATTTGCTCACATGCTTATGTTTACTTTTTAACGAGCATGAAGTCTGCGTTAAAACTGCTCAATACAATGGTCGTTTTGATTTTGCCATAAAGTAGCTTCGCTCTATCAAAGGATTACACTGCATGCTTAACTGCTTCATCAGATTAGTTTGACATGAAAAATATACATGAAAATGAAGTAAGACACTAATATTTTATTCGAAATACGCACAAGTAGATTAAAAGTGTTCTTTTACCTTTCATTTCACCATTTTCATTTGAACTTTGGTCTGTTGGAGCTTTGGAGGTGCTTTCCCTCTCGATTTTCATCAGCTGATTCTGAGAGATTCTGCGGACGATTTTCAGCACCGTTTGGACCAGGTAGGAGCTAATCCTTAGCTCTTTCATTTTATTCTTCTTTTTCCTCATTCTGAGCATGATTCCCTGTTTCTCTGAGCCCCAGGGGTTTTGAAAAACGCCCTGGCTCCCAACGCACCCTTCCTGTATCGAAAGGTGCGTTGGAAGCTAGCCATCATACTGGCTACCTGCTCTTAAACGCACCTAGAACACTGCCTAGGTGCGCTGGGAGTCCAAAAGAATCTTTATGCACAATTTTTTATGGGAAATTTTCATCTGTTTCTCTCCAAATTGAAATCTAACTCCTCTCTTGTTTGTTTTAAGAGATTTACCGGAGTAAGATGGTTATCACATGGCGAGAACGTGAGCATGAAGAAGAAGATCTGATTGCTTTACATGATCCGGTCACTGTGAATGCATTGCGGAACTGTGGCCTACTAAAGTTCTTCCGTATCTCTAGTATGAGACAACAGATCAACTTGTTGCAGTATTGGCTTGACGCCTGGGATCCTACCAGCCAGGTGTTCCATATTAGGGGAAAATCTATTCCCTTAACCGTGGAGGACATCTACTTCTTGACCGGCTTGTCGAGGCGGGGTGCCCCCGTCTCCTTATCAAGTCCATCCCCTGGGGGTGATTCCGTGAGAGACTATGTTCGCCGGCATTGCAGAGAGGGATCTCAGCCGGGTAAAGATGGCAAGATCATTATTAGATATGTCACTGACAGGTCCCTGAGGACCATTTTATTCACCATTGGTAGGATGGCTGGTAGTGCGTCAGTTCATGCGGCCAACCGATCCTATATGTAGTATCCCTGGAGTGTCTCGAGCCGAAAGTGTTCAACTGGTGTGATGCAGTACTCTCTATGATTAAAGAACAGCTGACCAAGGTAAAAAGTGGACGGTTGAAGAACTTCAGATATGGTTCTATTTTGGTCGCTTTTGCCTTGGAGAGGGTACCCTTGATGCAGCCGCAGTACATTGCTCTTAGCTTACCTCCGCCAACCAAACCACGGATGCAAAGATGGGTTGACCACATGTCTAGGCATGCTGGCCAGTCTCAGATTTCTTTCTCTGATACCTTCTTTGGGTGGTTTGATCGTCAGGAGATGTTTTACTCTGAGTATCCATACGCGGATATGGATTTCCGGGGTGATCCGGATTTAGCATTGCTGGTTGGTGAACAGTGGGGCGCCATTGGTAATCCTTTTTGACCATTTTCTGTTTATGTGTTGCTTTCATAATGTTCTTGTGCTTTATTCTATCAAGACTTATTCAAAACTCGTGTGCCTTTGCAGATGTTGGTCCCGTTCGGCCAGTAGCGCATCCGAGAGTACCAGTTGTCGTACCAGGAGGAGAAGCAACCGGAAGAGCTATTCTTCGCGACCTTAATGTGGCCGAGACTCTGTCAGCACTGCAGGATCAAATCGAGGGTCTCACTCTTGGCATCCCTGATGTGCGGATTGATGAACTCCCTTTGATGCTGCAGCGACATACTACTGGCGTGCCTCACCGCTGGAGTAGGCTTCTGCGCATGATTGCGCAGGCAGTAACTTGCTATCATGAGCATCATTAGACTAGGGTGCCCCCTAGCATTTTGAGTTTTGGGTCATTTGACCAATTTTGTCTTGGTTACAGAACATTATATGTGAACCACAAACAGATGTATATATATATTTTTGATTTTCGGAGTCTTATTTTGGTTAAGTGTTATTGTTCCATATGCAAACATTGATGAAATGCTTCTTTTACAAATGTTGTAGATGTCTATCTAATACATAATTTGCCAACGAGTCAGTTAATGTATTTAAGTTTCTAGAAATATGCTGATATTGAATGAAATCAAATTGCCTTTCTAGAATTTTAACTCTTAGGAACACGCGATAGATAGCTGGGTTCCGAACAGAGTATATACCATTAAGCTGCAGTATGACGAGTTGTGAGTCCAGCCGGACAGTCAGCTGGCGTATGCCACGTATGATGGCATTAGAGAGAAGCTCTATCAATGCGCTATATTCAGCGATGTTATTCGTTGATCGACCAATACACACTCCTCTGAAACTCACCAACTCGCCGCTTGGATCAAAAATGGCCCAGGCTGCAGACGATAGGTTCTGCGAACTACGACTTGCTCCGTCAGCGTATCCAACCCATGATTCCAATGGATTTGACATCTGTAACAAATGTAAAAGTGGATCACTTGACCAAAACCAAAACTCTTAGCGAAAACAAAAATAGAACAAAAGCTGATGGGTTACTATCATGCATAGTAACGCTTAAGGTACAACCCGTTGCGGGGTTGCGCCAGTGGAATCCCATCATAATCTATTAACTCATAGGCACCTTTTGCTAACACACGTTTAACAATATATGGGCCCATCCATAAAGATTCGAACTTTCCTATTCCCAATTTATCGGACGCTTGATCATACAACAAGACCAAGTCTCCTTCTGAGAAGACACGGGGTTTGACATTTTTGTCGAACTGTGCTTTTACTTGTTTCTTATGAGCTTCGTTAACCAATGCGGCATCACGACAGGTTTCATCTAATTGGATTAGTTCCAAGAAACGAGCCTCTTCATCTGAAGTTCTGGGGAGAAGATCGATTGCGAGTTTGAGTGACGAGATTTCACACTGAATCGACAAGATTGCTTCAAGGCCATACACCAGCTGGAAAGGTGTGAACCCGGTTGTGTTTCTTACTGATGTTCGGTATGCCCACAAATCTGAGTACATGATTAGGTGCCAACTTCTTTTGTGAGTTCCAATCATCCTTTGCAGCATGTGCTTCAGGACTTTGTTGATCGCTTCAACTTGTCCATTGGCTTGCAGATAATATGGAGAAGAGCTGTCGTGTGATAACCCTAGCTTGGCAGCTAATTCGATCATCATGTGATTGCGAAAATGCGATCCATGATCTGTGACTATGGCCTGTGGTATGCCGAATCAGGCGACTACATGATTGAAAAAGAAAAGGGTAGCTGTTTCACCAGTTTTATTCAATGTAGGCATCGCCTCGGCCCATTTGGTAAAATAGTCGACTGCGACTATTATGTACCCATGCCCCCTGGTCAAGGTGGGGTTACATGTCATGAAATCGATGCCCCATTTGGTGAAAGGCCCAACAGTAACTATTGGCTGTAGTAGTGCAGGTGGTTTTCTGGTTTTGCTATCGAAAATTTGACAGTATGGCAGCTTTTGACCGCTGCTATGCAATCTTTAAACATTGTTGGCCAGACGTGTCCAGTTCGCAAAATTTTCTGTGCTGTTGCGTAACCTGATTGGTGTCCACCGCATGCGCCTGAATGGCATTCATTCAGGGATTTTTCGGCCTCCTCATACGTGAGGCACCTCCTTAGAACTGTATCGACACCACAACGATAAAGAGTATTACCGACGATCATGTAGCCTTTGGATTGGTATTTGATACGTTTTTGTTCAGTTTTGGAGGTATTGGGCCTATATTTTTGGGTTTGGAGATAGATTATTATATCTCCATACCACAGATTGCTTGAAGATATCAGAAACAAAGATTCATCCACAATTTTATCTTCCGATGTGTTATCGTTGGATGATGAAGGGAGATCGCATAATAACTTTGCGAAAATGAGGGCTTTCTTTGATTTCGATTTTACAAATTCCAGATCAAACTCTTGTAGAATGGCTATCCATTTTGAATATTTGCCCCCCAGCAACTTTCGCGACAGTATGTATGTCATGGGGTTGCAATCTGACATAATGGTGGTTTTTCTAAAGAGGACGTAATGTCGAAACCTCTGTATTGCTTGAACTGCTGCTAACGCAAGCTTTTCGACATAAGAGTATTTGCTTTCAGTATCATTTAAGTTTCTACTCAAATAATATATGGGATGTTCAATTCCGTTAACATCTTCAACTAAAACCATTGCTATGGTTGTATCTGCTGCAGCTAGATACAGGTTATAGTCTTTTTGATAATCTGGTGCATACCTTAATGACGCTTTTATCAGAGTTTCTTTCAAAGCATCAAAAAAATCTTGCGCAACCTGATCCCATTCAAAAAGCACATCTTTTTTTAATAGACGAGTGTAACCTTTAGTAAGTTCAGCGTAATTGGGTATGAACCTTCTCAGAAAGTTTGCTTTCCCCTGTAGTTTCTGTATCTGAAGCACGTTTGAAGGTGGAGGCAAATTTATTATTACCTGAACCTTACATGGGTCGAGACGAATTCCATCATTCGAGACTACAAAGCCAAGTAAACGACCTGAACTGACACAGAACACACATTTGTGTGGATTGAGTCGTATTTTGTAGTGTCGACAGCGTAGAAATATTGCTCTTAAATGCTGCGGGTGTTGATTCTGCTTTCGCAAATGAGCCGGAAGGTCATCGAGATATGGTTGAACGATATTTTTGATGTCGTGGAAGGCGTAATTGATTGCCCTTTGAAAAGTTGCCCCCGCGTTTTTTAGACCAAAGGGTAATTTTCGATAAGCGAATGTGCCCCACGAACAAATGAATGCAGTCTTTGACTAGTCCTGTGGGCGGATGTTTATTTGATTATACCTAGAGAATCCATCCATAAATGAAAAGATTTCACATCTGGCGCATTCATCAATTATCTGGTCGATGAAGGGTGTAGGGTAGTTGTCCTTTGGACAAGCTTGGTTTACATCCCTGTAGTCGACACACACTCTTATTGTTCCTTTTTTTCATAACAGGAACAATGTTCGAAACCCAATCAGTTAGGGGAACCGGATAAATGAAACCAGCGTGTAGGAGTTTTTCAACTTTAGACTTAATGGCAGCGGCTTTCTTAGGGTGCACCTACCGAGGCCGTTGTCGTACTGGTTTAACATCCGGATACATCTTTATCTCATGATCAATGATACTTGAGTCTATGCCTGGCATTTCATCATATGTCAAGGCAAAGACATCTCTAAATTCGCGAAAAAGAGCTTCATATATCTCTAGCTCTAAAGGAGAACAACCTTTCCCAACATAAATATTCTCTAAAACATTTGTTTTTGTCGAGATATTGATGGCTGTTGTTTCCTCGATGTTGGATAAGTTTCGCTCGGAATCCACCGTGTTTACAGTATTTGATATAAAATCAAAAACTGATGGATGAGGTAGGTCGTTTGGAGTATCTTCTTCACAATTTGGAAGAAGGGAACGATGGTGGTTATCTTTCCATGGTTCCCCTTCAATTGCCATTGATTGTAGGATCCTTTCGTCGGTGTCATACACTCCTGACCAAGGATCTAAAGGGGTTCCATATTCTCCAGACCTATCTATCCAAATGCTCGAGGAGCATTGATTTGGGTTTGCTTTCCAAGCTAGAAACATTGATTGCTATAATATTTCTATTGGGCTTGGAGGCAAGACCATTGTATGATCCATGTTGTCATCACATCCTAAAAACTTCGAGATGGATGAAATCATATTGCAGGTTCCTACGGATGCGACTTCCGCCAGATTGATTGGAGGCGGGAGTGCGAAAGTACCCATTAACACAGGGTCTTTTAGTAGGCCTACTCTGATGTTTTGAAGCGAATGAATGCTTCCATGGATCATCAGAATGCTTCCCGTAACTTGAGAACCATTTGGAAGGAAAGTTTGTTGGTCGATGATTGTAACTCTTCCTTGATGAGGAAATGCAATCTTCCTAAAATAGGTCGACACAACGGCGGCCATGGCATATATCCACGGCCTTCCTAGTAGGATGTTGTAATTGAGGTTTCCGTCGATTACTTCAACATCTATTTCTACTGTTTTTCCTCCTAGTTCGACTTGCAAGTTACTTAGAATACCATAGGGGGTATATGCTCGTCCATCAAATGCTTTTAGTGTTGTCGATGATCTTGACAAGGTTGGAGATCCCAAAGTTCTCTAGCAACTCATCGACATAATACATGTTGATGCTCCCTTGTCAATTATTGTTCGATGAACAGTTTTGTTGAGGGCTTTCACTTGAATAAGGAAAGCTAGTTGAGCTGGTAACTGCGGATCGTATCCTTCATGATTAAAGGATACAAGATTGGAATCCTTTGGGTCAACCCCAACAATAGCTGATAATAAGGCCTGCCTTTGGGATGGGCAATTTTGTAGTACTTCAAGAGTCGACATTGCGGATGGCGATTGGGCCAAGTCCTCCACTACATTATAGTGTTGTGCAGCTCTCGCACGAGGATTGAATGTTGATTTGTGTACTACTCCCTTGGGCGGTTTTATCGTCAGTTATAGAATTATGGGTGGCCCAACTTCTGTCGAAGTTGTTGTCGAACTACTAGGTTGATCTTTTCCCATATTGTTCGATGTCTGTGGATTGCCATAATCTTTGTTCCTTGTTGATATCAAAGCATCGTTTTGATGTTTTGAAATTGACAACATTAGTACTTGGGACGGGGAAGCATTTTCATTAGCAACCAGATTTGTTCCTGGGTTTGGAAACGGATCAGTTAGCATCGCAGAAGTTTTAGATCCTTTAAAGAATTTATTAACTTCAGTTTTGTGCGGACAATCTTTTGTCAAATGATCCTCCTCACATATGAAGTATGGAATTTTTGGTTTCCCTTTTCGAGGTCGGTTTTTGGAAGATTTTCCAGGGGATGACGATCCTCCTTTTTTGTTCCTCCAATTGTTGTTCTTCTTGCCCCCTGGTTGCTTGGTTTCTTTGCCTTTGTCTGATGAGACGACATTTACTTCCGAGGCAAGAAGTTCATCTGCATTTTGACTTGAATTCTTACGGGCCTTCTTTGATTGGGCCTTTATCGATTTCGTGTCTATTGTGCCAATCACACCGTCGCCGGCATGAGAGTCATGGTTAGATTTAGGTGGCGAAGGAAAAGAGAATTCTGGTCTAGGTGCACCAGGTATTTTATCGTAGAGCGTGCCAGACTGAGTATAAATCAAGTCTAGATATTGTGCACGAGCGATAACTTGCTCTTCGGTGACAACTCCCCCTTTTGCTACATCTTCCGTTATAGAAGGTAACAAAGACTTAATAAACCATTCAGCTAAAAGCTGATCGGGAACGTATGTTTTTACCATTCTGCGATGACGTCACCACTCATGAATATGATCAAATATGTGAGTAGCGTTGTCTACTTGAAATTGGTAAGTAGTTCTGTTCCCGTTTCGTACCTGATAGGTAACTGAAAATGGGTTAAGGTGGTCGTTGCTAGGGTACTGAAGTTGTCGAACGAAGCTCTGGGCAATTCCATATACCATTTTGCCGCTGGACCAGTTAAAGTCCTCTGAAAAAGGCGAAGTATAATCGAATCATCGTTTAGTGTGTTCGATGAACACCATAGATGGAAAGTCATCACATGATTCGATGGATCTTCACCTGGATTTCCATTAAATTTAGGAATATCTGACGGAAGTTTATGTGGAATCGCGGGCCACCACGGGGCGTAAGCGATTGGATCGTTTGTTAATCGGTTTAGATCCGGCAACTCTAAAGTCGCCACGAAAGGTAACTGTTGATTTAGGTTAGGTGAAGCATACCCAGGATAAGATGGAATCGCCTGAGCAGTTGGTCTTTTCATACCAACATAATGCATTTGATGTTGGTAACTCTGGTAAGGTTGGTGGGCATAACCACTGTAACATGGCAAGTTTTGACCGTTTTGAATATATGGTTGCCCACTATTAGCAAAGATTTGTTGCTCAGAACCTTGGTATACTTGTTGGAATTGCGGTTGTTGGTATTGCACTAGCCATGGTTGTGATACCATGTGCTGTTGCCCGATACTAACCATTTGACCAAGGTGAGGGGTAATTGTACCCGTTTGAACCTGTGTCATTCCAGCAGTCTGCGATCGTAATTGAGTCGCAGGGTCAAATGGCTGTTGTGTTACAACCTGAGATACTTGAGGTTGGCACACAGCGGGAAGCATTTGTACTTGCGACACCGTTACAATAGCTGGCATCGTCAGAATGTTTGACATAGGTAAACATTGTTGCATTGAATATACAACACCTGGTTGCTGAGGTAGTGTCGGTACCCAACCACTAGATGTAATTCCAGCATAACCTAAATTTTGTTGTGAACTCCCGTATGGTAGTCCTCCTGAAGGAGACAATGAACAAGCATATTGCCCCCCATACGGTGGTAGCCCGGTACTTAAGGGTATAATTTTCCCTTGAGGAGCAGACTGCCCAAATTGACCTCCTGAAAGATCAATATGTTGAGATCCAACAAAAGAGTTTCCGGATACCATTCCGGGTAAACAAACAGGAACAAACCATGCTGTCGAAACAGCCCTTAGGTGGGCTTCCTCTAGCGACTGAGAGCTAGTGGGAACGGATGGTATGCCGGCGAACATCGTTGGAGTGACAATAGGTAGTTCTGCTGTGGCTGTATCGTATGATACAGTCCTAGATGTCGACGGTTGTTCAGACATTTCTAGTCTATCGAAAAGATTACCTAGCGATTCTACAGGAGCTTCCGATAGTGGTAGGCTAATTTCTAATGAAGGAGAAAAGAGAGTGATCCCGACTCCAGACTGCAATGGAGTACTAGATGGAAGATCCTATACTATTTCTTCTATAGCAATCAAACCAGGTGGAAGAGGTAGACCGTCAGGTCCGTAGAAAATTTCTGGTGCCGAAGAAGGTATGGGATCTGCAACGACAGATGTTTGAGGAACCACACTCTCAGAACCGGTTACAGATGAAACTGGTTCAGTAACACAAGTGTGTACCTGCAAACTAGGATCAGTGTTACTGTCCTTTGGTAGCTGCAGAACTTCTTCTGTAAAGGCAGGGATATCAGAAATGTTTGGAGCGACCGGAATCTCTGATGTGGTTGGAACACTTGTTCTAACTTTACCAGGAGATTTGGAACCGGTCAAACGAGTTCGTTTTGTCCACAATAGGTTCGATTCTGGGGACAAAGACGGTTGGCTCGTCAACCTCCGCGAACGACGGGGTTTAAATTGACTTTCTTCCACGATTGCGGATTACTTGATCAACTCAAAATCAAGAGGGAAGTATATTTCCGAATTAAATAAATTTTTAGACGCCTTGACACAACTTGTTTTTTCAGTTTTAAAGAGTTGAGAAAAAACAAAAGATGACTCTAGTCGCCTTCGATTTTTAGTGAGCTTGAAGTGACAAGTGCTCAGATGGACCTTTTCTGTTAAAGAGTTTGAAAAGGAACGAAAGGGACTGCTCTGGAGATCTAGGTAGAGGGTGTACCAAACCAATCACAAAACTGTAGAATACGTTTTATGGTACGGCAGTCAATCTTCCCAAATGCTGTGTTCGGTGCATTACGATCAATAAGGCGGCCGACACGACTTCCTATGGATAAAAGATAAAGCCTATAGGGGTCTCCCAAAATATACTCGACGGTACGTGGGAGCACAAGTCCGTATTGGCACTTATCGTCTCAAAGTGGAGGAATCACCCAACCAACAGTGAAAGTGACAGTTACCACATTTAACGACGCCGGAACACGTCTCTATCCTAGACCTCTATATGTTGCGTTAGGTTCCAAAGCATTGTTAGATTCATTGAATTCATTTTAGAGTTGATCTTGTTTATGAAATTTTCCTTTTGAGGTTCACCGCATGATGTATAGATATAATTTCTAAAAATGCAGTCTAAAGATGATAAACAAACTTTTATCTTCTTTTATGTCATGAAAATCCTAGCTACTAGGGAAAGATAATAAAATTTTCTTTCACCAAAGAGCATAAAGCACACACTAAAATGCACTTTTCCTAAATCAAGCCAAACAGATTGTCTAAATGCAAATGCACAATGATATATTTGTCTTTCGACTTTCTTAGTATATGAATGATAAAAAGAAAGCTTAATGTGCAAATTTGAATTATTTTTAAAAGCGATAGCAGTTTAACAATTTCCTTTTCAAAGATAAATGAGGGTAGAAGGACACTCAATGATTTTCGAAAGGAGAAATAGCTTGTCGACACTTTAAAAATTACACCAATTCGAATCAAAAGCAAAAGTAAATCCTATAATCGACACTTTTCAAGGGTGTTTTGCTGTCTATAGCTGAAAACGACAGTTACGACACTTTTCAAACAAAAGACGACAGCTCGATTATGCTACTTTTTGCTAAAGAGAGACTGAAAATGATAAAAATACACTTAAAACATTAACAGTTCTTTGCACATTAGGGGTTGGAATATCAACAAGGAAAAGGGTTTCTGAACAGAGGCTTACTGATCTAAGGCTGCAAAATTCAAGAATAAAACTGAAAGAAATGAATCTGGGAGCTAGCATTCAGTGGCAAAGGCTCAAACTGTCCAACGCACCTGCAACACAGGCTACCTGCACTTAAGAGCAGGTTCACCCTTCGGGAACTGCGTTTAAGAGCAGGTGCTCAGTTCAGAAGCTGCGCTGGCTCAGAGGCGAGACTTTGAACTGGCTCCGAGTCACTATTTTCAGTTTAGTTCAGGGTTTTTGGCCATGGAAAAGATCAGTAAACTTGATAATGAGGGGTAGATCTATATGAGGCTACTAAGGCTATCGTATAGAACAAGTAGAGAGTTTTTAGATTGAATGTTCAAATTATAAACAACCCGGAGATCGACTGAAGTAGCTTTGATCTACTTTGCATTCGTAAAATGAATGCAGTTTGAAGGCTAGCTGGCTGATCTTCAGACTCCGTCTATGTGCTTATAAAGTAAACAATTACAAATGAACAAACAAACTATTCGCTCCCCATCGGAGTCACCATTTTGTTACAGGGATTAGTGTCTATTCAGAACTGCTCTATCCCACTAAGGCACGATAGCTACCTTAGAAACAACAGAAAGAAAGTCTATCTTGATTTCCTTTTATAATGAGTAGATAGAAGAAGAATAAGGAGGCCAACCTTTGTCTTTCGCTTGACTCCTTGTTTGATCCTTCCTCCTTCTCACAGCCTTTCAATGTTTGCTTGCTTGTATGCTCAGCTTCAAAGAATACCTGCAAGATCCAACAACACAAGACTATGCAAGAACAAAGATCTACTGATATAAATAATCTAGGGTCAGTATAGATTAACCATTCAACTGCATAACCATGTATTACACAAAGAAATGGAAGGGAACAAGAATAGCTTTATTGATAAAAAGAATGAAGTCAAGAGAGTTACAACTAGCTGTTCCGACCCAGCATCATCCTCTTGACAAGAAAAGTCCTCTTTTCACCTCATACAAAAGCATAAATAACTCAACAATCACCTCAAGAAACTATCAACAATTCCTTGCAATATGCCCAATTCCAACCTCTGGATCTCTTGGAAAGGGATCCATATATAGCCCTTTGACAAGGGTATGAGTCAGCTTCTGTGTTTTTTATTAGTGTCCTCCCACTGTTAGTCCTTGCTTCCACTTGGAGATTAAGCATCTCTGACTCATCCTTGGTCGAATTCTGAGAGGCAAGTGTCACAGGAGAGAGTTATGGAAGATTCCATTCCTTTCCACCTTGCAAACTGACACTGCCATTTGTCACTTTCCCGCTCAGCGCACCCCAAAGAAGGGCTACCTGCTCTTAAGCGCACCCCAATAGTGTATTCACCTGCTCTTAAACGTAGTTAGACCATGGGGCAAGTGCTCTGGCTCTGAATTGACCCATTTTGAGTGATTTTTCATGGAGAACTTTCTAGGAGGAGCTGTAATCTTTTGACCTTGCTTCTTTAGGGGTTGGAACAACACTTTTAGGGACTTAGGATCCCTTGGTTTATGGATATTTGTCGCTTGGGGTTGTAGAGCCCAAAAATATCTATAACACTTTGTTGACTCCACAATGGGAAAGTTGGGTGCTCTTGAACTGAGGGCTTAGATGAACATAGACTAGTAGAAATGGGGTAGCATATCATATTTTTAAAATACATCTCCTATGAAGGAAGGCTAAGTATAGTTTATTTTTATCAATTTAGACTCCTATACCAACTAGACTCCAACCGAACTTATAACTTGTGAAGAGAATTAACGTGCCATACTTCCTCCTAAAATCCATAAAAGGAATGATTTTGAAGGGAAAAAAGGGGGTAAACATGAGTTGTTATCCCATCATGGACTCATTCAGCTACTAGTTTATCATACTTTGGATAAATTGGAGCACATATTCTTTTGTATTGAGAAGCATTGTTGTTTGGGTGGCTGGCCTATCACTTGGTGAGTTGTCTTGATCAAAGGTATTTGAAGTCTTCCTTGAATTTCTATCAGAAGAGAAGTTTTTGGGTTTTTCCATTGTGGAGGGGTTTTGCCCTGGCCTAGAGCCTATTTCTAGTGTTCTTGTTTTCATTATGATATTCTTTATTGGAATTGTCTTGATGATGAACACAAAATAATAATGATGATGATAAACTAACATTATATCACAAGAATTGTTAATATAATAAGAGAAAACATTATAAAAGAAACCATAAATCTGTTTTCCCTAGTTTTTCTCAACATCTATGGTCTTGGAATAATTGTAATGTAGAAACAAAAAAAATGATTGAAATCAAATGCAACACAAAACTAAATCGTGCATCTTGTAGCCAAGTGCTTGGTTGGCTAAAGTTGAGCAATACTTCGATGATTTTTTTCATGTATATGACTTTAACTATAGTTAATATTTCAAATCTAGATATGAAAATGAAATTACTTGCAAAACAAAGGAAGGAGAAGTTAGATGAGATAAATAATTAATAAAATAGAAGAAAAATCATATCAGTGCCTTATGCCAAATTAATAAAGTAAGTTTTTCTCTTACTCCCGTGTATGAAAAATGACAGTTTATGGTCTTTCACTAAAATAAAAACACAATTGTCAAAGAAAGACATATACTACATGATTTTTTTCATGGAAAAGTTTATTATCTCTTATAAAAGTTTATGTAAATCCCACTCGGCCAAGACATACAAGACAAATATCAAACAAATTTTGTTGTCTCACCTAAAAGCTTACCATTTTGAGATATTTTCTTCAGATAGTTATTGCACTTCAACATCTGAATTGAAACTAGTTTTCCTATACATATTCATGAGACCAATGAGGAAAACTTAGATTAAATTTGACAAAATATTAAATTTAATTGCATGAATAAATAATAATTAAAAAGAATCGCGTGCATGAAAACCTAAATGATATGCTCTTGGTTTCGAGAATAAATTTTTGGAGTAGTTTAATTTTGGAGCAAACCTCCCTCCACTCGATGAAGCAAACATTCATTCATTCATTTGTAAGTCCACAAAATATTTCATCTCAATAAATTTTATCATAAAAAATATGTTTACATAATATGAAACAACATCATGCACATAAAGAGACATATAACAATTATTCTTTAACATATAACATTCATTCATTCATTCATCACAGACACAAAATACTTCATCTCAAAAATTTTTATCATAAAAAATATGTTTTCATAATATGGTACATGATGTTTCTAATGATATAACTATTACAAACATTTCTTTTTCTTTTTCTTTATTTTTTATGGCATGGTCATGTACTCATGATGTTGTCAAGGTTGCTGCAAGAGGGGTGGATCTATATATTGGTTGCATTTTCTAATCTATATTAGTCTAACATAAATTAGTTGTCAATTCACAAAAATTTGTGATTATGATGACAATTTAAGTACACATGAGTGTAATGTCCATTATGGGATGTATGAATTGTCCTCTACACATTGCCCATCAATTATTATAACCTTGAATGGGATAGCACTAGTTTGTCATCACCATCTCAAAATGACCTGACAGATGAAAATTTACCAGGTTTGTAATCATCACTTCATACTGTCTCATAGACAACCCCTTCTACAGATTATATGCATAATGTTTGGTAGAATATCCCTTCTACCTAGCCTATGATTGATTGTAAGAACAAGTGAACAAAGTACTATTTATAAGTATGGGATCTTGTCAACAAAGATTCGTTAATTGTCCTTTATTCACTTTCTGTCACAATAAATCATAGGATAGGTGGAGAGGACGACCTTCCATAAATTCATGCATATAATCTCTAGAAAGGGTCATCCATGAGATAGTGTGAAGTGATGATGACAAACATGGAAATTTTTCATCTGCTAGGTCATTTTGAGATGATGATGACAAAGTAATGCTAAGCCATTCAAGGTTATTATAATCATTGGCATGACATTTGGGGACGACAATTCATATGTCCCATCATGGACATTACACAAATATGTACTTAAATTATCATCATAATCACAAATTGTTGTGATTAGACATTAAAGCAGGAGTAGCTAGCACCTAAATTAGGAGTGTGGTAGTGTATGGTGGAGTGGGATAGGTATACAAATTTGTAGATGGTTGACTTATCATGGGCACAAATTGTGTAAAGGATTAGTTGAACACGAGAATCTAATTATATGCTCTTGGTGTTCGTAAGTTGATCTAGGTGGATATCGGTGGCCACCCACCTATTTCACTTGGACCCCCACCACTGTTTCTTTCAGTTTTTCAGTTTCCTTAATTACAACACACTTACTATTTTTGGTATTTTTTTTGGTCCTGGAATTGTGGAGTAGTTTTGAGGCCCTAAATGATGTTTTTTTTTTGGAAAACAAGAAATCTTGGGTAAACTCATGTTTGTAGTCAAAATTTGTAGTCCTCATATATATCTTTCTAATGACATATTATGCGCGTCAAACAAAGATCGTATGCCAAAGTTACGACCCCAGGAAGTTGATGTACCGATTTATCCAAACGAGGCCCATAGTTTTGGTGCTTCATCTCCTAGGGTTAAGTTTTCATATGTTTAGGATTTTCCATTATTTCTACATAATAAATGGGTCTTTGAGCCTCATTGTAACATAGTTTAGAGGCATGTAGCTACCACATCTATTCTCAGAGATAAGCTACCATCACCCGGGCTAGTTTATTTCCATTATGTTTGTAAGCATATTTAAGTTCTTTGATATTAATGAAATGAAGTGTTATTTATGATGCATCTCTATATTTTTGGTTATATATGTATTTTTTTTCATTCATGTTTAAGTTCGTATCAGTGGTATCAGAGCGGGTATGCTCTCTCTCTGTTTTTTTTGGATGTCCCCAACGAGGTCGGGGTATAAGAAGTTAGGGCTCGAACTGGTTGAACCCTTACAAGACCATCCTTGCAAACCCCTATGACCTTGCATGGTGGAAGAAAATAAAGACAATGGAGTAGGAGATACTTTCAAAATATTTCTCAAGGAAGCCCTTGAGCGATAGAGGAACGCGATGATGGACAAATTTTCCTAGATCCGTCTGTGGCTACCCACAGGCGATGCATCTTCTTCCAGCAGCCACTCTGAGATTGCCATTCCCTTTAAGGTACAAGTTAAATTTGACATCCCCATATTTGAAGGTCAGATAGATGTAGATGCCATAGATAAATGGTTAAATCTGCTAGAAAGATATTTCTCGGTTCATGACTTTTCCAACCAGGAAAATATTACTTTTGCACTCCTCAAAGCTACCCCCCATGTCAAAGACTGGTGGGAAACCTACTGTGAGAAGAGGGACGAGAGTGAACCCTCACTATTCTCAGCTGCACCCACTTGGAATTCTTTCCAAGACCCCATCAAGGAGAGGTATTACCCTGTCAATAGCTATGAAAATAAATATATAAAGTGGGCCACGTTGCAGCAGGGAAGGAACCAAGATGTGCTAGAGTTCACAAATATTTTTCATACCCTTCACACAAAGTTGGGTATAAAGGATTCTGAGAGACATTTGGTACTCAAGTTCTGTGGCTGCCTAGACAAGTACATCTAGGATGAGATGGAGTTCATAGACATTTCCTCACTTGGTGCTACTTATTGATACAATTATTATCAAGATCAAGCATAAATTTAAATAGAAGAAGCAAGACTTTGGATTTGTGAATTTGAAGTAAGGGAAAGGCTCCCCTAAGTCGTAGAACAAAGGACAAAGCCAAGGTAGGGTGACCCAGGATAACCCGTCGAAGCCACAAGTAAAGAACAACACCATGAAGACAAAGAAGGACATGGAGAAATGGTGTTAGTTCCATAAGAGCCCCACTCACAACACAAGTGGGTGTTAGGACAAGCAGTCACTCGTGGTCGAGTTGAAGGCTTCCGAATTAGATGTATGTTTTGAATCTGAGTCAGAACCCAACAAGGGGAATGACAATGGGAATAACATTATTGATGCGGAGCCTAGTGCCACTATGTCCACCACAAAGATCTAGAAGAATGTGCCAGAAGATCTGAAGGAGGGAAAGCAACTCTTCCACTCACAAATGTGGGTGAAGGGTTTTTCACTGCAGTTCATTGTCAACAGTGGGAGCCAAAAGAACCTCATTTCAAAAGAGGTCGTGAAGTAGCTGGGCCTACCAACCAAATCACACCTACAACTGTACACCATCGAGTAGCTTCACTAAGGGTGAGATCTTTGCATTAACCAACAGTGACATCTTCCCTACAACATTAATCCCTTTGTAGATGAGGTAGTTTGTGATGTGATCCTCTTAAATTTTTTGATGTATTATTAGTACAACCATACTTGTGGAAGTGACATGCTCTATATGAGTCTAGGCCCCATATTATTATTACTACTTTGGGAAATAGGTTGTTCAGAATATCAGAAGTAGCACCATCTACCACCATCTCTTTGATCACTATGAAGCAATGTAGTAATATCATTTCCCAGGCCAGGAAATTTGTTTTCCTTATTATTTGCCCTCAGGGCAAGAAGAAGATTGTGGCTATGATCTTGAGATAGGGCTCCTCCGCACAGTAGCAGCAAACAAACAAGGTCATGGAGGAGTACATGGACATCTTCACCTCACCCAAAGGGGTACCTCTACACTTCCAGGTCAAGCAATCTGTTGATCTGACCCCAAGTGTGCCACTGCCCAATGGACCGATCTATCGACTCTCTGTTCTGGAGAATGATGAAATCAAGAGGTATATTATAGATTTGTTGCAGAAAGGGCACAACAAGCCAAGTTCATCACCCTATGGGAGCCTAATCATGTTGGTACAGAAGAAGGACATGACTTGGAAACTCTGTATTGACTATCAGGCGCTGAATAAGATCACTATATGGAATAGGTATCCAATCCCACATATTGATGACCATCTAGACAAGCTCAAGGGGGGAAAATATTTCAGCAATATTGAATTGAATTTCGGGTATCACCAGGTACCAATCGAGCCCTTCGATGCATGGAAGACTTCCTTCAAATCTAAGGAGGGCCTTTTCGAATGGTTGGTCATGCATTTCAGATTGAAGAATTCCCCGCAATGTTCATGAGGATGATGGATGACATATTGTGACCCTTCACCAACTCATTCGTGGTTGGTGTATTTAGATGACCTTATGATCTTCTCCTCTATATATAGCTTTAGGCCCTATGTCAATACCTTCGACCAAAACCACTTAGGACCAATACCTTGGACCAAAACCACTTAGGACCAAATACCTAGGGTCAATACCACGGACCAAATACCTTGGACCAATACCTTGAACCAAAACCTTGATTTTCCATCCCATACACACTTCTCCTTCTGTGAAAGTTTGTGTATACATATATGCTCTTTTTTATCTTTGTTCCTGCATGTATACGCTACTTTGACAAAGTGAACTAGCATATACCTCTCTTTCTTCAACCTCTAGAGTCTAATCTGTAATCCTTTGTTGTTAACCTGTTGCACTATGAAGTGTCATCTATGTGAGTTTCCATCAAGGACAACACCTGTATCATAATTCCAACAGTATGGCCACATTAAAGGGACATAGTGGCTAGAATCCCAACCCCACCTGAAATGGGATGTGGCCAGTTGAGTTATGGAGAGCTCTGTTGTAGCTATGTTGTGCATATGGGAGGCTTTCATCCCATGTGCATGGATTCTTCGAGTTGTACATGCATAGAATGTGCATGATCATCATGTCGACAATCTCTATTTGGCCATCAGTTTGGGGGTGGAAAGTCATGGACTTAGTGAGATTGGTATCCAGCATCGACTAGAGAATTGACCAAAATGTAATTAGGAACCTGTTGTTTCGATATGAGATAATGGATTGTGGGATCTCGAAGTGTATCCACTCCTGTTCAAAGAAGAGCTTAATAGTTGATTTTGTTGTGATAGTCTTCTTACAGGTCACTAGAATGGCCATCTTAGACAATTTTTTACGACCACGAAAACACAATTGTTTCCATGCTTAGTAGAAGGAAGGATCAAAATGTAATCAATGGATATGGATTCCCAAGGTCGCCTAGGAGTAGGCAGAGGAGTATATAAGCCTTTCTTCTTGATGGTTGGTTCGGAAATTGTGCAGGTAGTGTAGGATTTGATGTACTTCATAATATCTTATCGAAGGTTCGACCAATAAAAATACGTCTATAGAATTGCCACTGTTTTCTCTACTCTGAAATTTCTAACGACCCGACTGTAGTGTGCCTCCCAAATCATCTTTCCATGCTTGCTTAAAGGAACACATATGTGTCCCAGGAGGCATAATATTGCATCCTAGAGGTGAAAATTTGGAACTTGTTTGCCTTCTAGGAGTGTCTGGTATGTCTTTTCGAATTTTGGATCACTCTTGTAAAGATGCAACCACCCTGAAGTCTTGTGGCCCCAAGAGTTGAGCACAATGATCAACGCCATGACCGGTGGTCAGCTAAGGTAATCTACAACATTATTGGTGTTTCCCTTCTTTTATGTAATGTTCAAATGGAACTATTGGAGGTATGTGAACCACTTCTGATGGTGATTGTTATGCAACTTCTCTTGTGTTTGTATGAACTGTAGGGGTCGGTGGTCTGTGTGCATGATCATTTCCTTCCCTAGAATGTAATGCTTCCATTATCGAAAGGCCTACATAATGGAATGCATCTCTTTGTCATAGGTAGGATACTTTCATACTGTGTTTGAAAGTTTCTCACTATGATATGCCACTAGATTCCCTTGTTGAGTAAGAACTGCACCAATAGCATAGTCAGAGGCATCTATCTCAATCTTAAATGGTTGCTACAAGTATGGTAATGTGAGCACTGGTGCAGAGCAGAGGCAATGCTTCAACTCAGAAAACGCATTCTGTTGAGATTCATACCATAATAAATTTGCTTTTGTTTCACCCTTTATGAATTGACTTAAAGGCCAAGTGATATAAGAGAACCCCAACACGAACTTGTGGTAGAAATTGGCAAGACCCAGAAAGTTACGGAGATCCGTTAGAGTGGTTGGGGTTGGCCAATCCTGAATGAATTGTATTTTGGCTAGGCCCACATGCAGACCCTGTTCATCAATGATGTACCCTAGATATTGAACCTGTGTCATATTGAAAGTGCATTTCTCCAAATTGGCACACAATTTGTGTTGTAACAGAGTTTGGAGGACCTGTCAAATATGGCAAAGGTTCTCTTCCAAACTCTGGTTGAAGATCAGAATGTCATCTAAATACACCAACCACGAATGAGTTGGTGAAGGGTCACAATATGTCATCCATCATCCTCATGAACATTGCGGGGAATTCTTCAATCTGAAATGCATGACCAACCATTCGAAAAGGCCCT
>Ga0115848_100200_pt1 | contig 20369 bp, 23 predicted proteins | sample InSIn3gowninarea_FD_83862 | JGI IMG/M metagenome (GOLD analysis project Ga0115848, IMG submission 83862) | reverse complement strand
TCCTTGCAGACCCTTCGGCTTCTTTTCTTGCGTTTTCCGCTGTAAGCGCTTTTGCGACAGCGTTGTTGGCTTCTTTTGTTTTCTGTATTGCCAAAGCTGTTTGTTTTTCAGCATTTGCTTTTGCGTCGGCGGCAATCCTTTTTTGGTTGTTTGCGATTTCTGTTGCTTCCTTGGCCATCACTTTCTGTCTTTTTGCTTCCCCAACTTGCCGAAAAGCGAACACTGAAGCCAAAGCAATCAAGAGCATCAAAACGCAAAGTGTTATGCAGGCTCCGACTGTATATCTTCGTAACCTGTCCTTACTTCTTGCATAATTGTAAGTTTTTTCTATCCGGCTAATTATTCCCTGTGAGGGGTTACCGTTGATCAATTGAGCTTCATCTTCAAACTCTGGAGCGATGCCCCTGATCATATCATACCACTGCACTTCTTCAACCCTCCGGTCAAAGATTATTGGAATAACCATCCTCGTCGTGCCTTTTGCCTCTATGAATTCGCGTATCTCCTGTTCCACGAATTGGGAATCTTTGCTTGCTTTGGTACACAGTACGACAAGCATTCTGCAGCTTCTGATCTCGTTAAGCAAAGTGTCTGGTAGTCTCGCGTTCGCATCGGTTCCGAGCCTGTCTGTCAAGCAGGAGAACCCCAGTTGCGTTAATTTATCGGCAATGCCGTTGACGTAAGTTGAAGCGTCTTTTCTAGCATAAGAAATAAATATATCCGGTGCTCCGAGGGATCTAATTGCCATAAAAGGTTCCTCCTCTGAATGTTTTTGGATTAACAATCTATAATATATACAAAGAATGGGCTTTTAGAAGCGTCTTAAATGAAATTTTGAGTGCGTTTTTTATATTACAGTAATGCAAAAGAGCTTACATGCTGGACATCGATAACGCATAAAAGCTGTTAGCGTGAACAGTGGAATTTTAGATTACTAGCTGATTTAGTAGCTCAACCGTTTTCGGGAAGTATTCTTCCTCTATGGCCTTCTTTTCGCTCCTTTGCGGCTAATCTCGTAACGTTCAAAGCTTTATGCAAGTAACTTAAGTTGAGGGCACTAAGGATGCCCCGGTTCAGAGCCAAGATATATTTATACCATCTTTGTGCAAGGTCATTAAGTTTTAGTTTCGAAAATAGAGAATAAGAAGGCAAGATTCAAAGGGAAGAAGAATATATAGAAAAGATACGGAATTATGTTATTTATGAATGTATAAAGAAGCCATCCTTTTTATTAGTTACTCCACTTACACAGGAAAAATAGTGTCTATGGAGTATGGGACGATCTACAGTGCGGAAGATGTATGTGGATTATCTACTGAGTGGCGGTAGTGTGGTTAGTGCAGTGGATTTGAGTATAGTGGTAGATGGCTGGAAATTACGCAGGCTGTGATCGCCCAATTCTGTAAGGCCTTGATTAGGAAATGGGTTCATTATCAATGATTTTGTCTCTCATCCGTCAATGTAATAAGATGAGCAAGCCTGACGGAACTTCCATTCCAACCTTGAAATCGCACTAGTGATGTAAGCTGTAAAATTATGTATATTTAAGTCCTACCTGTTGAAGCCACATCCCTCCTGTGAAGCACAGACTTTTACTCTTATTCCGCTATACAAACAATTTGAACTATGCCAACAGAAAACCAAACGAATAGTGGTGGTACCTGTTTTGTTGTAATGGGCTTCGGCAAAAAGACAGATTTTGAGACAGGGCGTGTGCTGGACCTTGATGCTTCCTACAAAAATATGATAAAGCCTGCTGTAGAAGACGCAGGATTGAAATGCATCCGGGCCGATGAAATCGTGCACTCCGGTCTCATTGATGTACCCATGTACGAGCAACTGCTCAATGCGGATGTGGTGGTGGCAGACCTTTCCACTTCCAATAAGAATGCTTTTTATGAACTGGGCATTCGTCATGCCTTGCGTCCTTTTACCACTGTGGTGATTGCAGAAGATGGCATTAAAACCTTTCCTTTTGATGTGAATCATATCGTGGTAAGACAGTACCATCATTTGGGAGAAGACATCGGGTTTGGGGAGGCGAGACGTTTTAGCCAGGAACTAACCAAGGCTATTAAAGAAATTTTGACAAAAACCCCTAGAGACAAAGACAGTCCGGTCTACACTTTTTTGAACGGACTTACCCCTCCGGAAATTGCAGCGAAAGTCCAAGAGAAGGTACAGGAGATTGTGAGTCAAAAAGAAACAGCTGACGAAACCAATAGTAACAAAGAGCAGGTTAGTGTCATTACTGAGAATGCTACTACCCCTGCAGCGGCAGCAACACACAGTGTGCTGATGCAACAGGTAGACGAAGCACAGAAGAAAGGTGACTGGATTACAGCCAAAACCCTGCTGGCCATCATCCGGCAAATGAAAAAGGATGAAGTCAAAAAAAACGCAGGAGGAATTGGGAAAAGAACTGGTGGAGCCACCCGAAGACCCATACCTGTTGCAACGCCTGGCACTTATCACCTACAAAAGCAAATTTCCCAATGAAAAGAGTGCCCTCCTAGAAGCCCACGGATTGCTCAACCTCCTAAATCCAGTCACTTCAAATGATACCGAAACACTTGGCCTGTGGGGTGCTGTGCACAAACGGTTGTGGGAACTCACAAAGGACATCAAGTTCTTGGATGAAGCCATCCGAGCTTATGAGCGAGGCTTCTTTATCCGTAACGATTATTACAACGGCATCAACTACGCTTTTTTGCTCAATGTAAGAGCGGCTGAATCCAGTGATCCTGCAGAAGCTATTGCTGATTTTGTAGAAGCACGTAGGGTCAGAAAAGAAGTTTTGTCTATCTGTGAAGCGTGGCTGAAGGACAATCCCATGCCGAATAAAGACAATGTACCGGAGCAAGCTGTAACTGGCTATCTGAAGAATTGGTATTGGGTGATGGCCACCATAGGAGAAGCCCACGTCGGGATGGGCGACGAAGCAATGGCAAATGAGGTGTTCGGGGAGGCATATGCGAAAGCTCCGGAAGGATGGATGCAGGAATCCACGGAGTCACAGTTAAAGAAGCTCAAGCCACTGCTGGAAAATTCACCGTTGCGGTTTATTAGCGTTCACAACAATGTCTGAACCAAACCGGAGATGAATTTTGCTTTAATTCTGGGGCAACGACATAACAAAGAGCATTCGAGAAATGAACAACACAAGCAGCACCTCAGCAGTAAGAATTTATTTATGTAAAGAGATAAGGTGTGGGGCGAATACAATAAAGGGATTACTTTCCTCTTGTAATCAATTATAAAAGCACACAGAATTGGGTGTGATACTGCACCGTCATTTCAATCATTTGCCATGCAAAAAATACGGTGTGTAGGCCCTTTGGTTGTTTTTGCCATGGCCCTCAATCTTTCCAGCACTGCACAGCCCCGGTTTAAAAAACACATCATCGCCAGCCGGTTTGTTTCCGAAGGCGTGGCCACCAGCGACGTGAACCGTGATGGCCAGACGGATGTCCTTGCCGGCCATTACTGGTTTGAAGCACCCGCCTGGACGCCGCACCTCTTGCATGCCGATACCTTGAACCCGGTCCCTGGGTACAGCACCACCTTTTTGAACTACAGCCTGGATGTGAACAACGACGGCTGGCTGGATTTGATTCGTTTCGACCAGCCCGGCGGGGTTTGTGTGTGGTATGAAAACTCAAAAAGTGCAACTGTTCTCTGGAAGCGACACCTGATTCTGCCGGGTGCTGGCATTGAAAATCCTGCGTTCGTCGATGTTGACAGCGACGGGCGGGCTGATATCATTTGCAACGATACGCTGCTGAGACAAGTCATCTGGTTAAAGGCGCCCAGTGCAAAAAAGGATACGGTATGGAAGCGTTTTGTCATCAGCGACGAACAGACCTTGGCCACAAACCGGTATACACACGGATTGGGTTGGGGTGACGTAAACAAAGACGGCCGCAATGACGTGCTGATTAGAAGCGGTTGGTGGGAGTGTCCAAACAGCTTTACGCAGGCGCATTGGCCATTTCACGCCGCTGATTATGGCGAGGAATGTGCCAACATGTATGTGTGCGACGTGGACGAAGACGGCGATGAAGATGTCATCAGTTCTTCTGCACACGGCTATGGTGTATGGTGGCATGAACAAACAAAAAAGGCAGACGGAAAGCTTACCTGGATACAGCATACCATCAGCAAAGCATTTTCGCAGTCGCATGGCCTGCTCATGAAAGACATCAACGGTGATGGCCAACCTGATTTAATCACCGGCAAACGCTACCGGGCACACAACGATGGCGATGCCGGGGCGTTTGAACCCGCGGTTTTGTATTGGTTTCAGTTCAAGCCGGGCAAACCACCGCTGTGGACGCCACACCTGATTGATGATGGTTCAGGCATCGGGCTAAGCTTTGTTGCTGATGACCTAAACCAAGACGGCTTAACGGATGTCATCATCTCCAATAAAAAAGGCGTTTTCTTTTTTGAGCAGACGAAGTAAACTGCACCAAGTGGAATTTTCGAAATCGCTGGGCCAATTGTAGAGTGCCGATTTCCAAATTTGGAACACCATTACGCGGCTCGACAAGGGCAACCTTCGATATACCGAAGTCCTTATATGGGCGCTGCCCATGTTTGATAGCTAATATCCTTTTTGGCATTCAATAAGTGAGCACGTTTTCTGAACAGCTAACTTGCTGATTATCAGTCGCACTTTATTAGGATATATAAGAGAGGTCTACGTTCTCGATTGTGCCAAAGATGTGAGTTAACAGGAGGGAAGAAGAGGGCATGAGGTCTCAACAACTCGCTGGGGCTAGATGTAGAGTATCGAATTTTCAAGAAAGTATCAACTCGCCGCCAATCGAGAGCGTCAACCTTCGATACACCGAAGGTCTGCCTTCTCCCTGCGGCCGAAGGTGCAACTGCACAGTAGGAGAGAAGTGGATTGTACATCCAAGTACTCAACAACTTGCGGGGCTGGGAGCAAGTACATGATTTCTGCAATCGAGGACGCTAATCCAGAAGGCCCACCTACGGCATACAATAGGTCTGCCTTCTTGATTCAGCCATCGGTTTAAACAGGCAGGAGGGAAGTAGAAGAACAAAATCTGGTACTCAACAACTTGCCTAGACACTAGCAAGAATGTTATTCGTACAATCGAGGACACTCACCCTCGGTCTATCGAAGGTTGACGTTCTCGATATTGCCATGGATGTAAATTAGATGGAGGGAACTAGAGGGCAAATTCAGATACTCAACAACTTGCCCGGCAAGTAACAAAGTGCTGATTTACTACAATACAATGGAGGCGAAGTTTTACACCTGGACGTTCGCTACATAGAAGGTCGGCCTTTTCGATCTAACCACAAGTGTATATGGGCAGGAGGGCACTACATGTCAAATCCAAGTACTTTACAATTTGCCGGGCAAAGTGTAAAGTACCTAGTTTTCAAAGGCGCGAGATCTATACTCGAGTCGGGAAGACTGACTGACGGTGTAACGTAGGTCAGCCTTCCCGATTCTGCCATAAATGCAATAAGGCACGAGGGAACTAGATAGTAAATTTAGGCACTCAACAACTTGCCGTCTTGGTTAGTAAGGACAATGGCTAAATGTTTTGCCCGAAGGCTGCAAGGATTTTGAAAAGCGCCTCGGTATTGAGCCTCGGTCGAAAACTAAGGTGCTCAGCAACTTGCTTCGCTCATTGCCAACCGAAATAAATAACATCGTTGGGACAGATTATAAAGCGTACCTTAAGGCGAATAGCATCCTGCAAGGTTTCAATTCCTGACACCAATTTCGATTTTGCGTCCTGCTCCCCATTCACTTCTGTAAATCACACGCAAGTTATGTCCACGTATCAAAGGTTCCTGATCAAGGAAACAGACCGTTTTGACCCTTCCAATTTCCCGCAGCTGGATGCCTGTCTCGAGAAAATCGTTGTGCAACTGAACCGGGAGCCCGCCGGTCCAAAAGCGGAGATGCTGCTTTCTTTTGTGAAGAATCACAGCATCAATTCACAGCAGGTGGTTGATCATCCGGCTGTCGCCACTTTGATCAGTACAAAATCACTGCCGCTCGGGGTCATGGAGGACCTGTTCGAATCGAGTAGGAGCAATCCTTCTTTTCAAAAAGACATGGAGTCCCATGTCCGTTCTTACTTCACTGCGGCACATCTCTATTAAACACCTTATGAACAACATCAAGCCTGCCCGTATGACCATCACACACGAGATCTCCCTTGTCACTATTCCTGTGGCCCACTTCCGCGACTTCGGTCTCATCACCCATGAACATGTTTCTTTTCGCATCTTTCAGGAAGGCGACTGGTTTAAAGCGGTGCCTCAGCTATCTGCAGATGAACGAAAGGTCACTAGCTTGCCTGCGGAACTGGTTTTTGTCTATTGGAACCATGTTGTGCTGGCATCGAACGAGACGGAAGAAGAAGTAATGGATGTAATAAAAAACATCATTTTGGAACTGGAAGTGCTGGACCTTGTCTGAATGAGTGGCTGTAAAAACAAAAAAGCCTTTGCCGTACGAAAGGCAAACGAACAAGGAACGCCTCTAAACAAAATAAAACGATATGATACCTTACAATGAACTTCGAATCGGAAACTTTGTGCTTGTGGAGCAAACCATGCAACGCATTTCCATGATTGACAAAACCTCTTCCACAACAACAGCTTTTCCAGGCGCAAAGAAAGAAGAAGCAAAAACCCGCACACCGCATTTCCTTGAAAGCCTCCAACCTGTACCGCTGAATGACGAAATACTAAAGCAGTGTGGGTTTGTATACCACGATTATTTCAAATTCTGGCAATTGATAAGAGGCGCAGACGAGAGCCGCTCGGAGATGGACATGGACCGTGATTACAACATCCTTGACTTTATGCGCAAACCCATCGTGAAAAAGGTAGCCTCACTGCACCAACTGCAAAATATCTATTTCATGCTGAAAGGAAAAGAACTCCTTTTCGGGGAAACGGAGGTTGTTCACCAGTAAGTCAATTTCCAAATTTCTTTTGTTCAGCCTATTTCATTGTCTCCAAAAAAAGATTGACATCATGACAATCCCTTCGGTTTTGCTAATTCTCTTTGTCCTTGGATTATTCATTGTCATGTTCTATGCTTGCTTTTATTCTACCACAGGACCTTCCAGCATCACCAACTTGATGGCTCATTTGACTTTACTGAAGGTTAAGTTTGCCAACCACACCCCTATTGACCCGCATGAGGAGAGGTGTGTGATGGAAAACCTTCAAAACAGAATTAAGACCTCCTGTAGTCAGAAAGTCATTTCTGAAAGCGAAGATTTAAAAGCATTATTCTTCGTCAATTGCCAGTCTATTAACGGAATGATAAAGACAGCGGAAACGAGCAATAAAACGCAGTGGTTAAAGTATGGTGCGCTGATGAACGATTTTAACAACCAATATTTTCCAGTGCGGACAAACGGGGAACTGCAGCCTCAATAAGCGTTTATCTTTTGTACAAAGCGGTGAAGGTATTCCTTAATGAGGTCAGTAAACTCTTGGCCCATTGTATTGGTTAGCCCATTTCGTTTCATGTGTTCCTGTGCACTCATTTGGAGTTGGTGCTTCAGTTCATTTGCATAATCCTTTTTTAGTTGCTGAAAACGAAATTCTTCTTCGCCACGGTTTACATTTTCTGTTGCAACAAGAAAGTCTTTCTCCAGCGCAAAAAAAGAATTGTTCGCCTCGTTATGAAAATCAATATAAACGCTGGTTTTGTCACTGGACATAGTTTTTGATTTAATTGTTCTTGAATAAAGCTGCAGTTGTTATTGAACTTGACAAGACCTGAAAGATTGCTTCAGTTTACACCAGTTCCGCTTTGAGCTTCTTTTCAGTTAACCCGATTGAACAGAGCAGAAACGGTTCTGAAGAGAGCGATGTTGTGATGAACGAAGCTTCTCCATCCTATACCAATGGAAGGTAGTGCATTGCCAATGAATAGACTATTTTACTTGCGCCTCCTCTTATTTGATTTCCTGCATCTTTCTTTTCTTGATCCTATCTGTTTAAGAAGCATCCATTGTAGCAATGCACAGACATTGGATGATTGTTTCAGTGCTTTATAAAATATCTGCAAACCACCTTGTGTGGCATCATTTAGGTTTCCAATAAAGCAAGAAAATAACAATCATGAAATGGTGATGAAAATGATGCTGGAAGGAAAGTTACTTGGCCTGGCAGAAGTGGAGCCACGGGAAATTAAGACCGCGGATACTTACAATGTATTCAGGAAGGGTTAAGGCAGAAATACAAGGCTGCCTTATCGAGGTGCGGCAAACAACCGACTTTTCTGCTGGAGATACCTGCAGACAATGGATAGCAGCACGACCTGCATCGTTTGGTTCTTTTGAGTTTTCAGCAGGTAAATGACAACATTAACACAAACCACTATACGGGGCATGGTACTTGCCCCATATCAACAGGCCTTGCTTTATTTGGCGTTTACACTCTCTCTTTCTTGCCAACACTTTTTTTCAGAGCGTACACTCACAATAAAATAGATAAAATGAAAAAATTCATGTCCTTCCTCTTTGTCCTGCTCTTTACTATGGCTGGTTTCTCGGCTTCCTCCCAGAAATACAGATCTGCTTCCGACACGGTTAAACTGAACAAAGAATGGGTTAATGTTAGCAATGATATTGCAGAACTTACGTCAAAGCTCACCATTGCTCAAAACAACTTACCCGGTTATCAGGCAAAAGCAGGTGAAGCAATCTCTGAAGCGCAAAAATCTGCGGACGAAAGCAGTCAACAAGCATCGAAAGCAACGAATGGCGATTTAGGTGATGCGAAAAGTGCAAAAAAGAAAGCAGGAAAGGCGTTAGACAGAGCAGAGGATGCCAGGGATGCAGACAAAAAAATCGAGTCCCAGGATAAAAAAATAGCGAAGCTGAGTGCTCAGTTAGCGAAAAAACAGGAAAGATTAAGAGAATTGGAGGAGATGCGTTCGACTATACGGTCAATGCAATAAACAATTCAAATTCTCAACATGGGAAAAGCTTTGCAGTAATGCAAAGCTTTTCGTTTTCTTTTGGCACCGGTTCAATTATTTTACATAATCGGGAGAAACACATTCCTGCCAGTATTCCACAATTGTTTCAATGACACGCTTCAAACCAGTATAACTGCCGGGTTTCACAAAAAAACCCGAATAGATTTGGAATAAGCATCAATTACAGCTTTTTGTTCTGCTCCGGTAGTGAAGAACAAGCAAGGAATTGACTTCAATCGCAAGTCCTCATTGTTGTGTACTTTTTCTCGCAATTCTGCGCCGCTTAACTTCGGCATGTTGATGTCGGAAAAAATAATGAATGGCTCAATTTCAGTAGCTGTTAAGAAATCAAGTGCTGCATAACCATCGTCAAAAAAGATAATTTCATTTACGTAGTTAAGTTCCGTAAAAACATCACGCAACATTTCCTGGTCATCTATGTCATTTTCTATGATTATGATGGATCCACCTTTATTCATGTTATTTTCGGAGTAAGGTGTAAACTTATGTTTGAAACGGACTGTTTCTCATCAACAGTCTGGTAGTTTTTTTTAAAGTTGAGTTTGACTGTTAAAGAGCAAAGGCATTGGAGTTTTGTGTATGCTGTACTCAAAATCCAATGCCTTGCAAGTTGCCGAAGCAACGCTGGGGAAAGTTAGTAAGCCCATTGCCAAATTTGTGCTGCATATTTGGAGCTATGGCCGTCGATGAGCTGCCGGTATGTAGTTACCAATCTGGAGCGCTGGGGGAGAAAGAACAGAGAAGACCTACGGGGCCATGTTTCAGAAGTTCTTTGACTGGTTTGGTCTTCATGTTCAGTTGATAAACCAATATGCCGGAGGAAAAATCATTCGTGTTTTTGATTATGTTAGGCAGGTCCGTAAACTACAATGAAATAGAACCAGTACAGGATGATGTCATTCCACAGAAAGCCATTACCTTTTACAGCGCTGCCATTTGAATACGAAATATAATATCAGTAGGGTGGAATAATATATCTGCTCCTGTAAAGTTAATAGCGTAACTTACAAGTACTCTTTTAAAGATTCTGGTAACAGTTTCGAATTTATCCTCAGTCGTTTCAATTTTTGCAGCAGCTTTCTCTGAGTATCACAAACAATATGATTTAGAACGGGGCAGTTAAGTCAAGAGCAGGAGAGGCTTCAGCTAATGGAAACTTTGTGTACTGCTATCAATGCTCTGCTTCAACAGCAACAAGAATTTTATATAAAAACAACAAAGCGAAATGTCAACACTTAACCGCACAGTTGTACTTGATACCCTTATCAAGCACGAAACGCTCATTATTCATGATATCGAAAAAGAAGAGAATCTCGGTTTTGTGCCCAATAAAGAACACCTGCGGCTGCTATTGGAAGAATTAACAGAGAGCGGGTATTTGAGTATACTTGATGGTGTAACGCCAAGGACGTATACCATAACTGAGAAAGGAATTGCAGAAGGACAAAGGTTAAAAGAAGTGGTGTAGTCTATGGTTCATCTGCCGAGCACATTCGTCTGTATAGCTAATTATTAACTGGTCAATAAACAACCAACTTATGTCAGATACGAAGCGATTAAATTTAAATAGGGAAACAATAGAACAACTTGGCTTGCAGCAATCTTATAAAGGCATCAACGCACAAATCGCACCGGAGGCAAGAATATTCGAATATCCAAGTATCGGGAATGTTTATGTAATGGAAAGTGATCTGTACGGTAACCCAATGCCGGAAGGTTCTTGTTTCCTGGCTTTCGAAGGCAGAGCAGGATTGATGGGTAAGCATGTACGGATAGAGGAGTTAAGAAGCAGCAGTCTGGAGGATATCAAGAAGATGGTGCAAGAAAATCAGGCAGGTTGAAGATGGTATTTTATAGGATAGCAAAGTCATGAACTTGCTAAGTGGCCATTTATTTGACTTGCGCCCAGGGACATAACAGATTAGGATGGAGTTTGCTCAGTAAAGCGCAGGTTTTTATTGCCACACTGATTCTTGCTTCATGTCTGCGCTGCAAAAATGTTTTAAGAAAGAGATGTATTTGCCAATTTGCCTGCTCCTGTTTTCCGCTGTCGCTTTTGGCCAGGCACATGAAGGTGCAGTGGACTACCAGGTGCGTCTGCAACCTGCCGCCGCCATCGAGTTGCCTTATCATCCTGCGGTGGTGAATGCCGCCATGAAGGCTTTTTTCTTCAAGAAAGGCAAATCGAAAAGAAGCGATCTAAAAGGCTTCACCACCTACCGCAATACAAAACAACTGCAGGCCGACAGCGCCAATGAAGACTTTTATTTTAAAGTGGAACCCAAAAGCCGCCAGGAAAACGGAACATCGGTTGTGTTCCTCCTGTTGACCAGGGCCAAAGACGGAATGACGGCTAACAGGCTTCACCTGGACATGGTACAGGCCAGGAACTACCTTGATGAACTGGCACCAGCCATTGAGGCCTTCATTCTGGATTTGCTCATAAAAGAGCAGAATAAAAGAGCGGTCAAGGCTGAATCGAAATCCAACAGCCTTTCGAAAGAAGGCGCTGACCTGCAGAAAAAAGAACAGCGACTGAAAAGAAATCACTATGCGATTGGAAAGATGAAAAAAAAGATTACAGAGTTGAAAGCACAAAAACAGAAGTCAACGGTCCAGTATCGCAACGGAGGAGTTAACCAATTTGTATGATAGATCCCAAAGAAGTAAGGCCTGGAAACTGGGTCATTAAGATTACAGGTATGGATGTCAATCATCATCCTTTCTTTGCTTACAAGGCTGTTGCCATTGATGAGTATTTTTATACGTTTATCAAAGCCTGTTTTCCCATTCCGTTGTCCACGGCTGTCTTTGATAAATGCGGGTTCAAACATGATTTGGCGACTGGTACATGAACATTGATGCCGAAGGCATTGACGAAGGTTTGCCTTTTCTGCGGTACAAGCTGGAGGAGAAATGTTGGTACTTACGGACTGAGAAAATACCAGCACAACCAGTGTACCTGCACCAGTTACAGAACTTGTACTATGCATTAACATACAAAGAGCTGAACGTACAATTGGGCTTTTTTGAAAACGTAACAACCATAGGTCCCGTGAACTTTTTTCATGGCGCTTTGCGAAAAGCTGCAAGCAGCAACCCCTTGTTGTAAAAGGCTGTACAATCATGACGGTTTTGTTTGACCTGTTCGAGCCTTTACACCCATTTATTTACAGAAATCCACCCCGACACCCACGCTCTGCGGCTCTTGGGACTGTTTTTGGATGTTGATAAAAAGCAAAACTGGTCAGGAAAAGGTAGTCCATTGTTTGTGCTCATTTACGACATGAAAAAGGTGGTTTTGGTGTTCCCTGGCACAAGCAGCATGGTTGACTTCCTTTTGCTCTATCGTGTCAGCGGCATTGAGGCTAACTCTACGTACCTGGCGTCAAGTGGGTGGATGGGTGAAAAGCTGCTTAAAGCCGCTGTGGGAGAATACGGTGCAGAGATGGTTAAGCCTTATTCCGTCGAGCGGGAGTGAGCGGGAAAAAGAATGGCAGCCTGGTTTGAGGCTACCTTCTTGGTTGCGGCATTCTACACTGAAATCGCTCTGCACAAAAGTGAATTAAAAAAAGTTATCTGAAGACACAGGGCAAAACGGATCAATAAACTATGAAATTGATTAGGCTATGTTCTCCTGTTCACTCTCCCAAACCGCTACCCTGTTGCAGTGCCATGTCTTTCAGTCCATGCATTCTGTCATGAAACTCCACCTTCAGAGATCCCTACACATCATTTTTTATTTGCAAAGGGACAGTCAAAAGCAATTTCGTACCCCTTCCAGGTGAACTCTCGATGACAAACGTGCCCTGAATGCTCATAGCCTTGGCTTTCATGTTTTGCAGGCCAAGGCCCGTGCTTTTCGTTTGGGCATCAAAGCCTCTGCCGTTATCCGTTACTTTTATCGTCAAAGCACCTGCACTCCGTCTAAAAGTGACCTGAACTTCCGTGGCTGCTGCATGCTTCAATACGTTGGTGAGGTGTTCTTGCAGGATGCGGTAAATGGACAAATGCGTGTACTGATCCAAAAAGAGGTCTTCAATACCGTCATCATCTATTTCGATGTTCAGCTGTTTGGTCTCAGCAATCAATTCAGTTAAGTCCCGCATGGAGTCTCTTAAACTGAGATTACCAAGTGCGGGAGCAGAAAGCTGTTGGGAAAGGCTGCGGATTTCATCAATGGCCGTTTGTTGCAAGTGGATGGAACGGGTAAGCAACTGCTTTGGGTCGCTTCTCTCATCGCGGCACAGTTCCAAGAGCAGCTTTACGGTGGTAAGCATCTGGTTGATGTTGTCGTGGAGTTCATAACTCACTTGCTCCCGCTCCTGTTCCTGTGTTTGGGTGATGGCTGCCAGCACCCGTCTTTCACTTTCCTGCTTTTCTCGTTGCAGCGCTTCTTCCAATTGTTTTTGTTTGGTCACATTCTGTCCAGCCGAGTAAAAAACGCCTTCCTTATCTTCTATGATGGTGGACCAAGAAATCCAGTGGTACTGGCCGTCTTTGCTTCGGAAGCGGTTTTTGACAACCTTGTTCCGCTGCCCCTTTGTCACTTCCTCATACTCATGTAAGGTTTCCTGAAGATCATCAGGGTGCACATAAAACGGGAAGGGATGCGCTTTTAACTCTTTCTCGGAGTAACCAAGTAGGCTCAACAAAGTTGGATTTACCTTCTTGTAGTAGCCGTCATGATCAAGAATGCAGAGCAGATCATGGGAGATGTTGAAGAACTTTTCATACTCGGTCATGGACGGTTGTTTTGTTTCTAAACTGCAAAATAAGAGGCAAGTGAGCGTCTGCTCAATGGCTGAGTTTTGAAAGGATTAGCTGTTTCAAATGCAGCATTGGCGAAGCGGTGGACTGGTTATTCAGTGACAACAGCACGTGGAGGCTGGAAACTTCGCCACCATTACCTTCAACGAAGACCTTTTCCAACGTTAAAAGATGCCATATGAATGCCAGCAACTTGGAGATAAGTCAATCGTCCGCATCAAATCAAAAACGGTTCATCGCCTGAAATCTTACGCAAGAAAGTTGTTGGGAGCGGCACATCGTTTCCAGTACTCCATAATGACTGTGATGGTCTTTTCCAATTCAGCCATCGTGTTTTGTTTTATGAAAAATCCCTGGACCGATAAACTATATGCATCAACGACCGCTTTTTGCGAAGAAGCGGTTGAAAAGAAAAGGTAGGGAATACATTTTAGTTGCAGTTTTGCGTCCATTTTGATCTTGTCACGCAACGCAAACCCACTCAGTTTGGGCATGTTTATGTCTGACAGAACCAGAAAGGGGATCCTATCACTGGTATCTAAAAAGTGGAGTGCGGCCTCCCCATCCCCAAAGAAAAGAAGCTCATTTGTGTAGCCGAGTTTATGAAACACTTCTTCGAGCATTTCTTTGTCGTCTGCGTCATCTTCTATGACAATCACTGGCCCATTTTTATTCATAACATTTTTTGTAAGGAGGTTCGGTATGTAATGTAACGAAGTACGCTGGGTTACCAGTAATTCTTTCAAGCCATGACTCAGATTCACTGCACTTCACCGAAGTGGTTTACCCCTAAGGGTAGCACGTATTCTGCTGGCAGCAGCACCTTGAACGTTGCGCCTTCACCTTCCTTGCCCTCGGCCCAGATGTAGCCGCCATGGTTCTCCACCACCTTGCGTACAATGGACAATCCCACGCCTGTTCCTTTGTATTCTGCATTGCCGTGCAGACGGGTAAAGACGTGGAAGATGCGTTCTGCGTCCTGCTGGTCGAAGCCAATGCCGTTGTCACTCACTTCAATGAGGTGGTAGTGCTTTTCACTATTTACTTGTGCATTGGAAATTGTTGGATCATTTCCCTTTACCATCCGTGCACTGATACGCACCTGTGGCGGTACACCAGGTCTGCTGTATTTGATGGCATTGCTGATAAGGTTTTGAAAGAGTTGCTGGAGTTGTCTGCGGTGCCCTTTGATGGTGGGTAGTGGATCAACACTAATGATGGCCTTATTTTCTTCTACTTCGACTTCTAAATCTTCCAGCACCCGCTTTACTTTTTGGTTCAGGTCCACCATTTCGTCTCTTACAGCGCCGCTGCTGACATGGGAGTACATCAACAGGTCATCAATCAAGGTATTCATGCGGTGCGTGGCGTGAAGAATGCGGTCAAAAAACCCTTTGTCCTCTTGTGTCAGTTTGTCTCGCAGACGATCCTTCAAGCGGTCAGAGAAGAGTTCAATCTTCCGCATGGGTTCCTTGAGGTCATGCGAAGCGGCATAAGCAAACTGTTCCAAGTTCTGGTTGGAGCGCTTTAGGTCTTCTACATACCGCTCCAGCTGAAGCTGTGCTTCCTTGATAGAGGTGACATCGGTAAAGATGTGAATTATGCGATCCTTGTCGAGCCTGGAAACGCTAAGCTCCAACCATCTGCTGGTTGATTCCACCAAGTATTGCATCATGAAGGGTTCACCTGTTTCAAGGGTTTTGATGCACTGTTGAAAATAAGGGGTGGCGACAATGTTCGGCTCAATTTCGGTGGCCTTCTTCGATAAGTAAATGTCTTTGGGCAAGCCAACGTAGTGAACCGCAGCGTCATTGGCAAGGATGGTAAGAGCATCGGTGACTTTCCCGCTTTCATTGCGAAGCATGTGGCTGACCGAAATACCATTGGAAGAGTTCTTCAAGATGTTTTCCAACAAGTTCCGCTGTTCTTCGATGTGAAGTGTCGTCTGCTTTATCTCGGTGATATCTTCAATGGATACTACGACCGTTTCCCCGTCAACGGGAACAATGACGTAGTTGTACCAGCTGTCGATGTTTTGGGCAACAAAATGGGTTTCATCTTGGTAGCGTTCGCCCGTCTGGAGAACACGGCAGAAAATGTCAAAAAAGCCGTTGGTCCTGTTTTCAGGAAGCAGTTCCAGCATGGAATCACCGATGATGGCCTCTGCTTCCCGTCCAAGCAGCTTTGCAATGGTGCTGTTGGCAAAAAGGTACTCAAAGTCCATAATCATGCCTTCAGCGTTGCGAACGGCTTTCAACGCATAGATGCCGTTGAAGGAAGCCTTCAGAACGCTCTCAATAAAGCATTTTTGCTGCTCCAGTTCTGCTGTTCGTTCTGCCACCCGCTTTTGCAATACGGCTTCGCTTTCTTCCAGCCGCCGTTGTGCAAGCACCTGTTGGGTAACATCGGTTGCCACTGCAATCACACCTGAGATGGTGCTGTCCGCTTCTCTGAAGGGTTCATACAACAGGTTGATGTAAACGGTTTCAACACCAGTGCTGCGTGGTAATGTGACAGGAATGCCTTGCGCAGTGAACCGCTCACCTGTGGTGAACACACCATTGAGCAGCGCTTCATACCCTTGGTCTTTCACCTCAGGTAGTCCCTCAAAGATTGGCTTATTCAGAAGTTCTTCTTTTCTTTTGCCCCAAAGCTCATACATGTGGTCATTGGCGATTTCCACAAGGAAAGCTGGCCCCCGCAAGATGCACATGGCAACAGGCGACTGAAGGATGGTGTTGCGCAAGTTCCGTTCACTTTCCGCAACCTTTTTTTGCGCCAGCACTTTCTCGGTAACATCGTTGGAGATGGTGAATACGCCGTTCACTGTGCTGCTGCCCTCATCATAATAGGGTTTGTAGTAAAGATCAAAATAGCTCACCACCGCTTTTCCATCTTTGATGGAGGTAACAGGGACTTCGGTGCCTTGATAGAGCCGTCCTGTGTGAAAAACTTCGTCTATTTTCTGGTAAACATCCTGGCCTCGCAACTCAGGGATTGCCTCCAGTAACGGCTTACCCACGACGTCGTCCGTTTTATTCCAAAACATTAGGGCCTCTTCATTGGCCAGTTCCACCACATGGTCTTTTCCGCGAACGATACCAATGACAATGGGTGCTTGCAGGAAGAGGTGATGGGCTTGTTCTATTCCCGTCATCTGTTCTTTCACTTCACTTGCCTCCACCTGTTCGGTGATGTTTTCTGAAGTGTGAATAATGTAGGCTACCTCGCCATCGGGACCGAAGACGGGCGTGTTGCTCACACGCCAGTACCGCTTGATAAAGCGGCCATCTTCCTCTTTTACATCATAGCGCTGTGTGGGCAGTTGATGGGCCTCTTTGTGCTGGAGCACATGCACCAGCGAAGTTCGCAAATCACGCTCACCTGTATCTGCTGGATCAGCTGGATTGGAAGGGAAGGCTTCAAAAATGCCTTTCCCAACCAGTTGCTCTTTTGAGCGGCCAACATGCCGACAAATATCCTTTGTGGCAGCTGCAATGGTAAAGCGCGGCGCATCAGGCAGAAAAACAAACCGCATCCTACTGCTTCACTTACATTCTAATGTTGATTTAGGATTTACAGATGAAAGATAGTTCTCCCGCCACAATTTTATAAACACGCTCCTATGTTTACAATTCAGTAGTTTCAATGAATAAGTAAATAACAATATTTCGAAAGAACAAAGGGTGGAATAAGATATCAAATACGCATAGGCCAATGGAGCCTCTCTAACATGATCATCCCCGCCCTTTTCTTACCCTTGGTGCTGAACAGTTCAACAAGTTATTGAAAACTTGCAGTAGGATCGATAGCACAGTGTAAGATTGTTCTTCCGAGATTGTTTTCCCCTTTCTAAAGTTCCGATGCATTCACCTCAAAAACGGTCTTAAAATGGAAACAAAAGAGCCCTGTTGCGGCATTGATGTCTCTTTCACCACACTGGACATTTGCTATCAGAACAACCTCGGTGAACTTTTTCATCTGCACGTCGGTAACAACAATGCTGGCTTTGCCAAAATCCTGGAGCACACCGGCACCCACTATCACTTTGTCATGGAGGCGACCGGCGTGTATTACATCCGCCTGGCGTTTTTTCTTCACAGCCATGGCTGCATGCTGAGTGTTGTCAATGCGCTTTCCATCAAACGCTTCATCCAAATGCACGGAGAGCGGAACAAATCGGATAAAAAAGACGCCCGCTGGATCTGCCGCTTTGCGATGGAGCAACAGCCGCCTGCCTGGCAAATGCCCGACGGGGCTTATTTTCAGGGCAGGCAGCTCTATAATACCATCCGCGAATACCAGGAGCAGATCAAGCGATTCAATAACCAGTTGCATAGTCTTGGCCTGCTGCCCGTTCAAAGCAAAGAAGCCATTCGCTCTTTAGAAAAAATGAAAGCCAGCTTACAAAAAGAAGTAAAAAGTTTAGAAGGCAAGCTGCAGGACCTTTTAGCCCAGTGGCAGCCTGAACAACTCAAAAACATCAGCAGTGTCAAAGGCATTGGAAAGCGTGCCGCCGCTATGCTTATTATCTTCACCCAAGGCTTCAAACACACGCACAGCCACCGACAACTAATTTCGTTTGCAGGGCTCAGTCCAACCGAATACAGCAGCGGCACCAGCATTCAGGGCAGACCCAAAATCTGTAAACGTGGCGGCAAACCGCTGCGCGATGTGCTGTACATGTGTGCGATGAATGCGATGAAAACTAATCCTGCCTGCAAAGCACTTTACGAGCGGCTGAGAGCAAAAGGAAAAACCGGAAAACAAGGCCTGATCGCTGTGTGCAACAAACTGCTGAAACAAGTCTTTGCTGTCATGAAAAACAACACCCTTTACCAACCCAACTATGCGTCCGCAAGGCCCTAAAAACTGTCTTTTTTTCTTGGTTTTTTACACAGTTTATGTTACCTGCTGTTGTTCGTCTGCATATGTAGTGAGATTGTGTTAGAAATTGATTGAAGTATAGGTCTTGTTTTGGTGCTTAGCTCGTTAATGTACGACAACCACTTTCACCGATTTGTCCAACGTGGAAGAAATTACATTGATCATGTAATCGCCTTTTTGTACCGAACTCACATCAAAATTATACACCGGCGAACCAGCTACTTTCACTTCTTTCAACAGCCTGCCAGAAAGATCAAAAAGACGCACCGTGTTGATATTGCTCCTGTCATTTGTTTTAATTCTTATGACATCCCACGCCGGGCTTGGATAAACTGAAATGGAGGCAGAGGTTTTCTCTGTCGGTGCTGAAACACCACTGCGAGGATTTATGCTGGTGAGGGCGGCATTAACATCTTTTACCTGAAATGCATATAATTTATGGTTAGGAGTACCCAAACCAAAGTTTGAATAACCCGAACCCCAGTAAACAATGCCGTTCACCACTGCTGGACCTGCATTCACAGATCCTCCCGCTTCAAAGGACCAAAGTTTATCGCCGGTGGCTGCATTTAAGGCATACATGGTTCCAACGGCGTCAGTCGCGCCGGCAAACATTACTCCGTTAGCAACTGTTACCATACCCAAGTTAATGACTACAGCACCCGGCGGCGGCGATGGAAAACCGGGTATGGTCACTGGCGGATTGCTACCGGCATTTTGCCAGTTGACCGTTCCGGTTGCAGCATCCAACGCTGCCCAAAAGCCGCCTGCGATTGTTTGACCGGCGATAGGTCCTTTGATCATTTGTTGCGGAACATAATTGTTGTTGGCTATGGCAGTATATATCTGATTGCCATCAACAGCAGAGCCCCATTCCAATCCACCGAGGGTACCGCCTGGCCCCACTTGTGATCACGCCTCATCGTGAATGCCACAAGCACAAGAAAAGCTCACAACAGAAACCAGCACGACCTAGCCTATTTGTTCGATTGAATGAAGAATGCACTCGATTAACAAACACGTTTTGCCGAGAAACGTGTAGGAAGTTGTATTAGGGATTGCAAACGGGGATCGTGTGCTTTTTGGCCCACATCCAGACTCTGTGGTTTGACAGTAATTATGGAAAAAAGTGGAGTGGCTCTTCCTCTAGCAAGAACTTAAGCCTTCAATCATCATTTCAAAATAGCTTCCAGATTCACGCGTTTGTTATCATTCGCACGCTTTGCAGTATTGGGAGAGGCAACACAAGGTAGGTGCTTTTGTCAACAACAGGGTAAATACTTTTCTACTGCGCTGCCTATCGAGAAGGCCAACCTTCGCTGTATCGAAGGTGGTGTTCTCGATTGCGTGCACCACCTACTTGTTGAAAGCCGGGGTAGTAGCAATGTACCAGGGCAAACAACAGTTACAGTCAAATCCGTATTCATTTCAAAGAACAGAAGCAACATCAAGTCGTGCAGCCGAGGTTCCACTTGGCTGACAGAATGCTTACCTTCCGTGTACTTTATGAGTAGCGATGCGTTCACACCAAGCGAAGTTCTTTCCACTGATTTCACTCTTTTTGAAGCAACACCTGGGATGCGGTTTGTTTTTCTGCCTGATGCGCCGCGCTTTACCATTGCAGCTGCCACAAAGGATATTTGTCGGCATGTTGGCCGCTCAAAAGAGCAACTGGTTGGGAAAGGCATTTTTG
>Ga0115848_100196_pt1 | contig 20428 bp, 7 predicted proteins | sample InSIn3gowninarea_FD_83862 | JGI IMG/M metagenome (GOLD analysis project Ga0115848, IMG submission 83862) | reverse complement strand
TAAAATGAGCTTAAACACTGGAGGAACATTTGCTCATGACTTATGTTTATTTTTTAATGAGCTTGAACTATGCGCTAAAACTGCTCGATTAAGTGGTCATTACCATTAATAACTTTTGTTCCTTCAAAGATTGTACTGCATGCTCAATTGTTTCATCAAACTAGTTAGAAATGAACAATATATGTTTGAAAAATGAGTTAAGACACTAATATTTTACTTGAATTACGTAAAAAAAGTAATTAAAAATTGCTTTTACCTCTCATTTTACCATTTCATTTGAACTTTGGATTGTTGGGGCTTTGGAGGTGCTTTCCCTCCTTCGATTTTTACCAGCTGATCCTAGGAGATTCTGAGGACAATTCTTGGCGCCGTCTAGACTAAGTAGGAGCTAAACCTGAGCTCTTTCATTTCATCCTTTCCATTTTGTATTCTGAGCTTGATTTCTGGTTTTTCTGAGCCTCAGGGGTTTGAAAAACTCGCCCTAGCTCCATCGCACCCTTTCTATATCGAAAGGTGCGTTGCATGTTTACCTGTCTACTGGACAGTTAGCATGCAACACACCTAGAACACTGCTGGGGGTGAGATGGGCACAGGGAGGAAAATTTGTGCACAATTTTCAATGGAAATTTTTGCCTGTTTTTCACCAAATCAGGATCTAACTCTTCTCTTGTTTGTTTTCAGAGATTCATTGGAGAAAAATGCCTGTTACATGGCGAGAACGTGAGCATGAAGAAGAGGACATGCTTGCTTTACATGATCCGGTTATGGTAAATGCACTGCGGAACTGCGGCTTGCTCAAGTTTTTCCGCATTTCTAGCATGAGGCAACAAATCAACTTGTTGCAATATTTGCTAGATGCATGGGATCCTATCAGCCAGGTGTTCTAGATTAGGGGCAAATCCATCCCCTTGACTGTCGTGGACATCTATTTTTTGACCGGCTCATCGAGGCGGGGTGCCCCTTTCTCCTTATCAGGTTCGGCCCGTGGGGGTGAATCTATGAGAGATTACATTCACAGGTATTGCAGAGAGGGATCTCAGCCGAGCAAAGACGGCAAGGTTAACATCCAAGATGTCACTAACAAGTCCTTGAGGACTATTCTGTACACTTTTGGTAGGATGGTTGGTAGTGCGGCTCTTCATGTGGCCAACCGGTCTTATATGCAGTATGCCTTAGAATTCCTTGAAAGAACTTCAGATCCTCATGATAAAGCATTTCACCCGGCATCAACAAATTAACGACCTCATGCTTTAGGGGGCAACTATTATAGACATTTTTGGGCACTGCAACCCCAATCTTAAATGTCAATAAACTAAGGGCTCTTAATTCCCTAAAAGTGTTTGTTCTAACCCCTAAAAGAACAAGGTCAACTGATTACATCTTCTCCCAGAAGTTCTCCATGAAAAACCACTCAGAATGGTCAAAACTAGACCATTTCACCTGCTCCATAGGCAAAGTGCGCTGCATCCCACCTGAATACACTCAGTAGGTGCGATGCATGTCAAAAAACCCTTCTATGGGGTGCGATGGGCGAGAAGAGACAAATCGCAGGGTCAATCCACAAGGTGGAGGAGCATGGAATCTTCCAGAAACCTCTCCTGTGACACTTGCATTTCTGAATTCGACCAAGGATGAGTAAGAGATCATCAATCTCCAAGTGGAATCAAGAACTATCAGAGAGAAGATACTAATCAAATCTCAAAAGCTGACTCACCCCCTTGCAAACATCTATATATGGATCTCTCATCCTAGAGGTCCAGAGGTTAGAGGCTGGAATTTTGTATCTTGTAAGGAAGTGCTGTTGGTTTCTTGGTGCAATATCATAGTGTTGGGTGGTCTAAGCTTTTCATGAGGTGAAGAAGGGCTTCTTGCTGAGAGGATGATGCTGGGTTAGAAAAATTGGTTTGTTATGCTGCTTTGATTCTACAGGTACTCTTTGAAGCTAGGTATACAAGGAAGTAAGTAGCAAAGGACTATCAGAAGGGAGAGGAATCAAGCAAGAAACGAAGCGCAGGACTGAGGTTGGTCTCCTTTATTCTTCTCTCATCTATTTACCATAAAGGAAAATGAAATTAGTTTTAGTGTGTTTGTTTCTAAGGTAGCTATCACCCTTAGTGGGACTAGCAGTTATGTATAGACACTAGTTTTCTCGATAACAAAATGGCGACTTCACTGGGGAAAACTAGTGTCTATACAGAACTGCTAGTCCCACTAAGGGTGATAGCTACCTTAGAAACAAACACACTAATTCTACTTTCGTTTTCCTTTATGAGAGATAGATGAGAGAAGAATAAAGGAGACCAACCTCTATCTTGCGCTTGGTTCCTTGCTAGTCACCATTTTTCTATCGGGAAAACTAGTGTCTATGCAGAACTACTAGTCCCACTAAGGGTGATAGCTACCTTAGAAACAAACACAATAAGTCTACTTTTGTTTTCCTTTATGAGAGATAGATGAGAGAAGAATAAAGGAGACCAACCTCTATCTTGCGCTTGGTTCTTCTCCCTTCTGATAGTCCTTTGCTACTTGCTTCCTTGTATACCCAGCTTCAAACAGAACCTGCAGAATCAAAGCAGCATAACACTATACGAGAACATGGATCTATTATCATAAACAATATAGGATTAGATGTATATTAACCACACAAATGCATACAACATCAATTACACAAGCATGTGGAGGAAAACTTGACTAGATTTATGAATAATCAAGAAAGGGCAAAGAAGATTACAACCAATTGTTCTAACCCAACATCATCCCCTCAGCTAGAAGCCCTCCTTTACCTCATGAAAAGCTTAGATCACCCAAAACTATGAGATTGCACCAAGAAACCAGTAGCACTTCCTTACAAGATACACAATTCCAGCCTCTAACCTCTGGATCTCTAGGATGAGAGATCCATATATAGATGTTTGCAAGGGAGGTGAGTCAGCTTTTGAGATTTGATTAGTGTCTTCTCTCTGATAGTTCTTGATTCGACTTGGAGATTGATGATCTCTTACTCATCCCTGGTGGAATTCAGAGAGGCAAGTGTCACAGGAGAGGTTTCTGGAAGATTCCATGCTCCTCCACCTTGCAGATTGACCCTGCCATTTGTCTCTTCTCACCCATCGCACCCCATAGAAGGGTTTTTTGACATGCATCACACCTACTGAGTGTATTCAGGTGGGATGCAGTGCACTTTGCCTATGGAGCAGGTGAAATCGTCCAGTTTTGACCAGTTCTGAGTGGTTTTTCATGGAGAACTTTTGGGAGAAGATGTAATCAATTAACCTTGTTCTTTTAGGGGTCAGAACAACACTTTTAGGGACTGAAGAGCCCTTAGTTTATGGACATTTATGTTAAGTTATGGTATGTTCTATGCTTATAACAGTTTACTTCTTTTTCTTATTATATTCCACAGATTAGCAATGTACATAAAGTAAAGTGTAGATAGAACATTAAACGATCGACAGAAAACAAGCCAAGACAAGAGACACAAGATGTGGTGGGTAGCCAGGGACAAACCCCACAATGTGTGGGGAAACCCTTTGATCAAATCTTCTTTTATCTTCAATAATTCAGCAGAGATAAATAGTACAATAAATCTGATTCATATCAGCAGTAGCAAACCCTAGATAAGCAGCATCAGCATTAGCGGCTTCATTATCAAACTAGGGCAGACCATAGCTCACAAACCGACCGTCGGATTGACTTCATTCCACCACCAAAATTTTCGGCTTCCAGAGGAGGTTCAGATGAACCTACAACGTAGTTCAGATGAGGAGATCTTCTAGGCCATGCAGGTCAATCTTTACTTCTGCAGTTACAGCTTCAGTTTCAGCAGTTTCCGGCTTCAAACTAGGGCAGTCGATATCTTGCAAACTGTTCATCGGATTGACTTCATTCCACCACCAAAAGTTTCCGAGGAGGTTCAGATGAACCTACAGCGCAGTTCCAAAGAGGATATCTTCTAGGCCATGCAAGTCAATCTTTACTTCTACAGTTACAGCTTCAGTTTCAGCAGTTTCTGGCTTCAAACTAGGGCAGTCGATATCTTGCAAACCGTTCATCGGATTGACTTCATTCCACCACCAAAAGTTGCGGCTTTCCGAGGAGGTTCAGATGAACCTACAGCGCAGTTCCAAAGAGGAGATCTTCTAGGCCATGCAAGTCAATCTTTAGTTCTGTAGTTGTAGCTTCAAATTCAACAGCTTCCGGCTTCACATGTGTGAGAGAGAGAGGCCCATTTCTGCGCAGTAGAGAAGAAACTCATTTCTGCGCAGTAGAGAGAGAGAGAGTTGTGATGAGATGAGTGAGTCCAAATGAGGAAAAGTCCTCTTATATTTATACACAACGTTGGTGGGTGAATAGATGCGACTGTTGGGCTTTTGAGCCTACATGAGTTGTAGGTCAGCTTGATAATAATTCTATAATCAAAATAAATTCATATCTCCATGAATACTTATCGAAATCGGATGATCTTTATATCAATCCTACACCTCTCGACGAGAGGAATCTAATCAAAATATTATCAGCCATGAATAAGATGACCCACATGAATTTTTGCCCTAGGTGAGCCAGCTTTTGAGATTTGATTAGTGTCTTCTCTCTGATAGTTCTTGATTCCACTTGGAGATTGATGATCTCTTACTCATCCCTGGTGGAATTCAGAGAGGCAAGTGTCACAGGAGAGGTTTCTGGAAGATTCCATGCTCCTCCACCTTGCCGATTGACCTTGCCATTTGTCTCTTCTCACCCATCGCACCCCATAGAAGGGTTTTTTGACATGCATCGCACCTACTGAGTGTATTCAGGTGGGATGCAGTGCACTTTGCCTATGGAGCAGGTGAAATCGTCCAGTTTTGACCAGTTCTGAGTGGTTTTTCATGGAGAACTTCTGGGAGAAGATGTAATCAATTGACCTTGTTCTTTTAGGGGTCAGAACAACACTTTTAGGGACTGAAGAGCCCTTAGTTTATGGACATTTAAGATTGGGGTTGCAGTGCCCAAAAATGTCTATAACAGTTGCCCCCTAAAGCATGAGGTCATTAATTTGTTGATGTCGAGTGAAATGCTTTATCATGAGGATCTGAAGTTCTTTCAAGATGGAAGGAGACCTATAATAAGATACAATACAATACATTATCTTCATAATATTTTCATGATCTAGCTGAGGCGGGCATTTCCCATGCTCAGCTTTATAAATTCATTTTCATGTACATGAGACAAACAATCGTCTGAGTGTAGACTGATGATTCTGGTAGAGCCATCATTCCTTAGATTGGATGATTATCTATGCATCAATGATGTACATTTGATGTCTTTATTTTCCTGAATATATATCGCAACCCGGATGGATGAAACTAGATCCGGGGTCTTCAATCTCGTTCGATCTTCACTCAAAGTACAAGTCGATCCACGTGAGAGATTTTCTGGAGTCGAAGATGGAAAGACATCACCTGATTACCAGCTAATGATGTAAGCTGTTAACAGGTGTGAGAGGAATCACCAATAATGATGATGACCCTCAAGGTACTACAGTACAATTCACGTGGTGTGAATAAAGGACTTGGCATCGAACACCATGTAAAATCTTTCGGTCAAAGGCCATTGATGTAAACCTGTCGCCGGAAGTGAGAAACTTGCCATTGATGCATGCAAGCTTCAAAGTACTAAAAGGGTTGTTCCTAGATCGATTTCTTGGATAATGAGCTGATTTCGACAAGAAACGAACCGTCATAGGAGGGCCTTAGGGAATCCCACATGAATGACACGGAACGGAGCAAATGATTTTAATGGACGTGAAAATGATCTGGTGATATAATGTTCAGGGTGGCGGTCATGAAAGAATGGAGCGTAAATGTATTGCAGTGGGTGAGACACAGGTGAATTCTCTGAGTGACTTCTCTTGAACATATCGGCGACACTGACATGATGGATTGGTAGCATTACCCCAAATGTGGATGGTGTGACGGAACCATGGTGATGTGACCAGTGAATGGAATAACTCAACCCGACTCGGATGCGGAGCGAAAGTGTCATGTTCAAGAGCGATTTGCTACCAACAAAGTTTCTTCATGTTTTCTTCCCAATTTTTCCCCAGTAATTGCTGACCAGTACCTCTTTATTTTTGTCAAGCTTGAGGAGGATAACATATGCTTGTTCTATAAAAACCCATCGCTATGTTTTAACGAGCCTAGCGATAGTGAAACTCGTTCTTGTCTGTTATGGAACAGTTTGTCGCTATTAGGTTTTAGCGAGTTTAATGACAAAGATAACTCGGTCCTTTTCAATTTTAGCGAGTCTGAAAAGGGCGTAAAGGAAACTCCAAAAATCATTTTTCGTCATCTAATCCCTTAAGTCCGAAAAAATATAAAATAATACAGAAGGGATGAATTTTCGGTACTTTTAACGAGCCAAACAAAACAAGCGCTCGATCTTTTTGTGTAATAATCCCTCAAGTCCAAAAAGATTAAAATCTAAAGGAGGGATAGCACTTCCGGTCACTTTAATGAGCTGGAGAGGCCAATGGCTCGACAATCTTTTCATATTTTACGAGTCAGATGAAAAGAGCTTAAAGGAGACTCGTCTTTGAGGAACGAGTGATAAATTCGGGTAGCAGCTGATTCCAGGTAAGGTTTGGAATTTTCCAATCATGGCAGTATTACAAGGATGGCTAATAGGATCACTCTTCGTAGCTATTCCTCAAAAGGGGTAAACAATCAAATGGAGGTGAATGATGGCCAATACAGAGTGGTGGTGATGATGAGAACATGACCAAGGCTTTAAAGGCTGAAGTACTACATTCATGATGGTTATTTACCGGAAATTGGTTCATTTTTTAAAATGAGCTTAAACACTGGAGGAATGTTTGCTCATGACTTATGTTTATTTTTTAACGAGCTTGAACTATGCGCTAAAACTGCTCGAGGCAGGTTTATTTTTTAACGAGCTTGAACCCTGCGGTAACACTACTCGTGATAAGTTTGTATGCCCCCAGCATAATAACACAAATAGAGTTGCATGCCCCCCAAGCTTCATTGCATTCAACTTTGTGGTTGGAATGAAGGTTTACCTCTGAGATATCTGAAAGTCTCGACTTGGATTTTACGAGAAAACTAGTTTTTCTTATCGGGAAAACTAGTGTCTATATAGAACTGCTAGTCCCACTAAGGGTGATAGCTACCTTAGAAACAAACACACTAAAACTACTTTCATTTTCCTTTATGGTAAATAGATGAGAGAAGAATAAAGGAGACCAATCTCAGTCCTGCACTTGGTTCCTTGCTTGATTCCTCTCCCTTCTGGTAGTCCTTTGCTACTTGCTTCCTTGTATACCCAGCTTCGAAGAGTACATGTAGAATCAAAGCAGCATAACACTATACGAGAACATAGATCTATTATCATAAGCAATATAGGATCAGATGTATATTAACCACACAAATGCATAAAACATCAATCACACAAGCATGTGGAGGACAACTTGAATAGCTTTATTAATAATCAAGAAAGAGAAAAGAGGATTACAACCAATTGTTCTGACCCAGCATCATCCTCTCAACAAGAAGCCCTTCTTCACCTCATGAAAAGCTTATACCACCCAACACTATGATATTGCACCAAGAAACCAACAGCACTTCCTTACAAGATACAAAATTCTAGCCTCTAACCTCTGGATCTCTAGGATGAGAGATCCATATATAGATGTTTGCAAGGGGGGTGAGTCAGCTTTTGAGATTTGATTAGTGTCTTCTCCCTAATAGTTGTTGATTCCACTTGGAGATTGACGATCTCTTACTCATCCCTGGTCGAATTCAGAGAGGCAAGTGTCACAGGAGAGGTTTCTGGAAGATTCCATTCTCCTCCACCTTGCGGATTGACCCTGCCATTTGTCTCTTCTCACCCATCGCACCCCATAGAAGGGTTTTTTGACATTCATCACACCTACTGAGTGTATTCAGGTGGGATGCAGCGCACTTTGCCTATGGAGTAGGTGAAATGGTCTAGTTTTGACTAGTTCTGAGTGGTTTTTCATGGAGAACTTCTGGGAGAAGATGTAATCAGTTGACCTTGTTCTTTTAGGGGTTAGAACAACACTTTTAGGGACTTAAGAGCCCTTAGTTTATGGACATTTAAGATTGGGGTTGCAGTGCCCAAAAATTTCTATAACAGTTGCCCCCTAAAGCATGAGGTCGTTAATTTGTTGATGTTGGGTGAAATGCTTTATCATGAGGATATGAAGTTATTTCAAGCCGGAAGGAGACTTGTAATAAGATACAATACAATACATTATCTTCATAATATTTTCATGATCTAGCTGAGGCAGGCATTTCCCATGTTTAGCTTTATAAATTCATTTTCATGTACATGAGACAGACAATCGTCTGAGTGGAGACTGATGATTCTAGTAGAGCCATCATCCCTTAGATTGGATGATTATCTGTGCAGCAATGATGTACATTTGATGTCTTTATTTTCCTGAATATATATCACAGCCCAGATGGATGAAACTAGATCTGGGGTCTTCAATCTCGTTCGATCTTCACTCAAAGTACAAGTCGATCCACGTGAGAGATGTTCTGGAGTCGAATATGGAAAGACATCGCCTGATTATCAACCAATGATGTAAGCTGTTAAAAGGCGTGAGAGGAATCACCGATAATGATGATGACCCTCAAGGTGCTACAATAAAATTCACGTGGTGTGAATAAAGGACTTAGTGTCGAACACCACGTAAAATCTTTCGGTTGAAGGCCATTGATGTAAACCTGTCGCCGGAAGTGAGAAACTTGCCATTGAGGCATGCAAGCTTCAAAGTACTGAAAGGGTTGTTTCTAGATCGACTTCTTGGATAATGAGCTGATGTCGACCAGAATCGACCCGTCATAGGAGGGCCTTATGGAATCCCACATCAATGACACGGAATGGAGCAAATGATTTTAATGGAGGTGAAAACGATTTGGTGATATAAGGTTCAGGGTGGTGGTCATGAAAGAATGGAGCATAAATGTATTGCAGTGGGTGAGACACAGGTGAATTCTCTGAGCGACTTCTCTTAAACATATCGGTGACACTGACATGATGGATTGGTAGCATTACCAAGGAAAATTTTAAGAACCCCCCCTAAATTTATATATATATAATAAATAGGCGAATCTCTATGGTATATAGGAAAAATGGAAGGTGATTTTATCAATAATATAATATGTATATATAATTTTTTGGCAAATCTCTCACCAGGCATGGCGAATATTTTACTCAATTATAAAATCTTGTGTTTATTGAAAACACAAACGAAATCATTGCATTTCTTTAAAATATCTTTTGAAATCAAAATTTCCGAAATTACATATCGATAACCTAGTGGGTGTAGGATAAAATTCACCCGTGTCATTCACACAAAGCATGAGAAAAAACTTAATACTATATATAAAACCAAGAAAAATTCGAATTCATCACTTCTAGGGACCTCGTAACCACCTTGCCAATACACAAGTATGTTCCTATTTGCAGTTAGAAAAATTACCCAAGTATGTCCTATTTTCAGTTCAAAAAATTACCCAAATTACAATCTGTTTACTCCAGCATATGTTGGAAAGTTATAGAAGGATGACTAGTGCAATCAATCCATTCCTTTTAACCCTGGATTTGTTTCAGTTTAAAACAGAAGTATACAAATATACTTGTCCAATGTCTATGCTTTAACCATTCACCTTAAGATGTTTTTACAATATAATTTCCTAAATCTATTTAATATCTTCATTATCATAAAAACCAACCTATATCCATCTTAACTCCACATCTACCACTCTTAGGGGGATGAAATCTATTTATCCCTCTAAACACTTGGTAGACCCAGAATTAAGATGGATCTAAGATGATAGAATTTCCCCTTTAAATAGTCTATGCTCACATGAATACCACAGTATTACCATGGGTTATCATAAACCTGGAGCTTAAAAATTACTATTAGTAATTTATAAAAAATAATAAAATTAATAGTTGATTTTTATTTTATTTTATTTTTTAACCAAGCCCTGAGAGGGATCAAATTTTTTTTCACTCTATGTTAGTTTGCATATCATGATATTTGATACCTCTCAGGGGTTAGTAGATCTAGAGTAAAGATGGATCTATGCTGGTTTAATTCCCCCATTTAAATAGGGGGCATTCTAGGTGAATACCATGGGTCAATACCATGTGCATTTTTGGTGAATACCATGGGTCAATACAATGTGCCATTTTTATTTTTATTAATAATAATGTTTTTTTGCATGGTATTAATAACAATCTAGTCCATGGTATTTGTCCCATAGTATTTTTCCCATAGGTTTCACCTAAATATAACACATTTTTTGAATGTTCGTAAATATAAGGTGATTTATGGAGCAAAAATATAAAAAACGTTTTATTTGTTTACCATACCTCTCGTTTATTTATATTTTTATTAATTTACCATACCTCTTTTACAAATATGGTATTTGGCCCATAGGATTCACTTAAATAAAATCTCTTTCTTGAGCCTTCATAAATAGAATGAGGGTTATGGACTAAATATAAAAATAGGTTTTATTTATTTACCATACGTCTAGTTTATTTATATTTTTATTTATTTACCATACCTTTTGGGTAAGTATAAAAAGACGTTTTATTTATTTACCCTACCTCCACTTTACTTTATTTGTTTACACCCTTGCATGTATATAAGGTGACTTATGGAGTAAATATAAAAAATGTTTTATTTATTTACCATACCTCTCATTTATTTATATTTTTATTAATTTACCATACCTCTTTTATAAATATGGTATTTGGGCCTTTGGCGCATAGGATTCACTTAAATAAAACCTATTCTTGAAAATGGGCGAATGGATTCACTCAAATAAAACCTATTCTTGAAAATGGGCTAATGGAAGGTTGTAACTCCTAATTTCAAGGGCTAAATTTACCCTTTTTACCCTCTCCCTTAAAATAAAGTGGGCTACTTGAGGTGATTTGTAAAAATGTACTATGATATAAAATATTCGCCCACTAAAAATTTAAAACCCCTTAATTTCGCCAAAGGGCGAACATTCGCCCCTAAAATTATCCTTGAGCATTACCCCAAATGTAGATGGTGTGACCGAAGCATGGTGATGTGACCAGTGAATGGAACAACCCAACCTGACTCGGATGCGGAGTGAAAGTGTCATGTTCAAGAGCGATTTGCTACCAACAAAGTTTCTTCAAGTTTTCTTCCCAATTTTTCCCTAGTCATTGCTAACCAGTACCTCTTTATTTTTGTCAAGCTTGAGGAGGATAACATATTCTTGTTCTATAATCTTCCCTTCGGGCAAACCCATCGCTATGTTTTAACGAGCCTAGCGATAGTGAAACTCGTTCTTGTCTGTTATGGACAAGTTTGTTGCTATTAGGTTTTAACGAGTTTTACGACAAAGATAACTCGGTCCTTTTCAATTTTAGCGAGTCTGAAAAGGGTGTAAAGGAAACTCCAAAAATCCTTTTTCGTCATCTAATCCCTTAAGTCCGAAAAAGTATAAAATAATACAGAAGGGATGAATTTTTGGTACTTTTAACGAGACAAACAAAACAAGCGCTCGATCTTTTTGTGTAATAATCCCTCAGGTCCAAAAAGATTAAAATCTAAAGGAGGGATAGCACTTCCAGTCACTTTAACGAGCTGGAGAGGCCAACGGCTCGACAATCTTTTCATATTTTATGAGTCATTTGAAAAGAGCTTAAAGGAGACTCGTCTTTGAGGAATAAGTGATAAATTCGGGTAGCAGTTGATTTGAGGTAAGGTTTGGAATTTTCTAATCACGACAGCGTTACAAGGATGGATAACAGGATCACTCTTCGCAGCTGTTCCTCAAAAGGGGTAAACAATCAAATGGAGGTGAATGATCGGCCAATATAGAGTGGAGGTGATGATGAGAACATGACCAAGGCTTTAAAGGCTGAAGTACTACATTCACGATGGTTATTTACTGGAAATTGGTTCATTTTTTAAAATGAGCTTAAACACTGGAGGAACATTTGCTCATGACTTATGTTTATTTTTTAATGAGCTTGAACTATGCGCTAAAACTGCTCGATTAATACAGTCATATAATAAGGATGTCTCATCTAAGATGCCATTTTTATGGAGCTTGCACCTTACAAAATTTTGCTCCGGAGCCTCTTGCATGCAAGCTAGGAGCAACCAACTACTGTTTATGGGGTTAGCTAACCACTAAAGTTAGGTAGGAAACTCTCTCCTTTACTCCGCCGACGCCTTTTGGAACAAAAGGCCCTCTGCGAAACGAATGGTCGGTCCGACCACTCACCTAACTTAAGTAGTTATAGTTAGCAAATGTATGAGGTTAGCATTACGCTGGTCTCTTTTCACTTGCTTACAAGAGGTTTGCATGCCCCCAGGTATAGAATAGAGTTTCGAGGTTACCCCTCAATTTGTAGACAAAACATTTGTTCTATCGAGAAAGGCCTACCTCTTTCAGGCTACCAAAGATGGTTCTATCTGTGTTACAAACAAAACACTTCTTTGGCGATGTCTACCAAAATAGACAAAGGTGAGTGGCGCAGACGCCTCCACTCACATAACTTTGATGAGGGAATATTATTCTAGTCTAATCCCCAATTTCCCAAATGGACTAGTCATATATCCCTCGCGGAAACCTACCCTATACCTGAAGTTTCCCTGTCGAAGCAGACCAGGGTGCATGCCCCTTGGGTTTCAGTCATATCCTCCGAATCACTCGCGCTCATCAAGAGGATGGACTGGGGATTGATGAGACATTCCTTGCATGAGAAGACCATTCAGGGATGGCATACGACTATTTGCTATGTGTGAACCGGGAAATGAAAGCTGGTCTACGAGCTTGACCACTCTTCCTTCATCTGGAAAACACATTACTCTAAAGAGTGATGATACAATTACTCCCATGCAATAAATATAGTCTCGTCCAAGGATTAGATTATAATCCAGGGGTCCTTGGACTACCATTACGTTCACATGAACAGTTTTCCCTCTCAATGTTATGGGCACATTGGGAAGGATCCCTAACGGTCGACTGGTTCCTTTGTCAAAGCCTGTTAGATTTCTCATTTCAGGCAAAAGCGATGGTGAACCAAGCGCTTTCCAAGAAATTGAGGAAAGGATACTCACAGAAGCCCCTTCATCTATGATGGTATCAGCCATGACCATTCTATATATTTGAGCAATGATTTGAAACAGTACACTAGCCGGTAAACGGGGTCTGCCTAGCATATTCCAGTCAAAGGAAACAACCAGGTTGCTTGGAGGTGGGACCGAATAGATGGCCGGATACGACTCTGACAAACTTCCTTCCTGTGGTAAAGGAATGGGTAGACTGCCCCCATGTTCGTCAGAGTCTGTGCTTACGAAAAGAATTTGGACGGTGTCATCCTTGTTCTCTTCGGTGACTGTATCATCTGAAGATGGATCCTCTGAAGGCAAGACTGGGTCAACTGCCACCTCGACCTTTTGACTTTTGTCTGGTGTGGATTCATATGGTTTATCTTCAATGATAGATGCTTCAGCTGACCACAAGGGTGTGTCAGCTAGATTTTCAACTAGTGACAGACTCAGCAAGAGTTTCTTATATCTAGGAGGAAGCCGTAATGGTGAAACCAAACGGTCATCCAAAACTCTTTTAGCCTCATCTAAGAAGGGACAACGGTGGACGGCATGGTTGCCTTCATGCAGTTTACAAGGAAATTTACATTTTCCTTTTTGTCCAGGGGCTTCACTTTCACTAGTTGACAGTGTACTTTCAACATGATCACCAGAGGTTGATGACACCGGATTGTGCAAATGAGGAGACCAGTCCCTTAAGATCCGAGGGATGCAAGGACAATCTCGATGATAGTGGTCTCCTTTGCAAATGACACATGGAAATTTAGGCCTGGTCAGTGCAGTGTGTGGATTTTCGCTAGATGATGCTTGGTTGCCCCTTTTTGCCTTTGGCTGCTTCTTCTTTTTCTCTTTCTTCTTCTTTTCCTTCTTCTTCTCAGGTACTTCATTTTTGGCTTTACCAGCTTCATCAAACGAAGAGGGAGGAGAAGAATTGGATGAAGTAGAGGGTTGGGGGGTAACTCTGGAATCATCTAGTTGTTGACTCGATTGTTCAGGAATCGCGGTGTTCTGAACGACGGAGGTTGAGAAGAGCCATATGGGCAAGCCGATTGTCAATCCTGGAAGCGACAATGTGGCCATATGGGGTGCACCAACATCTCCCCAAGAGGAGAAGGGACTAGTATTTCCTCCAAAGGGAACTCCTTGGTTGGTGGACTCCATTTTCCTCAACCTAAGACCAACGTAGGAAAGGTAATAATTATTCCATTTAAAATAAATTTTAGACGCTTTGACACAACTTGTTTTTTCAATTTTTAAGAGTTAAGAAAAAATGACTCTAGTCGCCTTCGATTTTTAATGAGCCTGAAGTCCTTTTGTTATCGGGAAAACTAGTGTATATACAGAACTGCTAGTCCCACTAAGGGTGATAGCTACCTTAGAAACAAACACACTAAAACTACTTTCGTTTTCCTCTATGGTAAATAGATGAGAGAAGAATAAAGGAGACCAACCTCAGTCTTGTGCTTGGTTCCTTGCTTGATTCCTCTCCCTTCCGATAGTCCTTTGCTACTTGCTTCCTTGTATACCCAGTTTCAAAGAGTACCTATAGAATCAAAGCAGCATAACACTATACGAGAACATAGATCTATTATCATAAGCAATATAGGATCAGATGTATATTAACCACACAAATGCATAAAACATCAATCACACAAGCATGTGGAGGAAAACTTGAATAGCTTTATTAATAATCAAGAAAGAGCAAAGAGGATTACAACCAATTGTTCTGACCCAGCATCATCCTCTCAGCAAGAAGCCCTTCTTCACCTCATGGAAATCTTAGACCACCCAACACTATGACATTGCACCAAGAAACCAACAACACTTCCTTACAAGATACAAAATTCCAGCCTCTGGATCTCTGGGATGAGGGATCCATATATAGATGTTTGCAAGGGGGGTGAGTCAGCTTTTGAGATTTTATTAGTGTCTTCTCTCTGATAGTTCTTGATTCCACTTGGAGATTGATGATCTCTTACTCATCCTTGGTCAAATTCAGAGAGGCAAGTGTCATAGGAAAGGTTTCTGGAAGATTCCATGCTCCTCCACCTTGCAAATTGACCCTACCATTTGTCTCTTCTTGCCCATCGCACCCCATAGAAGGGTTTTTTGACATGCATCGCACCTACTGAGTGTATTCAGGTGGGATGCAGCGCACTTTTCCTATGGAGTAGGTGAAATGGTCCAGTTTTGACTAGTTCTGAGTGGTTTTTCATGGAGAACTTCTGGGAGAAGATGTAATCAGTTGACCTTGTTCTTTTAGGGGTCAGAACAACACTTTTAGGGACTTAAGAGCCCTTAGTTTATGGAGATTTAAGATTTGGGTTGCAGTGCCCAAAAATGTCTATAACAGTTGCCCCCTAAAGCATGAGGTCGTTAATTTGTTGATGTCGGGTGAAATGCTTTATCATGAGGATCTGAAGTTCTTTCAAGCTGGAAGGAGACCTGTAATAAGATACAATACAATACATTATCTTCATAATATTTTCATGATCTAGCTGAGGTGGGCATTTCCCATGCTCAGCTTTATAAATTCATTTTCATGTACATGAGACAGACAATCGTCTGAGTGTAGACTGATGATTCTGGTAGAGCCATCATCCCTTAGATTGGATGATTATCTGTGTAGCAATGATGTACATTTGATGTCTTTATTTTCCTGAATATATATCGCAGCCCAGATGGACGAAACTAGATCCGGGGTCTTCAATCTCGTTCAATCTCCACTCAAAGTACAAGTCGATCCACGTGAGAGATGTTCTGGAGTCGAACATGGAAAGACATCGCCTGATTACCAGCCAATGATGTAAGCTATTAACAGGCGCAAGAGGAATCACCGATAATGATGATGACCCTCAAGGTACTATAGTACAATTCACGTGGTGTGAATAAAGGACTTGGCGTTGAACACCACATAAAATCTTTTGGTCGAAGGCCATTGATGTAAACCTGTCGCCGGAAGTGAGAAACTTGATGTTGAGGCATGCAAGCTTCAAAGTACTGAAAGGGTTGTTCCTAGATCGACTTCTTGAATAATGAGCTGATGTCGACAAGAAGCGACCCATCATAGGAGGGCCTTAGGGAATCCCACATCAATGACATGGAATGGAGAAAATGATTTTAATGGAGGTGAAAACAATCTGGTGATATAAGGTTCAGGGTGGCGGTCATGAAAGAATGGAGCATAAATGTATTGCAGTGGGTGAGACACAAGTGAATTCTCTGAGCGACTTCTCTTGAACATATCGGCGACACTGACATGATGGATTGGTAGCATTACCCCAAATGTGGATGGTGTGACGGAACCATGGTGATGTGACTAGTGAATGGAACAACCCAACTCGACTCGAATACGGAGCGAAAGTGTCATGTTCAAGAGCGACTTACTACCAACAAAGTTTCTTCAAGTTTTCTTCCCAATTTTTCCCCAGTCATTGCTGACCAGTACCTCTTTATTTTTGTCAAGCTTGAGGAGGATAACATATGCTTGTTCTATACAGAACTACTAGTCCCACTAAGGGTGATAGCTACCTTAGAAACAAACACACTAAAACTACTTTCGTTTTCCTTTATGGTAAATAGATGAGAGAAGAATAAAGGAGACCAACCTCAGTCCTACACTTGGTTCCTTGCTTGATTCCTCTCCCTTCTGATAGTCCTTTGCTACTTGCTTCCTTGTATACCCATCTTCAAAGAGTACCTGTAGAATCAAAGCAGCATAACACTATACGAGAACATAGATCTATTATCATAAGCAATATAGGATCAGATGTATATTAACCACACAAATGCATAAAACATCAATCACACAAGCATGTGGAGGAAAACTTGAATAGCTTTATTAATAATCAAGAAAGCGCAAAGAGGATTACAACCAATTGTTCTAACCCAGCATCATCCTCTCAGCAAGAAGCCCTTCTTCACCTCATGAAAATCTTAGACCACCCAACACTATGATATTGCACCAAGAAACCAACATCACTTCCTTACAAGATACAAAATTCCAGCCTCTGGATCTCTAGGATGAGGGATCCATATATAGATGTTTACAAGGGGGGTGAGTCAGCTTTTGATATTTGATTAGTGTCCTCTCTGATAGTTCTTGATTCCACTTGGAGATTGATGATCTCTTACTCATCCTTGGTCGAATTCAGAGAGGCAAGTGTCACAGGAGAGGTTTCTGGAAGATTACATGCTCCTCCACCTTGCAGATTGACCCTGCCATTTCACACATAGAAAATAGTCGTATACCATCCCTGAATGGTCTTCTCACGCAAGGAATGTCTCATCAATCCCCAGTCCGTCCTCCTGATGAGCGCGAGCGATTCGAAGGATATGACTGAAACCCAGGGGGCATGCACCCTGGTCTGCTTCGGCAGGGAAACTTCAGGTATATGGTAGGTTTCCGCGAGGGATATATGACTAGTCCGTTTGGGACAATGGGGATTAGACTAGAATAAGATTCCCTTGTCAAATTTATGTGAGTGGAGGCATCTACTCCGCTCACCTTTGTCTATTTCGGTAGACATCGCCAAAGAAGTGTTTTGTTTGTAACACAGATAGAACCATCTTTGGTAACCTGAAAGAGGTAGACCTTTCCCGATAGAAAAAAAATTTTGTCTGGAAATTAAGGGGTGACCTCAAAACTCTATTTTATAGCTGGGGGCATGCAAACCTCTTGTAAGCAAGTGAAAACTAGTGTCTATGCAGAACTGCTAGTCCCACTAAGGGTGATAGCTACCTTAGAAACAAACACACTAAGTCTACTTTCAGTTTCCTTTATGAGAGATAGATGAGAGAAGAATAAAGGAGACCAACCTCTATCTTGCACTCGGTTCCTTGCTCGGTTCTTCTCCCTTTTGATAGTCCTTTGCTACTTGCTTCCTTGTATACCCAGCTTCAAAGAGCACCTGCAGAATCAAAGCAGCATAACACTATACGAGAACATGGATCTATTATCATAAACAATATAGGATCAGATGTATATTAACCACACAAATGCATACAATATCAATTACACAAGCATGTGGAGGAAAACTTGAATAGATTTATTAATAATCAAGAAAGAGCAAAGAGGATTACAACCAATTGTTTTGACCCAACATCATCCCCTCAACTAGAAGCCCTTCTTCACCTCATGAAAAGCTTAGATCACCCAACACTATGAGATTGCACCAAGAAACCAATAGCACTTCCTTACAAGATATACAATTCCAGCCCCTAACCTCTGGATCTCTAGGATGAGAGATCCATATATAAATTTTTGCAAGGGGGGTGAGTCAGCTTTTGAGATTTGATTAGTGTCTTCTCTCTGATAGTTCTTGATTCCACTTGGAGATTGATGATCTCTTACTCATCCCTAGTCGAATTTAGAGAGGCAAGTGTCACAGGAGAGGTTTCTGGAAGATTCCATGCTCCTCCACCTTGCGGATTGACCCTGCCATTTGTCTCTTCTCGCCCATCGCACCCCATAGAAGGGTTTTTTGACATGCATCGCACCTACTGAGTGTATTGAGGTGGGATGCAGTGCACTTTGCCTATGGAGCAGGTGAAATGGTCCAATTTTGACCAGTTCTGAGTGGTTTTTCATGGAGAACTTCTGGGAGAATATGTAATCAGTTGACCTTATTCTTTTACGGGTCAGAACAACACTTTTAGGGACTTAAGAGCCCTTAGTTTATGGACATTTAAGATTGGGGTTGCAGTGCCCAAAAATGTCTATAACACCTAGTCCAAAAGAAAACATCCACAAAAAAAGGAATAGGCAAAGGTAACACAGACGAAGGCCCTAGCAGCAACAAAGACAACCAGGAAACGGAAGTAAATATAAAAGGGATAGAAAGGGCTCAGAATAATCAAGCCATCCCATCCCAGGAGAATGAAGAACAGGCAAACATTCCACTGTCAAACAAGGAGGTAGGGGAAGCAATCCAGATTGAGGCCAACGAGGGCAGCCCCTCCAATCCCTCATATGCAGAGATAGCAAGAAAAAAACTAGTTGAAAGCTCTGGTTCCTTGGAGGATGAAACCTACGAGCGAAAAATGAAAAAAGCTGGAAGGAAATCCCACAAAGAAAAAAGGGAGGAGGAGGCAAAAAGACTCAAAACACAAGGAAGCCAAGCTACCATAGAAATGACTATTGGGCGAAACACCAGACCAAGGCCCTCCAAGGGAGGGCTCAACACCCCCTCAAGTAAATAATGAATCTCATCCCTTGGAACTGTAGAGGACTAGGGAATCCCTCTAAAGTAGATGCAGTCAAGGATCTTATGAAAGCAGAGCCCTCAGATATCCTCATGCTCCAAGAGACCAAAATAGAAGGCCATGCCCTTCTAGAGATCAGCAGCTCAAAGTGGAATAAAAGAGCAGGCAAAGCTATCAGCTCAAGGGGTACTTCTGGAGGACTGACAACACTCTGGAACGATGACCTTTTTCAGTTGAAAAACCACAAGGAAACATAGCACTGGATCCACATAGATTTGATGCACAAAGCAAGTAAGTTGTCTATTTCTCTTTTCAATCTTTATGTCCTAGTTTCTTATTATGAAAAGAGAGAATGCTGGAACTCCCTCTCAGCATTTCTAGAGCAGACATCCCCCAACAATATTATCATAGCAGGGGACCTAAACATCATTATGAAAGAAAAAGAAAAGAGGGGAGGGACAAGTAACAGAGACCCCATGCTAGACGAGGTGGAGGAACTCTTTCAACGTTGGGACTTGCTGGACTTCAATCCTATCAGAGGCATTTACACCTGGTCTAATAATAGAGTGGGAACTGATCATATATTAGCATGATTAGACAGATTCATGGTACAAAGCTCCATAATTATGAATAAAAAGATAATCATCACTAAAATCCCTACCAAACGAGCTTCTGATCAGAAGCCTATTCAGCTTCTCCTGGAAGACGAAGAAGATCTAGGGCCCATTCCATTCCGATTTAGCACCCTATGGATCGAGAAGGAAGGCTATATAGAGACAGTGAAGGCAGCTTGGGACAATTCATTCACGGGATCCCCAAGCTATGTCTGGGAGCAAAATCTAAAAGCAACTAAGCATGTGCTGAAGAACTGGATAAAGAGACTAGGACCCTCTCCTACTCAGCAAAGAAAGGAGTCAGTCCATGCATTGCAGGCTTTGCAAACAGAGATGGAAAACAAAGACATCACAACGGAGCTGCTGGAAAAAGAAACAAAGGCCCAACGTTCTGCACACCAAATTTTCAGAAAGCAGGAAGAATATTGGCAACTAAAATCTAGAAGTTTGTGGTTGAAGGCTGGAGACTGAA
>Ga0115848_100195_pt1 | contig 20469 bp, 15 predicted proteins | sample InSIn3gowninarea_FD_83862 | JGI IMG/M metagenome (GOLD analysis project Ga0115848, IMG submission 83862) | reverse complement strand
ACCCAGCCCTTTTTGAATATGGCGGATGGAGGGGGGGAATGAAAGGGACTCACCTTGCAGCAGTATTTGGTCTTGGAGTGTGTAAGAACCCTTTCCCTCGCGTGTTTCAGCTTGGGTATGATTGAAGCTCTGCTCCTTTGCTGAGTGGATGGAATATGCGCGCTTCTTCCACTTTATAGATATGTTATTTCGCACCGTTACAAGTGCCGCAACAACCATATCCGGATCTTGATTACTCTGAACTCTAGGAATCACAGCATTCACCACGTTTCTGGTGCTAGCCCGCTACGCTCTCGCCCGGAATGTTGTAGCTGTAGTAGCACGATGGCGGCGGGGCTCAACGCGCAAGAACGCGGCAGCGATTGGCAATGCACCAAGGTATGGCCAAGGGTCTTTGGCTCTACTCTAACGGCAAGGGGGCGTCGTCTTAGAAACAGCAGTCTACAGCAGTCGAGTGGTGAGCGAAGGGTAGTGCGTCAACGTCTTTTTTCCGAGTAGAGCAATGACGAGTTGCTGTTGGCTGGCCTCCCGCAGTTGGCAATTTGCTGAAACGGCAGGTGCTTCGGCCACGCGCCCGTTGTTTCTCGACGTTCACACGTGCTTGTGCTCTCATCACCTGGGAAGCCGCAGATACACTGTCGGCTTGGATGAAACGGGCATTGCAGTCGTCCATGCTGACTTGCATCTTGCTGGCGACGGAAGAGACGGAAGGTCCGTAGCGCTGTTCTGCGCCAGCTATTAGATGTACCAGGTAGCTACTGGCAGCGAGCGCTCGATGCGACACTAAATTGCAACCAGCAGAGACACTTCTAGATCAGCACCCTCACAAGCATACTGACAACGCCACGCCTCCGCTATACATCAGCTTCTGTGAGCTCGTGCGTGATGCTCGTGCAACCATGTCTTTGACCGCCAACTCCCGTTCTTCGTGCTACATAGACTCCTCTCAGCCTCATAGCAGATCTGCCGACCAGACGCCATATCCTAGCGACGACCACTACATCCAAAATGAGACGCACGGTCACAAGAACGCTTTCACTACTTGGCTGCCGAGATCGATCCTCGCCACGCAATAACTCGTCACTCATTTCAAACTGACTTAGGAAGAGACGGAAGCAGACAACCGAGCAATCTAAAGCTCTCTTGGGTCTTGTCTGATGAGCCAACAGCTCGAATCGACCACAACAAGATGGCTATACTCTCACCATTTTAAGACGCTCCGATGCAACTGTGCTCCACGCAACCCCTTTGTTATCCAGTAGCGTATCAGGGTCTGTTTGATGTCGCTGCATCTGTTTAAGCTATACTAATAGCCGTGTTTCGTACGTGGCGATCTCATCTGTGCACATGTCGCAAACCTCGAACGACGGGACAAGAGGAACATCTAGACTCAGATGTTGGTCCCTGATAGGAATATATCTCAAGCAAGGCCATAATCGAACAAGGCGAGCAAGAGTAGGGCCGAGCCAATCTCGGCCTGTGTACCTGACAGTTCAACACCTTGGCTTTGGTGGCAAAGACTCGCTGCAGCATTTGCTGCAGTCGACTAGCTACAGTCGACATGTGCCTGAGACTCATACTTTGTGTGTGCATCTCTAGCTCTGGACTTCGAGGAGATGTCCCAAACACTTTGCTCCAGCAGCCAACATATCTTGAATCACAGTAAGTCATCGCACTCTGGCAAAGACAGCACAACCAAACGCCTCGCTATTGCTTAGTGGAAACAAAATTTGCATAGTAGAGTCCAAGTCATGTCTGTTCCATGTGCTTTGGATAGCTCGGTCTACGTGGTAACGTCCAAGGTTTCGCACAGACAACCTGTCGTAATCGTCAGCATAGCCACAGATCCACTGTGGTGATACCACGTACCTCGCCTTCTGTATACGCCCAGAAATATATTCCGCAGCCGACAAGATAGTACATCGCGGGATTGGTCCCTTGGTATAACAACACAGCCGCCAGGCTCGATAGCGGTAATAGCAGTATTCTGAGCTCCAACGAGCGATGTATTGCAGTTCCGGCGAGGAACTCGAGAGGCCACTCCCAGGCGAGGTTTATGAAGCCGAAGATGAGATTTATGGTCTGTAATATCGGCACAGGTTTGACGGCAGGGTCAAAGTTCTTTGTCAAGAAGTCGAAGAAGAATTTGGGCCAGAAGAAGCCATGGAGACTGGCGGCTATGTGATCTGTGGTTTCACTCAGAGTCAGACTGGCTCTTTGCTAACGAGGATAGGCATGGAGAGGAGCGAGAGGAATGGAAGCTTACAGGTTGCTGCTGTCATGACGATAAGACGGGCCAAGTGGTTCTTGATGAGCTTTCCCATGCTGTGGTGTGTCGGTCGGCAACAGAACGTGAAACTCTGGTATGTTGATGTTGAAGCTCTTGCTACCGATGGAATGGTGACACAGGGGTCGAAGCCGACATGATTCAGATTCAGTGCAATCAGAGAGTGACGGGATAATGGAAGTCCAGTCCTTCGTATATTATCAAGCGATCTTGTTGAACAGAGGTGATGAGACGAGTGGATGATGGGTCGCAAATACAGAGACGGAGCTAGTGACTACAGTACAAGCAAGACAAGGGAGCGAAGAGATGCAGGTGATATTGGGCGGGAGTGGCTTAACAAGAAGCGGGATCCATGTCTTTTTCTCGCTTCTACTTGGGAAAACAAAACGAATGCGAAGGAGCAAACCGATTAAAGAGCCTAGAATAGCTGGAGTCGATTACTTGGCTTCTTGGTTTTACTTGAGGTGGGTGGTTGGAGGTGTCTTGTGAGGCTTCTCATGAATGCGAAGCGCCGAAGATATTGTCGAATCAGACGACGTTTCGACTTTAACAGACATCCCTTCGCCGAGAGATCGACATCTGTGCATCTTTGCATGAATGCGGTCGCCTTCAATTGACCTGCCTGTGGTATCCTTCGCTGCTGTCATCGAGATGGCGAAGTCATTATATGTGCCAACTCTTCCATGCGACCCGGGAGCAGCCCTGTCATCCAGATCTTGGTCAATCAATCTATCATCCACGACATCGAAGCGAACAATCGCTAGGGGTTGAGATGCCCACTCTCCGAAGCATGTCAGTACGCGAAGGGCGACGCAGCGTGCAGATGTGCCAGCGGTTACGCATCCAATCAACGCGCCTCAATTCCCTATTTAGGCATGCGCCCAGGCTTTTGTCCTCCGACCACTCACAACCGCGACACATGAATTTTCCAGGGCCAGCCACCAGGTTTTGTGATTGAGTCGTAAGCCCTGTAGAGAGCATGCAGGTCCATATCATCAAGGTGGGTGCCGGGCGGTTATGCAGTGGAGCTGCGTGATAGGACTAATTGACTTGATCAACCGAGGTTTGCGTTCCTATCAGATATCGTCCTTTTCTATTTGCATTGGCATTGTAAGTCTGCTTGTGGTTCTTGGATGTTCGCGAAAATAGGTGCTGGACTCGCTGATGTCGTCGCGCTGATCTGCTACTATTGAGCTAGACCTCTTACTCGATGTCTCTCAGTAATCTGATCTGGAGAGAAGAATCAATTTGCCACAATGCCTGAACATGCTGAAGAGAGGTCATGGAAATCATTGGTGACTCCTAGAAAATTGAGCTTCTACCTGGTGTTCCATGGTTTCCACGTTGCACTGTTTATCATAGGATGGTATGTCACCACTGTTCTATCTACTGGTATGCAAGCTGATGTTCGTCAGGTGGAAACAGCAGACTAGCAAGGCACTGGCACCTCTCAACCTACTAACGTTCTCGGTGTGGATATCAAGAGGCGCAGGACTGGTTCTCAGCGTCGATGTCACTCTGATCATGCTACCCATGTGTAGAAATATTCTACGTGTCTTCCGACCGAGAATCAAATGGCTTCCCCTAGATGAGTCGCGATGGTTCCACAGACAGGTCGCCTACTCGCTGCTCTTCTGGACAATAGTACACACTACAGGCCATTATGTCAACTTCTTCAACATCGAGCGAATGCAGCTTCGCAAACAAGCAGCTGTCCAAGTCCACTACACTCAAGCCGGGGGAGTAACAGGCCATATTATGCTTTTGTGCATGCTCCTGATATACACAACGGCACATCAGAAGATTCGTCAACAGTCGTATGAGACGTTTTGGTACACGCATCATCTGTTTGTACCATTTCTTCTTGCCATGTACAGTCATGCTACTGGTTGCTTTGTTCGAGATACTGTCGAGCCAGTGTCACCCTTTGCTGGAAAATACTTCTGGAACCACTGTCTTGGATACCAAGGCTGGCGATGGGAGCTGATCGGTGGTGGACTATATCTGTTTGAGAGGGTATATCGAGAAATTCGCGCTCGCAGGCCGACGGAGATTATCAAAGTCGTCAAACATCCGTATGGTAAGCAAATTTAGTCGAGAACAATGCTCATCGCAATATACTGACCTCGTGACAGATGCGGTGGAAATCCAATTTCGGAAGCCTAGCATGCAGTATAAAGCCGGACAGTGGCTCTTTCTGAACTGTCCGGAAATATCGAAAAACCAATGGCATCCTTTTACCATTACATCCTGCCCTTTTGATCCTTATGTCAGCGTCCATGTCCGGCAAGTTGGAGACTTCACTAGATCTCTGGCAAATGCTCTAGGCGCCGGACAGGAACAAGCAGCCTTGTATGGAGAACTGGACCCTATGGGAATGTACGAGGTAGCTTTACAGCAAGGACAGGAGATGCCTACACTACGTATCGATGGACCCTATGGTGCACCGGCTGAGGATGTATTTGACCACGAAATTGCCATTCTCGTAGGCACTGGTATTGGCGTCACGCCCTGGGCTTCGATCCTCAAGAATATCTGGCATATGCGACTATCACCAAATCCGCCCAAACGACTGAAAAGAGTCGAGTTCGTTTGGGTATGTAAAACAACGACATCTTTCGAGTGGTTTCAAGCCTTGTTGTCATCTCTGGAGATGCAATCACTGTCCATGTCTTCACCGTTGGATGTAATGAAACCTCCGGAGGAGACTGATGAGTTCTTGAAGATTCACACATACTTGACACAGAAGATGGATGTGGACCAAGCCAACAACATTGTGTTGAACAGCGTCGGTACCACAAAAGACCCGCTGACTGAACTCAACTCGAGGACAAATTTTGGCAGACCAGACTTTCACCGATTGCTAGGTGCTATGAGAGACTCGATTGAGAATGGAACATATATCAGAGGGTTGGAATCTAGAAGAGCCGAGGTGGGAGTGTATTTCTGTGGGCCAAATATGGCAGCACGAGGGATCAGGAAGGCGTGCCAGGACGAGTCTAGTCACGACGTCAAGTTCCGTTTTTGGAAAGAATATTTTTAGAGTATAATTCGACTGTTGTACATTCGTTTCGTTCATACAGATTTCTTTTAGAGAGGTGATTTTGGGTATCGGAGATTGGATACAGCAGCGCTGCTCACTAGCGCATAGCGGGAAGAGTTCCAAAGATTCCTTCTCTTGCTTATTCTCTGAATCCGATATGTGCGCTTGCTCGTATCGAAGAGGGTGGCGGGTAGGTGGTTCGCCTCGAGGGATTCGTGAAGGTGTTGTTGTTGTTGTTTCGTGGTCGTCGCGAAGGCGATTTACATGCCGCCGAAGCCACCAACACTGCCCTGCTTGCCGGCGGCCTCTCCCTGCATCTTTTCGGAGACCTTGATGTTGACCTCGAAGAACTTGCCGACGCAACGGTCGAGGCAGACGGACTCGCCCTTGTTCAGATCACCCTCGCGGTAGGTGTTGGGAATGCACTTCTTAGTACAGGTCTCGACAAGACTGCAAAGCTTGTTAGCACGCGACGTCGGTGTGACGATGGACTGGTGGGTGGTGTATACCGGTTGTACATGTCCGAAACCATGTCAATTTCGGCCTCAGCGGCGGCAATCTTCTCTGCGGACGAGGGCTGGGGGCGACCGGCACCGAAAAGGAAAGACATCTTGGTATGGGTTGAGTGGGTTGTTCGTGAGGGAGGGTGTGAAAAGTGTATGAATTGACAGTTCGAATTGCACGTTGCGCATCATCCATCATCGTCAGAAAGTTGCACGGCGGACCTGCTGAGCTTGGGCCACATGAACGCACATGGCTGGAGCTTCGTTTTCTTTGCAAGCAGGAACTTATAACCGCGCTTTCCTTCCTCTCGCCTTCCTTCTTCACCACACAATATGCTGTGACAAATGGTAAGTCCTTCTCTCTCCCTCTGCACTTTCCCAATTCATATTCCATGATGAGCAAAATTTGTAAAGAACCGTTGCGAATGACTCCTTCGGGGGGTTGATTTCACAAACATACCGATTATCCTGATCTCTATTCCACACATTACACTGCATATCGTCCACACTTTCTCAATTCTGAGACTAACAGTGTTCCCACAGATGCCAAGGTGTGCCGAAGTATACCGCTTCTTGCGGCCCGTTCTCCAGAATGACTTTCGTTCAACATTGAAGCCTTCGTATGCTCGCTGCTTCTCTGCCTACACCAGGCTAGCCTCGAAGAAACCCGTCAAGGACTCTCCGACTGGCGATTATGAGAAGCGCATTGCTCAGCTTCAGACAAACACATCGCTGCAAGACTGCTGGCCACGTCTGCCGCAACGTCATGATGTCGCTAGAATATCCGTGAACGATTTGAAAAAGAGCTGTGCAACTTTAAATAATGGAGCTACCAAGCTCGACGATAAATTTGTCGTCTCTGGCAGAGTCCGCTCTGTGCGCACCGCCGGCTCTAAGCTGGTCTTCGTCGACATAGAACAAGATGATCGTGTCGCCCAGGCCATCTGTAATTTCTCCCACCTCGATCAGAACGGCGTGCCTCGTGAGAACTTCAATGCTTTCAAGCGCGTCGTTCGCCGAGGTGATTGGTATACCTTTGTTGGTCATCCACACAAGGCTCAAGGTGGGGAGGAGAGTATTCTTGCGACTGAGCTTCCACAGCTCATGTCACCTTCGCTTCATCAGATCCCGGCTCAACTCGATGATGCTGAGACACGCGCTCGTAGGCCCCACGTCGACATGCTAGTCCATCGTCAAGCCGTGCAGACGCTCAGGATTAGATCTGCCATCGAGCGTGGCATTTCTACCTTCTTCGACAACCAAGGCTACTCCAAAGTTAGCACGCCTCTGCTGACTGCAGGCGCTGGTGGCGCAGTAGCCCGACCTTTCGAGACTGTTGCTACAGAAATGCAGGATACCACTCTCAACCTTCGCATAGCCCCAGAACTGTGGCTGAAGCGTTTGGTTGTTGGTGGCCTAGGCAAGGTCTACGAAATTGGACCAGCCTTTCGCAATGAGGGCGTAGACGCAACACACAATCCTGAGTTTACTATCTGCGAGTCTTACATGCCTTTCGCCGACTTGAATCATCTCATGAAGATGACTGAGGACCTGCTGTCTGGGCTGCACGAGGAACTGCGCAAGCTGGGTGAAGACAATTTCAAGCATCTCACTGACACTGCTGTCACCTTTGACACAACCGAGGCTCACCTTTTCCAAGGACCTTTTCCACGTCTTCCGTTCATACCTACTGTGGAGAAAGAGATGGGAAAGCAATTGCCAGATCTCGGTAGCGATAATGCAACACAACAGATTCTGGACCTCTTTACCGAGATGAACATCGCGATCCCTGCCAGACCAACACTACCACGCCTCTTGGATGCTTTGGCCGGCCAATACATTGAGCCCCTTTGTATCAGCCCGACCTTCATTACCGAACACCCTGCTGTTATGTCGCCGCTTTCGAAATCCCACATTTGTCCTAGAACCACTCAACTCATCTCAGCTCGAGCCGAGCTCTTTATTCGAGGCAATGAGTACGCCAACATGTACGAGGAGGAAAACTCACCGTTTGCCCAACGCGAAAAGTTTGTGAAGCAGCTCAAATACCGCGAGGTGGATGGCGAAGGCGATGGCAGAGCAGAGGTCGACGAAAGCTACCTCGAGGCTCTTGAATGGGGGCTGCCTCCTACTGGCGGTTGGGGCATGGGCATTGATCGTCTGGTCATGCTTTTCACTGGTCAGAAGCGCATCGGAGACGTCTTGCCCTTTGGCACTTTGAGGAATGTCGTCGGTCTTGCTAGCAGGCAGACTTGACGCTCTTATGTATATACATTGCTGCTGCTTTTATGATACCCCCTCGCTTCTTCATTTCAACTTCGTCTCCTATCATTTCATTGTTTACTCTTGTCTAACAAGCCAATCTGTGTTGTTCGTCTGGTATTGACGATCCTCAACCCTTGACGCGACTCCTGATTTACTGCTCACCTTACACTCTCCGCCTTAAACATACAAGGCAACGCATTATCCAACACATCATAGGCGAATAGCAACATGTCAGATGCAAGCAGAAACAGCCTCTCCAGACTTGACACTTGGTTGCATTATCTCGTACCATGGTTGAACCGTCTGCTTTGGGCACGACTGCCGAGCCCCTCTCATGCGCACGCAGCGCTGCACGAGCGCAACTGCATCAGCTATGCAGCATTATACCAAATAAACCTGCACGAGCTGCGCCGTTCGGCAGTCTCACCGCATCTTCTTTTGATGTCCTTCACGTCACCAACAACACCTTTTAGGGAAACGATTCTACACCGCCCCAAATTCGGTTTTCGTCTTTGAGGCACGGCAGTTATACGTCGCTTGGGCGCCAGTTCTATGTTCTCAAAAGGCTGAGCGATAAGAAGGAGAACAGGTAGGAGAAGTGACCACATGGTGCCAAGAATGGACTCGAGGCTGCATACAGAAGGTCCATGCGGATCATGACGCCTCGAAGCCTCGGTAGTTTGTACTTTTTTTAAGATCATCTCAAGTAATTCTCCGCAGCGCGCGGAGGCCGAACGCTTGCGCAAAACCCATGAGGCGGTTCAATCACTCACGCGCATAATCAAGGCTAAGAAGGCTAGCTGTTGGCAGAAGGAAGCCAAAGAAAGAAAAGAACATCATCCTTTTTGCAGAAGATAATGTCTTGTTAAGTTACACGCTTTCCTCGCCTCTTCTTTCTGCTTTATTAGCATGTCTTATTCTCCCGATCGAAGGCTTCACCAAGGATAACTTTATACGACATCGTTCATCAGCCAATATGTTTGCGTGGTTGACGGGTACCGATACCACTCCTCCCGCCTTCCTCGAGATTCGAAGTTCGAAGTGGTTGATCATCAGTACTGTCGCGGCTGCGGTGTTCACTGATGTCTTCCTATATGGTATCATTGTGCCAGTATTGCCATTCGCTTTGAGTGGTCGTGCTGGTATCCCGGAGGACAACGTCCAGTCGATGATATCGGTGCTTTTGGCGGTCTATGGCGGCGCTTTGCTCATCGGAGCCCCCATATGTGGCTGGGTAGCTGATCGATTCGATTCGCGTCGATGGAGCTTTATGGTCGGATTGCTGGCGCTGGCTGGGTCGACGATATTCCTGGTTGTTGGCAACAGTCTTGGTCTCATTGTCGTTGGCCGTATCCTTCAAGGTCTCTCGGCAGCGGTTGTTTGGGTTGTCGGCCTGGCATTACTGCAGGATACTGTTGGTTCTGAGTCGATCGGAGAAGCGATGGGGTTCGTTGGCATCGCGATGTCGTTAGCATACCTCCTGGGCCCTTTGCTTGGTGGCATCGTCTTCGACAGTGCCGGATATTATGCCGTCTTCGCAATGGCTTTCGCACTCTTGGGCATCGATGCAATTCTCAGACTGTTGATGATAGAAAGATCGGTTGCCGCAAAGTGGGGGAAGGAAGCACCTGAAGTAATTACGGCTGCCGAACACAAAGGCGACACGAACGATCACAAAGCTGACCCGGAGTATGACACACCCGAGATTGAGACGCCTGCCGTAACACACGAACGACGCAGGCTGCCTAGAGTCTTTTCGCTACTCGCGTCGTACAGACTCGATGCTGCTTTGTTCGGTTGCTTCATCTCCGCTGCATTGCTTACTTCCTTCGACTCGATATTGCCTTTGTACGTCAAAGAACTCTGGGGATGGGATTCTGTTGGCGCTGGATTGATATTCTTGGCCGTCACGATTCCATCTTTTACTGGACCTTTCGTTGGTAAATATGCCGATAAGCATGGAGTCAGATGGCTGGCGACGACTGGCTTTATCTTCACTGGTCCTTGTTTCATTCTGATGCGTCTTGTTGACCATGAAGGAATTCGTCAAAAGGTGTTGCTCTGTGCACTTCTTGCTTTGATCGGCCTCGGGGTAACTCTTTCCCTTACACCACTGATGGCAGAAGTCTCGTACGCAGTCGATGCACAAGGTGCAAAACGACCGGCTGGCTTTTTCGGCAAGAACGGCGCTTTTGCTCAGGCATATGGTCTGTTCAATATGGCCTATGCAGGCGGAACCATGATTGGGCCCTTGCTCGCAGGGCTGGTCAAGGAAATCGCTGGATGGGGTACTGCGACACTCGTACTCGGGTGTGTCTCATTCGTCTGCGTGCTTCCGACCGTCATCTGGTGTGGAGGTTCTATCTTCAAGTTGAGGAAAAGACAGAAGGCAGAGAAGATTGCGGAGGCCGAGGCGGAAAAGCCTAGGAAGGCAAGTCCGATCTCGAGCACGAGTGCTAGTAGTGAGATGAATGTTTGATGCTGTGGATACATTTCGGTCATTTGCTTATCTGTATATTTGCATATTTGCTTATTTGTATATACTCTGTTGTCGTTGAGTTTTCAATATCATACCAAGTCAACCAAATTTCATGCTTCCTCAAGGATCCTATCGGCGATTTTCTCTGCTAACATGTATACGGTACCCTGCGGCTGTCCAGGGGGCAACAAAGGCAGAGCGCTGACGTCCACTACCCTCAATCCGTTGACTCCAAATACCTTTCCATCCTTATCCACTACGGCTGCGCTGTCATTTCTCATGCCCATCTTACAAGTGCAAGCAGCATGATAGTACGTGACGGTAGAGTTCCTGAGGTACTCGAGAATCTGCTCGTCAGACTGAACCGCAGATCCTGGCGCAACTTCCTCTTCCACAATGACTCTACGCAAAGACGTAGTGTTTGCAAGACGACGAGCATACTTGAACGCATTGATTGCGAGGTCTTGATCACGTTTGTCTGTCAGCCAGGCAGGATCGATCACGGGTGCGTCAGCCATATCTGACGACTTAATGGTTACGCTGCCACGACTGAATGTTGTGAGGAGCCCGATAAAAATGCCTGCTCCATCATGAGCTAGTCCCGACACATCATTTGAAGAAGCGAAGAATTCTGCATCTGGCCAATCTTGGGGAAATGTCTCGGCTAGAGAAGATAGTGTTTCGGAGGAAAGATTCAAACGAGAGTCGCTGGAGAATTTGACGAAGCCGGCAAAATCGGCGCCTGTTGAAGTGAGCATGCCAGTACGATTCACTATGTACTTTTCTGTTTCCTCGAGGTTCCTTTTAGGTTGGTTGGTCAAAGTCGTCCCGGTTTCCAGGTTGACTTGCAATGACAAGGTAAGACGTGGATTATCCCACATGTTCTGTCCAACGCCGGTGAGGTTCGAAATAACGGGAATATCAAGACTTTGGAGAGTAGATGCTGACCCGATGCCTGAGACCATAAGGAGTTGTGGTGATTGGAAGGCACCGGCGGAAATGATGACTTCTCTGGTTGCGTTCAGCATGAATTTCATACCTGCAACGTCGACTAATACGCCTCGTGCAGTCTTGCTGTCATCAAAGACGATTCTTTTGACCATTGCATGGGTGTACACGACGAGAGCAGTGCGCTCCAAAGCCAGTCTGAGGAAGGACGTCTCCGAAGAGCTCCTTGTTTGCGATGTTGGATCCTCAGACATTGTCATGTAGGTCCAACCATTGAGAACTCCGTCATTGGTTCCTTCTGTCAGGGCAGGTACACCGAGCTCTGAGAAGGCAGAAGGGAAGTAAGACGACCAAGAAGCGGCATATTTCGGGAGGCTAATCTGAAGAGGCCCGTCGTTCCCCCCAAAGGCTGCTGTCTCATCCACAGTGCCACGTGAGGAGTTTGCAGCACGGGTGGTAGTGTTGGCTGGCGTGTAGTGGGTCGATATCTGGTAGTAAGGTAACACATTTTGCCATTCATATGAAGAATCCCCTACTTCTTTGGCCCACTTGTCGAGGCAGCCAACTGTTGCCCTTTGATAGAGGAGATAGTTGCGACCGCTCGAGCCTCCGAGACATTTACCTCGTGCGTAATGAGCCGTACGGTTCAGCAAACCCGCTTGGGGCGTTGTGAGAAGCCTCCAATCGATGAGACCGTTGACGGTGCTGAGATCCGGACCTGCATCTGCAGAGCGAATCACACCAGACGGTCTTTGGCTGTAATTGCCATTGTCCAATTCATAGAAGCTGCCAGCTTCCACGACAGCAACGGAAAAGGTGCCATTCAGAGCCAACCTTGTTGCCAATGTCAAACCTGCTGTACCTCCACCTACTATCACGAAGTCGTAGGATGCATTGATGCCAGGGTATCCGAAGCTCGAACTGAAAAGGTTTCCATAGTCCCGGGCTCCCAGAGCGCTGCATAGTATAGCAAAGTACAATGGATGGAGTAATTGAAGCATTGTGATGGAATGAGAAATCCAGATGTTTTGTTCGGGTGATGACAGTGAGGATGTTGGACTGGAGAAAGGGTAGACTTGATATAAAGATACTACCTACCATGGCCGCGTCACGGCGCAGCATACAGACAGTAGCATACAGTAGAGCGAATTTTGCAACCGGTCTTTACACGGCATATCGACTAGGATATGAGGCAGGCCGTCCTCGTGGCGGAATGTAGAAAGGTCTTTGGTCAATATTTACTGGCTCAAACATCGTCCTATGCATAGTAAACTGCACGTGTGATCACTTTGGGCCATGATCGGATGAGACAGACTGAGAACAACCACGGACAAGCCGTCGGTAGGACCTTGAGACTTGGAAGAACTTCCGTTGCATATCAAAATTAATTGACGCGGCATGAGGAGTGAGCGCGAAGCCTTCCTTCTTGGGCTAGAATATCTGCGTTCAGGTTGCCAACCGAAAGGCTGTCAAGCCGTGTCAGATTTCGCAGTCCTCGCGTATGCCTTTGCCGACCATGTGAAAAGAGCCAGGAAGAGCGAATGCGGCTATTCAGCCGAAAACAAGAGATGAATCTCCAGCTTGAGGTCGCGAAGGTCTTTCAGACCATGCGAAGTCACAGAGGGTGCGTCATTGGGATCTCTGATCTGTTGGCAACAACGGCAAGTATAAGCTTCAGCCAGGGTCATTCCTCAAACAACGCTCTGCGAAACATATCGTCGCCGACAGCGTCCACATTATGTAAGGTGGTCTTTGTGAGCTATAAGATAGGAGCTTCTGGCTGATGTTCTATATTTAATGGTCGTCCAGTGACCGAAAACTCATTGCGACGGTCTGTATCTTCGGTTTTGGTATCGAAATGCTCATCGAGTAAAACAAGCTTCTCAGTTACGTGACAACACACAGCATTCTTTCGTTTAACAGTCAAAGTACGTTTTCGAGCCATGATGGCTAGAAAAGTGGTTAGAGCGTTGCAGGTTGCTTCCTGCCAGCCTATCGTCTATCGCTCGCTGAGAGGCACGGGTTCGTTGATGCTCATCATCGCTACACGGTCGCACCTCTTTAGCTAAGGTATATAATTTGCAAAACCTGCGTTACCCCACATCCAGCTTCGAAATCTAACCAATTTCGGGATTCTCTCAAGGCGCTTTGGCGGAGTGGTTAACGCGATGCCCTGCTATCTCTCTGCATGAGGATTGACAGGCATTCCATTCGTGGGCGTGTGTTCGAATCACACAGGCGTCGAGCTTTTTGCTGGGTTGGAGGTCATTGAGGCTGTCAGAATGGATCTCTCTTTGTCACGAAAGGATGGGACTCGATCTTGGGTGATTGTGGTAAGTTTTTGGTCGGCAAGATATGGCTTGGCGTTGTGAGAGCTTGCGACGCTTGGACCATCGCTTTGGCATCAAGTTCCAACGCCGACGCCGATAGCGACGCGCGTTGAATCGTCGTCTTCCTGAGCTGAGGTCGATCGTCGCTATTTCTTTTGATGTGCCTGATATCCATGTGTTGCAACGAAACCGATCACTGAACGACAGCCTGGGATTCTGATGATCGTGTCTATGGCATCATACGGACAGCTCGACCGACGCAGATCAACGACATGCACTGTTGCGTGCCCAGCATTCGAACACAGCCCAACTCACTATGCTCTCTACTCACTTCCCTGGAATAAAAACCACGTGCGCTCACATCTGTCAACTCAGAGCGGCTCTCAAACTTCACGTGAATTGGGAAAGTGCAGAGGGAGAGAGAAGGACTTACCATTTGTCACAGCATATTGTGTGGTGAAGAAGGAAGGCGAGAGGAAGGAAAGCGCGGTTATAAGTTCCTGCTTGCAAAGAAAACGAAGCTCCAGCCATGTGCGTTCATGTGGCCCAAGCTCAGCAGGTCCGCCGTGCAACTTTCTGACGATGATGGATGATGCGCAACGTGCAATTCGAACTGTCAATTCATACACTTTTCACACCCTCCCTCACGAACAACCCACTCAACCCATACCAAGATGTCTTTCCTTTTCGGTGCCGGTCGCCCCCAGCCCTCGTCCGCAGAGAAGATTGCCGCCGCTGAGGCCGAAATTGACATGGTTTCGGACATGTACAACCGGTATACACCACCCACCAGTCCATCGTCACACCGACGTCGCGTGCTAACAAGCTTTGCAGTCTTGTCGAGACCTGTACTAAGAAGTGCATTCCCAACACCTACCGCGAGGGTGATCTGAACAAGGGCGAGTCCGTCTGCCTCGACCGTTGCGTCGGCAAGTTCTTCGAGGTCAACATCAAGGTCTCCGAAAAGATGCAGGGAGAGGCCGCCGGCAAGCAGGGCAGTGTTGGTGGCTTCGGCGGCATGTAAATCGCCTTCGCGACGACCACGAAACAACAACAACAACACCTTCACGAATCCCTCGAGGCGAACCACCTACCCGCCACCCTCTTCGATACGAGCAAGCGCACATATCGGATTCAGAGAATAAGCAAGAGAAGGAATCTTTGGAACTCTTCCCGCTATGCGCTAGTGAGCAGCGCTGCTGTATCCAATCTCCGATACCCAAAATCACCTCTCTAAAAGAAATCTGTATGAACGAAACGAATGTACAACAGTCGAATTATACTCTAAAAATATTCTTTCCAAAAACGGAACTTGACGTCGTGACTAGACTCGTCCTGGCACGCCTTCCTGATCCCTCGTGCTGCCATATTTGGCCCACAGAAATACACTCCCACCTCGGCTCTTCTAGATTCCAACCCTCTGATATATGTTCCATTCTCAATCGAGTCTCTCATAGCACCTAGCAATCGGTGAAAGTCTGGTCTGCCAAAATTTGTCCTCGAGTTGAGTTCAGTCAGCGGGTCTTTTGTGGTACCGACGCTGTTCAACACAATGTTGTTGGCTTGGTCCACATCCATCTTCTGTGTCAAGTATGTGTGAATCTTCAAGAACTCATCAGTCTCCTCCGGAGGTTTCATTACATCCAACGGTGAAGACATGGACAGTGATTGCATCTCCAGAGATGACAACAAGGCTTGAAACCACTCGAAAGATGTCGTTGTTTTACATACCCAAACGAACTCGACTCTTTTCAGTCGTTTGGGCGGATTTGGTGATAGTCGCATATGCCAGATATTCTTGAGGATCGAAGCCCAGGGCGTGACGCCAATACCAGTGCCTACGAGAATGGCAATTTCGTGGTCAAATACATCCTCAGCCGGTGCACCATAGGGTCCATCGATACGTAGTGTAGGCATCTCCTGTCCTTGCTGTAAAGCTACCTCGTACATTCCCATAGGGTCCAGTTCTCCATACAAGGCTGCTTGTTCCTGTCCGGCGCCTAGAGCATTTGCCAGAGATCTAGTGAAGTCTCCAACTTGCCGGACATGGACGCTGACATAAGGATCAAAAGGGCAGGATGTAATGGTAAAAGGATGCCATTGGTTTTTCGATATTTCCGGACAGTTCAGAAAGAGCCACTGTCCGGCTTTATACTGCATGCTAGGCTTCCGAAATTGGATTTCCACCGCATCTGTCACGAGGTCAGTATATTGCGATGAGCATTGTTCTCGACTAAATTTGCTTACCATACGGATGTTTGACGACTTTGATAATCTCCGTCGGCCTGCGAGCGCGAATTTCTCGATATACCCTCTCAAACAGATATAGTCCACCACCGATCAGCTCCCATCGCCAGCCTTGGTATCCAAGACAGTGGTTCCAGAAGTATTTTCCAGCAAAGGGTGACACTGGCTCGACAGTATCTCGAACAAAGCAACCAGTAGCATGACTGTACATGGCAAGAAGAAATGGTACAAACAGATGATGCGTGTACCAAAACGTCTCATACGACTGTTGACGAATCTTCTGATGTGCCGTTGTGTATATCAGGAGCATGCACAAAAGCATAATATGGCCTGTTACTCCCCCGGCTTGAGTGTAGTGGACTTGGACAGCTGCTTGTTTGCGAAGCTGCATTCGCTCGATGTTGAAGAAGTTGACATAATGGCCTGTAGTGTGTACTATTGTCCAGAAGAGCAGCGAGTAGGCGACCTGTCTGTGGAACCATCGCGACTCATCTAGGGGAAGCCATTTGATTCTCGGTCGGAAGACACGTAGAATATTTCTACACATGGGTAGCATGATCAGAGTGACATCGACGCTGAGAACCAGTCCTGCGCCTCTTGATATCCACACCGAGAACGTTAGTAGGTTGAGAGGTGCCAGTGCCTTGCTAGTCTGCTGTTTCCACCTGACGAACATCAGCTTGCATACCAGTAGATAGAACAGTGGTGACATACCATCCTATGATAAACAGTGCAACGTGGAAACCATGGAACACCAGGTAGAAGCTCAATTTTCTAGGAGTCACCAATGATTTCCATGACCTCTCTTCAGCATGTTCAGGCATTGTGGCAAATTGATTCTTCTCTCCAGATCAGATTACTGAGAGACATCGAGTAAGAGGTCTAGCTCAATAGTAGCAGATCAGCGCGACGACATCAGCGAGTCCAGCACCTATTTTCGCGAACATCCAAGAACCACAAGCAGACTTACAATGCCAATGCAAATAGAAAAGGACGATATCTGATAGGAACGCAAACCTCGGTTGATCAAGTCAATTAGTCCTATCACGCAGCTCCACTGCATAACCGCCCGGCACCCACCTTGATGATATGGACCTGCATGCTCTCTACAGGGCTTACGACTCAATCACAAAACCTGGTGGCTGGCCCTGGAAAATTCATGTGTCGCGGTTGTGAGTGGTCGGAGGACAAAAGCCTGGGCGCATGCCTAAATAGGGAATTGAGGCGCGTTGATTGGATGCGTAACCGCTGGCACATCTGCACGCTGCGTCGCCCTTCGCGTACTGACATGCTTCGGAGAGTGGGCATCTCAACCCCTAGCGATTGTTCGCTTCGATGTCGTGGATGATAGATTGATTGACCAAGATCTGGATGACAGGGCTGCTCCCGGGTCGCATGGAAGAGTTGGCACATATAATGACTTCGCCATCTCGATGACAGCAGCGAAGGATACCACAGGCAGGTCAATTGAAGGCGACCGCATTCATGCAAAGATGCACAGATGTCGATCTCTCGGCGAAGGGATGTCTGTTAAAGTCGAAACGTCGTCTGATTCGACAATATCTTCGGCGCTTCGCATTCATGAGAAGCCTCACAAGACACCTCCAACCACCCACCTCAAGTAAAACCAAGAAGCCAAGTAATCGACTCCAGCTATTCTAGGCTCTTTAATCGGTTTGCTCCTTCGCATTCGTTTTGTTTTCCCAAGTAGAAGCGAGAAAAAGACATGGATCCCGCTTCTTGTTAAGCCACTCCCGCCCAATATCACCTGCATCTCTTCGCTCCCTTGTCTTGCTTGTACTGTAGTCACTAGCTCCGTCTCTGTATTTGCGACCCATCATCCACTCGTCTCATCACCTCTGTTCAACAAGATCGCTTGATAATATACGAAGGACTGGACTTCCATTATCCCGTCACTCTCTGATTGCACTGAATCTGAATCATGTCGGCTTCGACCCCTGTGTCACCATTCCATCGGTAGCAAGAGCTTCAACATCAACATACCAGAGTTTCACGTTCTGTTGCCGACCGACACACCACAGCATGGGAAAGCTCATCAAGAACCACTTGGCCCGTCTTATCGTCATGACAGCAGCAACCTGTAAGCTTCCATTCCTCTCGCTCCTCTCCATGCCTATCCTCGTTAGCAAAGAGCCAGTCTGACTCTGAGTGAAACCACAGATCACATAGCCGCCAGTCTCCATGGCTTCTTCTGGCCCAAATTCTTCTTCGACTTCTTGACAAAGAACTTTGACCCTGCCGTCAAACCTGTGCCGATATTACAGACCATAAATCTCATCTTCGGCTTCATAAACCTCGCCTGGGAGTGGCCTCTCGAGTTCCTCGCCGGAACTGCAATACATCGCTCGTTGGAGCTCAGAATACTGCTATTACCGCTATCGAGCCTGGCGGCTGTGTTGTTATACCAAGGGACCAATCCCGCGATGTACTATCTTGTCGGCTGCGGAATATATTTCTGGGCGTATACAGAAGGCGAGGTACGTGGTATCACCACAGTGGATCTGTGGCTATGCTGACGATTACGACAGGTTGTCTGTGCGAAACCTTGGACGTTACCACGTAGACCGAGCTATCCAAAGCACATGGAACAGACATGACTTGGACTCTACTATGCAAATTTTGTTTCCACTAAGCAATAGCGAGGCGTTTGGTTGTGCTGTCTTTGCCAGAGTGCGATGACTTACTGTGATTCAAGATATGTTGGCTGCTGGAGCAAAGTGTTTGGGACATCTCCTCGAAGTCCAGAGCTAGAGATGCACACACAAAGTATGAGTCTCAGGCACATGTCGACTGTAGCTAGTCGACTGCAGCAAATGCTGCAGCGAGTCTTTGCCACCAAAGCCAAGGTGTTGAACTGTCAGGTACACAGGCCGAGATTGGCTCGGCCCTACTCTTGCTCGCCTTGTTCGATTATGGCCTTGCTTGAGATATATTCCTATCAGGGACCAACATCTGAGTCTAGATGTTCCTCTTGTCCCGTCGTTCGAGGTTTGCGACATGTGCACAGATGAGATCGCCACGTACGAAACACGGCTATTAGTATAGCTTAAACAGATGCAGCGACATCAAACAGACCCTGATACGCTACTGGATAACAAAGGGGTTGCGTGGAGCACAGTTGCATCGGAGCGTCTTAAAATGGTGAGAGTATAGCCATCTTGTTGTGGTCGATTCGAGCTGTTGGCTCATCAGACAAGACCCAAGAGAGCTTTAGATTGCTCGGTTGTCTGCTTCCGTCTCTTCCTAAGTCAGTTTGAAATGAGTGACGAGTTATTGCGTGGCGAGGATCGATCTCGGCAGCCAAGTAGTGAAAGCGTTCTTGTGACCGTGCGTCTCATTTTGGATGTAGTGGTCGTCGCTAGGATATGGCGTCTGGTCGGCAGATCTGCTATGAGGCTGAGAGGAGTCTATGTAGCACGAAGAACGGGAGTTGGCGGTCAAAGACATGGTTGCACGAGCATCACGCACGAGCTCACAGAAGCTGATGTATAGCGGAGGCGTGGCGTTGTCAGTATGCTTGTGAGGGTGCTGATCTAGAAGTGTCTCTGCTGGTTGCAATTTAGTGTCGCATCGAGCGCTCGCTGCCAGTAGCTACCTGGTACATCTAATAGCTGGCGCAGAACAGCGCTACGGACCTTCCGTCTCTTCCGTCGCCAGCAAGATGCAAGTCAGCATGGACGACTGCAATGCCCGTTTCATCCAAGCCGACAGTGTATCTGCGGCTTCCCAGGTGATGAGAGCACAAGCACGTGTGAACGTCGAGAAACAACGGGCGCGTGGCCGAAGCACCTGCCGTTTCAGCAAATTGCCAACTGCGGGAGGCCAGCCAACAGCAACTCGTCATTGCTCTACTCGGAAAAAAGACGTTGACGCACTACCCTTCGCTCACCACTCGACTGCTGTAGACTGCTGTTTCTAAGACGACGCCCCCTTGCCGTTAGAGTAGAGCCAAAGACCCTTGGCCATACCTTGGTGCATTGCCAATCGCTGCCGCGTTCTTGCGCGTTGAGCCCCGCCGCCATCGTGCTACTACAGCTACAACATTCCGGGCGAGAGCGTAGCGGGCTAGCACCAGAAACGTGGTGAATGCTGTGATTCCTAGAGTTCAGAGTAATCAAGATCCGGATATGGTTGTTGCGGCACTTGTAACGGTGCGAAATAACATATCTATAAAGTGGAAGAAGCGCGCATATTCCATCCACTCAGCAAAGGAGCAGAGCTTCAATCATACCCAAGCTGAAACACGCGAGGGAAAGGGTTCTTACACACTCCAAGACCAAATACTGCTGCAAGGTGAGTCCCTTTCATTCCCCCCCTCCATCCGCCATATTCAAAAAGGGCTGGGT
>Ga0115848_100006_pt1 | contig 20498 bp, 13 predicted proteins | sample InSIn3gowninarea_FD_83862 | JGI IMG/M metagenome (GOLD analysis project Ga0115848, IMG submission 83862) | reverse complement strand
TTCCTCTCCTTATCAGTCGAGCCCCCTGTCGGGTCCTTGCTTTCCTAACGTCAAGCAAGCACTACGTTCCTTGCACTAGGAAGCGCAAGCCCCTCCGGGACCTTCCCTGATTACAGGAAAGCGCCCTCCGGGTCCTTCTTCCACCCACCCGGAGTCTAGGCCAACGCTACGCCGGGCCGGACATCAATATGTGACAACATGAGTGAGTCCCCTGGTCAGACAATCTTGAAACGCAAAATGTCTTTTTACGCCTACAGCAGCAAGCAAAGGCCAGAGCAACAAGAAAGACAACTGAGTAAGCATATGAGCCACCGGCATCAATTGCATTTGCACCACCAATACTAGAGTCAATTGATTGTTAGTACCCGTTGAATAACCACAGGGCAACCCAACACCTACCATGCGGGTAGCCCCATTACAGATCATTATTATATACCCACCGATTGGAGCTAAAGCTTTACGTGTTGAAATTGAGTGTATAGACTAAATAGTAACTAACTAGTAATGGTTGGGCTATGATAGTTACTATGATGAAGCGCCGGGGTAAAGTCCTCTCCCGGTGGTCGAGCCTGCTTACGCATCCTCTTAACATTGTGACTACAAAGCTGGGCCTATTAAGAGAAAAGGTGGGGAGAGCCTTGATCGGAAAAGAGATCTTTAGGGGAGGCATTGTCTTCACCACCTATTGAAGTAGCGGATCCACTTATAATATTGAAAAGTATATCCAGCAGATCTCGTTCCAGGACTATGGGCATCCCCTCCTTTTCAATATTCATATCCATATCCAGACACAGATCGAGATGCAAAGACGAAAGCAGGAAAGGCATAGCCCGGAAAGTCTATTGATCGAGTGAAAGATAAGAAAAGGTGGAGACGAAGAAAGCATAGGTAAAGGCCGTAAAGTCCCTAGTGACACAGTCCAGCGAAGGATCCCGCGCCGGTTGACCTTATTTACTAATAACCCCCAATGACGGAGGCTCGGAAGCAGTAGTTTATTTACTTAGTTTCTTATCCAGTCAAAGAGCCAGCTAACCGTGCTTACCTAGTTGATGGACCCGCCCAGGTATGGTAAATAAGTAGGAAAACAGATAGCTAAAAGCTCGAAGAGAATCTTCAATTGGTTATAAACCAAAAAGGGACGTGGTTAGGTCCACCGGCTTTGACCTTTTCACTTTCTCAACTGAGTCCGTGCTTGGAACTGAAACTTAGTCAAATCAATCCCTAGCAAGAAGGGATACTAGGTGATATGGTGATGAGGAAGCTCGCTTTGGATCAGCAACTGGAGAATCTGTTACTTAGTCAATTGTGTCAAGGTAAATAGTATCTAGCTCCCGAATGGGCTTGACTCCGGCTGCTCTTAGGTCTTTACCAGGGGGGTGCTAATCAAAACTGGCTCCTAGCCGGTGAATCTATTTATGGCACAGGGTCACTTTCAATAGGTTATTATGATACAACCTAGGCTATTAGCTTTCGATCTCGATGTGCTGCGGGTGAAGCAACTGTTTGTGTCTTTTCCTTCATTGCAGGTGGTCTTAGTGCATCTACTGAGTGGTAAGGCTAAGATGCTAGCTTAGATGCGTATGGTAAATAATGAATGAGAGAAAAAGCTTCAACTGGCCTCCGCTGGATCATTCCATTTAGAATGTTATAATAGAATGAGGCATTGAATTGTTCCCCTTTGGAGTTGCGCTCTAATTGGCTTTCCTTGAACAAGGCTATGGCGAACGAGGCTATGATCCTTAAGCTTTGTATTTCTCTTAAGGGGCAGAGGTAGCATATTGAGATGCGGATCTAGTCACCAAGCGCGAATATTTAGTTTCATGCCCAGATTCATATGCAAAGGTGAAGATACCTAGAGCAAAGCTAGGAGAGGCAGATCCGGTTCCAGGTACAGTCTAAGTTTGAGATCGAACGGATTTTCCATTAGCACCATCCATAGTGGCATGTGTCCGAGTTGATCCAGTGAAAGAAGCGGTTTACCCGAGTAATTGCTCCCGCAGCAGTCGTTTCAACAGTTGTGTTTACCTAGAACCAGATATAATGGCGGAAAAGGCAGTACCATCAAATCCAGTTGGATACAGGGTCTGGCAGACGTAGAGGTATATATGCTATAAGAAAAAGATATTGGTTCCTTCCTGCCTAAGTGGTGTTATTACAAGAGTGAACTGCGCTACAAAGGCAAGTAAAGTAGATGTTTTGAACCTTGGATTTTGATTTCTAGTAGGATCAGAGTCTCCCGGTAAGTATTCACCATTCTAAGGGACTTGTATTCAGATCGATCCGGTCAATGGTAGTAGGTGTATCTTGACTATCTTGTCAATGTTTAAGCTTGTCCGCCACATAGCGCAAATTGTAATCTCAATTGGGCCTACAGCGCGGGCATTTATGGACATAAATCATCGATTTCACGACCGTATATGCCACAGCTCACACCCAAATCATGAAGTTTGGAACTGCAGATGACTACCACTGAATGAAATCTAAGTATCCTTGTCGGCGTAACGGTGGATCAACAGAGGGGAGGACTAAGCATGTAGTTCCGAGCTGAGCAGTTGCTTTTTCTACCGATTCATCCATTAACTAGGTCCCCGATCCCTATAACATAATGCAAAACGCCTACGACTTCAGCCAACAGATTTGAGAAAGGATATCTCATAATGTTTAGCTCACAATTTGTTTCAATAAGTTCGTAATATTGCTTACTCTTGCGTGTGCACTGTGGTCATTTGCTGGCTCTCCCCCGCTAGGACTCTTGCCGAGTACAATTATTATATATGTAATTACGCTTAGATCTTTCTGACTTGTCTGTGTGGATTGTGGAGGAAGAAGCGTGAAGTTGGCTCGGCTGACCTGTGTATTATTATATACGTAATTATACGAGCACTATTTACCTCGCGCAGAGAAATCAAATTGAAGCGTAAGTAAGTTCTTTTTTCTAGGTCGGGCGAGGGTGAGGGTGGGGAGTATATCCTCGAACCTATGATGAATGGCCGGGTTTACAGAGTAGGAACATCTATAGGTCGGCCGGCACGGAACTAAGATGGTCAATCTCGTGATTCCGTCTATCGAAACAACTAAATGCTACGTTGCCCCCACCACATTCCCTTCATTGACGTGAGGGAATCCAGGGTAGCGGAAGCCTTTGAATAAAACGGAACGAACTGGGAATTCATGAAGGCAGCGCCTGTTTCCCGTTTCCAGAACTATTTCAGTTTTTAGTAATGTCAAACTTGATCTATTGCGGGATTCACTTGCCGGGCCGGCTACTCCATGCGAACACGGTACAAAAACATGTATAGTAGGAGTAGTTGCTCCCGGCCCGGGTTGTGAATGGCGGAAATCCAAAGTCCCATTATAGTTTAAGGCTTACCAGTACTGCCCCTTCTATGACAGCACTTCTGACACTATGATAGACCCGACCTACTAGGAACCGCTTGCCAGGTTGTCGCAATTGCTCGGCCTACGCAATGGCATTTACTTATTGATTGAGGGTTCAGGATAGAAATAAAGGAGGGTGGCCGATCAGATGAATCGAAAGATAAGGAATGGTCGAAACGTACTTGAATGGGGAGAATAGGGGGGATATGGTCGAAGAATACGGTGGGTATGGGGATGTAGGAGGGCCAACGTAGAAAGTGGGAAGGCAGTGGCTGGCCCCCCCTTTCTATATAATAAGCAATGCGGGAAATCGAATTGGAAGGGAGTGGTAGTTATCTCCGGAAACAACCAGGAAGAGATGGCCGAATGGACTTGGATCGATAAGAATCAGAGGAATCGAGGACACGGGGTTTGATTCTCCAAAGCATTGGAGAGTTGAGTTGCCCAGCCCTACCTCCACCTCCAATTTCTTCATAAAAGGGACCTTGTCAGCATGAGTAGGCCGCTTCTGATTGAGGGAAAGAGTAAACCAGCAGCCCTCTACTAATTGATGCTGCTTCCCCTTCAATAGTCATAGGGGGGGGAAATCATCTCGGAATTGATTCGGCATGGACGAGCCGCTCTTTCGATCAATTATTCGATAGCGTAATTACATATATAATGATCTTGATTTCGTCTCTATCTAGTTACCAAAAGACAAGAGAGATATAGTGATTGACTAATGAAATTCGATTGAAACCAAGCAATCTGCCTTACCTTTCACCGGCCTCTCCGAAGAAGTAAGTCCCAGTTGTGTCCCGCTGCTCTGAAGAAGTATAAAAGAAAATAGAATACTACGTGTTCATATATGATGTCGCCATGTAGATGTTAGAATTGCATATCTACGTGATACTTGCATATAGACGTTTTCAAATACTATACTTGCATGTAGTTTCACTTATGGCAGGTTTCAATTGCATGGATAAGGTTTTCATGTGCTATACTGGCGGGGGGTGCTTAAGAATCTGCTAGTCTCTCTCTTCAACCAATGCCTATGGCATGTATAAATAGCATGGATAATTTGACCTTGTCCTGGGACGACTAAAGAGAGACCACCTTAACAGTCCAGTTCAGGTCTTGCTCCAAGTTGTTCCAAGTGTGTTGATGTACCACTACTCAATGTAAGGTGATATTTTCTTCTATTAGAATAGAATCGCCATATATACTTTCAATTTTCCATTTTCATATCATATAGGCCGCCTTAGGCACCCCCATACATACATACCCCCGCTTCCACACCCCGCCATTATACTCTACCCGCCTCAGTACGCCTACCCGCATTGCAACAAACAACACTGCTCGGGGGCCCTATCTGTATGCCATCCCTACAATTATCCACTTGCAATTCCCCACCATCCCTGCCATTATCCACTGAATTCCCCTACATCACTTGGATTAATGAGGCGCTTAACAGATATCGCTAAAATGGAGGGGCATTATGCTGAGTAGTAGTAGTCCAGTGAGGTTAAGGTGATCCCTCCCTCATCTCTCCTTCCATCTCCATCTGGTGTTTCTAATATTCTGAGACCGTAATCCATAAACCTTGTGGGCACTTGAATTCGATCGATGTCGTCAAAAGGAAAAGGAAGGGAGTATAGAAAGAATAAGTGCCTAAAGAGGATTCCAACCAATAAAGGCACCTATATCTCTAACTTGAAATAAACACGTATATAAACGTCCGCCCTAAAAAAGCAGAGATATAACTCAAAAGGCAGGCACCCTTCTAAAGAATGGCCCGATCCAATATGAAACTAAGGATGAGGTCATTTATGTTCTTTTATTCCATATTGATGTTCGTTCGGCGTCCTTCCCTGACCCAATCAATTGCCAGGCCTGACTTGCTTGCGATATAAGAGAAAGAAGGGTTTGGGCAATAGTTTGCCTTTCCTTCCGTACTTCAACTTGAAAAAGAAGAGCGTCTCCATTTACCCTCCCTGGTCCAATTGGCTTGCCCCCGGGACCAATGTATGTAGGCCAGGACTCTAATGAGGAAGGACGAAACCGGCTCCTGTGGCATCGAGTACCAGCATCAGCATGGGCAGTTCCAGGTCCAGCTTAAGCAGTTGATGCGGTTGGTTCATACGCGGCATCCCTTCCAGGTGGTATTTCCAGGTGGTTTAGATTAAGTAGTCGATGTAGCACTACCCATACCCATATTCTGATGTTCCAGATGTCGATCCAACAAATTATGACTTTGATCCCGTAGATCTAGTAGAAGTAGATCTAGCAGAACCATAGCCCACAGTAGCATAAGTCGTCGATCCAGCAGGAGTAGGCCTTGCTCCTACATATAAGGTCTTTCACCACTGGACTTTGCACCTATACTGGGCTTTAATGAATTAATACTTGACACAATTTGGAATTTGTAGCACCCACTGAGCTTAGTCCTTTAACCGGGCTTACTATAGCCAGCAGCAACAGATCCAGCTACAGCATCCCTTGCACTAGGAAGCGCAAGCCCCTCCGGGACCTTCCATTTCCAGATTGATAGCTTGAAGCAGCAGAGTAAGCAAAGCTAGCAACACCACCAGCATATACGGTAGCACCAGCAAAGCTAACAGCCCTTGATCCAGAAGTTGATCTTGAGTTTGATCCAGCTTGAGGTCCAGTAGATTCTTCTGTTCCATATCCTTCAATAGTAGCAAATCCAGTTCTTCTCTATCAAATCAAAAAATCTTATTCTATTCCTGGATTTATTAACCTAGCTCGCTTCGCCGCATTCGGAAGGAGAAAGGTTTGTTCTCTAATGTGATATAGTTGTAAGTTATTCCAGCTTGCTTGAAACCCTCGTTATTACAGAGCGGTGGCTCTGGAACATTTTACAGAGATAAGATAACTGTCTTAGTACTGCTTTAAGCGGCAGTATCCTATGCTACTCTCCCTATGCTTAATCTCATCAATAATTGCAGACACCCGGTTTCAGTTTCATTTCATCTTTTCCATCTCGGCCTTTCCCATTTCAACTATTTCTTTTGATAAAAACTTGAATAACTCCCACACTTGAACAGGAAAACATCTTCACAACAAATCGGGAGCCGGGAGGGCGGCGAAGCCAGTCTTGTGGAGCACCTTCCTTCAGTTAAGGTGTGAGCTAGGTATGTGTCTGGCGCTGGAAAGCCTTAGAGAGCTGCTTTGTCTTAAGCATAGAGCTGGGTGAAGCTTATACGCAGGAATCGGCCATTCAGGGTACCCACCCCTTTATGAGCAGCAACCCTGGAAGGAAGGCGGTCTTTCTTTCTTTGTGGAAGGGAAGCTTGACTAAAAAGATGCTTAGTGGGGGAAAGAGATTCGAAGGTTCAGAGATGGACTAGAGTTAACAATAGGCCGATAAAGATTAACCTTTTGATTTGAGCCTAACTATATATAAGGGGGAGCACAGAGAGATTTAGTAAATGCTTGATCTGACCATAAAATAAGAATAGGTACGGTACTCAAGCGGAAGTGGAGCGAAATGCTTCCCTTGAAAGAAGCACAAGCGAAACGATACCTAGATACGGCTGGGAAACTACAATCTTGCTTAGGTTACATTGGCAATAACTACTTCAACTATTTTCTCCACTAAGGTTGCTTGCCCCATGAGACAATGGACGCTTTTCATTCCTCTTTCGTCCTTTCCTTTTTCTATGGTTACCCGGAATCAGTACCAAGTGAAGTTGACCTGGAATCGGTGTACAAAGTCAATTTCAAGTTAAGCTTTAAGAGTTTCACTTTTGATGGAAAATGAAGACTGATTCTCTCCTTGGCAAAGGGGCAGGTTTCAGTCTTGAAGTCTGTCTTCTTCAATGGAAGAGATTCAAAGGGCTTGACGGCACCTTGCTTCTAGGCTTACGGAAAAAGGCGAATCCAAGGACTCTTTACTAATAGAATATCATAGGGGACACTTCCTTGAATAAAGCCGTACTCCCATCAGCTAGTAGATAAAGAAGTTCAGGCTAGTGACATCAGCTATCGGCTATTGGCCTTTGTGAAGCCTTCTCCGAGTCGATCACTGATTGGTCTCGAACATGCAAAGGTTCGTTCTATTCCAATCCATTTCGTCATATATTACCCATAGTTCATTTACAATTTACATAAATAAGGACCCGGAGGGGCTTGCGCTTCCTAGTGCAAGGAGAAATTTTTCTTCCCAATGCTTCGCCGGTGCAGATAGTATCTTTGCCTCGATCACCGGGAGAGGCTAATTCCTTTGCCCCAACCACTGGGAGACACTAATTCCGTTCTCCTCTACGCTCCTTTCCTATTTCATATTGGGGACGATCAATTAGCGGGCGGGCACTTCTATTCCATAGTATGGAAGCAACTTCTATGTCCATAGTTAAGCTACCTCAGGACAGTGAGAGTGCCTTAGTTCACCGATTGGATGGAGTTGGAGTCCGTTTACCGTTCCATTTGAAGCGTCTACCTCTTCTTCCAACCTGTTGTTGCCACCGAAGCTCTTGCTCTTATGGGGAAGCAACGCTCCCTGCTTGTTCCTCAATGATGATGCCTACCCAACCTTAGACTATAGATGAGGCCCCACACTCAACTTGATATGGGTGGTAGCTTCTTATCCCCAACCCACCCTTCTTAGACGACTTATAAGTTCTTTAAAACCTGATCTTTTCTTTGAATTTCTTTCATATTTATTTTATACTTAATAAATTGAAATCCGTGTATATAAGAGAAAAAATAGCTTGAAAAGAATAACAAAAAAAAGTATCTTATATACGTATTTTGACCGAAATCCAACGCCTATTACGAAGCGCCTGAGTGAGATTACTTAGCGTGCGTATCAATTCGAGTCCTTAGCTGGCACTGAACTACGTAGAGCCAGAACGACCTATCACCAACTTCAACGATTCACTTTGAACAGTACCGAGCAGAGCTTAGCGAAGACCTGTGCCTCTAGGATCTTTCTCTGGTGATGGGTCTCTATTGGAATGGACGGTAGCTTCAGACGATGCGCCCCACTTAGTGATTAGTGAATAGAATAAGGTAAGGGTTGACTCATCACTCAAGGATTACTCACCCCTATTGAACCCCTACAGATGACTCTATACGAGGCGCTTGACCCGAACTAAGAAATCTGCGAGTGGAACAGCCTAATCTTTGTTTCGATATCTCCCGCAGCTAAAGTAGATGCATCGATTGCTACAGGTACACCCCTATCTTACTTAGTTTACTAGAACCACGGTTCAGTAGGGCATTTCCCTATGTTCAAACCTTACTGCCTTATATGATATTCCAGAAGAGTTCGGTTGGGTAAAGAATCTCGATCAGGAGGGCACGGGGTGAGCAGCATAGCGCAATACAGGCTAAACGACTCGGCCAAGGGATGAAAAGATAGCAGCTGGTGAAGACCATCAATCATCGTGTGGATCCAGGCCGGCTCATAATATCAATAGCGAGCCGGAAGGCCCCTAGTAATGTAATAGGAAGCAGGAAAGACCATAGCACCCCCCAACTCCTTGATACTCAACCTAAACCAGATAGAGCCGGGGATCTTCTTGAAAATGATAAGATCTAGTCTACTAGCCTTTTTTTTCCAATGAAGGACTGAAGCCACCTGACTCCTCTTCAACCCGAAGCGAGAAAGAGAATTTGCCTAACTTTGCAGGCTGTCTTTCTTGAACTGATCTTGCCAACCCTGCTTGATGATTCCCATCATCTTCAGATCAGAAAGGGGATCTCGGATGGCATGAAACTCACTCGAATACAAGGGAAAATCTGATTGCTGGGTACCAAACCTTACACAAATAGAGGAATGTTTTGGATTGGCAAACCACTTTCATCGACCAAGGAAGCTCTTCTTTTCAGACTACGTGCCCCACCTTTTCCAAATGCTCCTCAAACCACCTTTCTCCTTAGCCTCTGGTCAGCTTAGAAACTTTGCTTCCTTTCCCCCTTTCTCCCATAAAGCTTCCCTTTCATCATAGTAAAAAAAGGGGATATATAAAAGGTGCCTTGAAGAGGCCCAAATTCGACACATCGAAATAGACAGGTGATCCTGCACGCCTAACCTCACATTCAGGCACTGTCTACGCATGAGTTAGATGTGTTCATCAATGCACATAGGATGGGGATAGGGGGCTATTTATTATCCCATCGAAGGCTTTCGGGTTGATATTGTATTGGGCAGGCTTGACTGTCATGGTATGTGTATTTGCTTCGAAACTAGACATAAGAGCCTGCTGTGCACCTCCTCGCTTCCGGTTCAAAGAACTCCGGATTGAAAGGAAGAGGGCGGATGCTATATCGCATTTGGCTTTGATTGACCCAGCTCTGGTCCTTCTTTTGCCAGCCAGCCTCCACTCTTTGCCGATGCTCATTTTATAGAGTGACGCCGGACAATTAGATCTTGCCTCATCGCCTGAAGAAGCCTACGGTACGGGATCAATAAACTAACCCAACGGATTCAGACTCTTTTTCTCTTTTTCGATCCTTTCTTGACTGGTGGTTAACCCTCCTCTCTTCTTTCTGGGTCCGCCCGTACCAGCTAACTCGCTTTCCTCCTAAAGAAAGGGTCAAAAGGGCCTACCTGTGCATTTTGCTGACTCTCTATTGACTGCCCCGTAAAAAGAAGAGAATTGTCCAGTCCTGGCGAGGAATAGGCCTCTATCCAGATGAGAGATTGAAGAAGAAAGCGATGTGTGCCCCGCCTTTCCTCGAAAGGTGGTTGCAACGGGCTTTCATGAATCTCATTTGCGAAGTAGAGCCCAGCCCATTAAAGGATGCGTAGATGGTGTAATAAGTTATCGGTGGTAAATTCGGGGCTTAACCTCGTGGAAGTCAGTCGAGCCTGCTTACGCATCCTCGTATTGGGACGTGAGATTAGACCTTGCATCAGGACGTGATAAAAATTCAAGATGAAAGAAAGCTAAGCATCGAATATAAACACTTGGATCGCCTCTTGTCATTGACAAAGACTCTTGGATCGACTAACTATCGGCTGCTATCGGCAATGAATGCCCCTATGTCTGTGCCTCACTCACCCCTGGATAAGATGGGGCCCTTCCCTTCCCGTGCCGTCCTGTCTCGTAGCTTCTTCCCGTCCCGTACCTTACCCGTGTTGGGTGGATGTGTCATGTGGTTAGGGTGACTCAGGTATGAAGGTCAATGTGGGTATGATCGACTCTCGGCTGACTAGGAATGACCGTTTGTGAATGATTGGCAATCGGCTGGTTGTCAATATGAGGTGGGCTATGTGTGGGGGTGTGCTATATGAGGTGGGAACACCGGTTGGCAGTGATGGGCTCTCCTCTCAGCGGGCTCAATGAGGTGGGCTACGTGGGGATTCGGCCATACTTGCGATGCGTAACCACTGGCTCTGAGCACTGTTTATGACTGGCTCTGTCGGCTATGTGAGGGTGCTGTATGTGCTGCTACGTCTGGTGCTTATTGTGAATGTTGGGTATGTGTGTGTGTGAGTAGTGTAGCTCAATGTGTATCTGTGGTAACGCCTGTACGTAAATCCTCCTCTACGTGTATGGGCCTCGTGCTATGGGAATGGTGGTATGTGAATCGTGCTCTACTAGGGAATGGGGAGTCATTGTGCTATGTGGAATCGTACTATGGTAATGGTGCTATGGGCCTCGTGCTCTCATAATAAGGATCACCTCCGTCCATCCGTCCGTTGGCCCGCCCCTCTCGGCAGCAGATGTTGTCCGTTGTACCGCCCCACCCCCAACGATGTTCATCAATCGAATCAATCACTCCTCATCGGTGCACTCACATCCTCTACGTGTATGGGCCTCGATATATGGGATTGATCTATGGGAATCGTGTATGGTACTCGTGCTCTACTAGGGAATGGGTAGTAATCGTGCTATGGGCCTCGTGGTATGTGAATCGTGCGGGAATCGGGCTAACAAGGGATGGGTAGTAATCGTGCTATGGGGAATCGGGCTCGGACGGAGTCACTCACTATTCATATGGTGAGGGAATCGTGCTATGGTAATGGATTGAATACAACTCCTATCGGCATTGATGGCGAACCTCATCAGTTAAGTAACCTCATCAGTTAAGTTCGGTAACCTCATCGCCATTGTCCAACCCCGGTTCACTAGTTATCCAGGTGCAAGTATATAAAGCAATCAACCGTGAAGAAAGTCAAATAGAAGGTAAGCATCAAGATTAAGGCGCTCTGCATGCACTATTTAGCTCCTGTCATTATATATGCGATTATGCAAATTGACTCTGTGTATTTGTAGCTCTACGTGGTAGCAGTAGGAGTGTGCCCTCCCTGTGATTAGGCCCCTCCCTGTGTCAACCTCCTGGTCTGGTGGGTAATGAGGGTCTGGGTATCGTCTATCGTGAATCGGTACCTCCTTCCTGGGCCTGATGTCCTCTCGGCTGGCATTGACCGGTGGGAATGAGGGGCATGGTCTTGCGGGTATCGGTAACTGGGTATCGGCACCTCCTGTGAATGAGGGTCTCTCTGGTATCGTCAATGATCTACGGCAATGATGCTCGGGGGTCTGATATCCTGTCGGCTTATTGGTAATGACCGGTTTACAATGATAAGCTATTGGCCTTCTGTCTCTCTTTGACTGGCAATTGCGAACATGAGACAATACTCCTTCTCTTTCTTCCCCTTCCTTCCCTTCTGGTAACAAAAAATAGAAGCCTCCTAAACCCTCTTTGTATCGGCAGATAGACCTCTCTATGCCGGGATCGAATCCCTCACCATATGAATAGTGAGTGACCCCTAAATAATATAGGGCCCTTCATTCCCTACAGCTAAAGGGAAGATAAGACAGTCTCTATAGTCTAGTTATCTCCCTCTCCCTCCCCCTCACCCTCAATAAGCCCGATAGAAATAGGCCAGGAGAAAGCGCTTTAGGTTAGGATTCATTGTGACAGTGCAAAGTATCTTCCCAGTCTAAATCAGTCTCATTCCAAGGAAGTAGCAGCACTAGACGAGGTTGAGCCTTCGCACAGTTTGTTCTTCCCGGCACTACTGACTATCCGATCTGATACCTTTCCTTTCTTTGGTCGGCACCATTTCATTGGCTATTGATCTTCGTTCGGTCAAAGTCAATCCCTCCTTTTGGTCGGTAACACTATACTATTTCTATCCCGCTTCCCGCTTGCAGGATGCAGCCACAAATATGTACGGAGCTATTATGAGCCACCTATCCATGGATACTTGCTCTTATGGATCCCTGGCCCGGCAAGCACCAACTTTGAAAGGGCTGGGCCTCCTACTTATCCTTGTACGGCAAGCTATTATCCATCCATGAACTATATGTATGGTCCGGGGCTAATTAAGCATCCATAAACTAGACTTGCTGGCAATATTCTTATTACTGCGGCCCCTATACTGGCGATAAATGGATAGTCTCTCTTTTTCTATTTATCTACATCTACTTTTTTCTTTAAGCATGCCTAAGTTAAGTATACATAGTTGGGATATTGTTCTCAGTAACTAAACCTCTTTCTTATTTATGTTAACGCTCTCCTTCATACAGTTAGGTATATCCTTACCTTATTGCCCTTCCCCTTCCTGTAAGGGCTTTCGTTCGTATTCTGTCACTTTGGCGGGAGAGATTGATTGATTGTACAGTTAGGCCAATTCATAATACGTTACCCTTCAGAGATAGATTCATTTACCAGGTAAATAAGTCCTTTCCTAGTGTGAGTTCTACCAAGTCTATATATATTTCTGTTACTGGCAGGCGTTATGGAGGTAATGATTCAATCAAAGGAGGTGATAATTCAATAATTGGTGTGTTCGTATAGTTAGTTGCCTTAGACCCCATATGCCCTAATAGCATTAGGAAATCGGTATAAGGTGGCTTCTCCCTGCCTGGATATTTTGATTTGACTGGCTCAGGCTGGCTCTTTCGGAAGGCTCTTTCATTGAGAATGGTCACTTACGCATAGCTCAGGTGAGGGTGAGTAAGTAACGCTAATGGGAGGAAGTTATCCACAATATGGGCCTAGCTCGGCTTGGGCTTCGCCCTTGATAACACAATAAATTCATAACCCGTAATGAGGCGAAGAGGAACCCCACATTCCTGCACCCCACTGTTAGCGAGGTACTATTCAATTTGAGTTAACCATTGATTCTATATTGCTCAGTTAGGCGATTCTATCCATTGATAGGTTTCGACGACCACGCTTCTATCATCAATTGAGAGATAAGGTGATAGGTAAGTATTGCTCAGTTAGCTTCTTCCCGCTCGATCTCGTACTTACTTAGCTCGCTCGATATTCTTCCATGAAAGTGAGCCGATTATAATGTAGCTTTAGAGGGATCTTTTTTATGTAATATATTTAGGCAAAAAAGACTACTCTCTGCAAGTGTGTTTAGGAGCAGTCTTTATTTCGCTACTCAAGTTATACCCTTGTTCATGCTAATGGATACTTGCTTCTCTGGCTGGTAGGGAGAGAGGGGACTTCTCACGCCTACCTTCTCTCGCCCTCCCTTTTTCGGTTCCACTAAACCTACTCCTACTTGGCCTTACCCAAGACCAAGGATTATAACTTCGCCTTATATCTTTACTCTACGTGGGCTACTCGGCATGATCGGTAGAATCAGGTTCAATTGAGCAAAGAGGGAGAAGAAGGTGAAAGAGCCTACAGGCCTTCCTCCCACGTGCATGACCTGTTCTGTTTACCGGACTCACCATGGATACCTACTTAGTTTCCGGTTCTTTCCAAGTACGGGCGGGATATTCTTTATATACGTAATTATGGGTTTACGTCGAAAATATCATCGACTGTTTGAGGGGAATAAATATGACAATCGAATATGATATGGTAAGAAGCGGTAATCCGAATATATAAATGAATATTTTCAAGCAGTAATCCGAATATGAATCCGAATATGTACACGAATATCACACAGAGCAGTAGGGGGAAGCCAATCGAATATAGATCAAAACAGTAGGAACGTGGTCGGTTTCAAAAAGAAAGTCCTAAGGCCCTTGCACTACGCCATCCCTATACTATGCCGCTGCTACCCCGGTCACTATTCCCCACTCCAGTCACTCGCCTACTTGAGCAAATAAGGACCCTGTGTAACAAGTAAGGACCCTGCGCCCCAATCCGGCAACTCTGGTGAAGCAAGTAAGGACCCTACAAAAAGTGATGCATGTACGTATCGTAACACGTCAGGACCTTGCATCCCAATACTTTTACTTATATAAGGAAGAAGAAAGCTCCTCATTTCGATACACTATGCTTACCGGTCTACATGCAGCAAGGGGGGGCGGGGAATCACAAATATGCCTGCTGCCCCTACAATCTCTGTTATTATTCCCCATGTCAGTCAGACCAGACCCACCCAAAGGAAAGCTGTTAGGAAAGAAAGAACGGATCAGGCCCTTAATCCCCCTTGTTCGCGCCTACCTTATTCCCTTTAGTGTTGCCTCTCTGAGCTGAGGTTGGGCCCCTCTGAGTTACACACCCTTTTTGTTACGCCCTCCTTGTCGGGCGAGTGGACGAACATGACCCCGCACTTACTTACTTTTCAAGAGAAAGGTAGGTGCGTAATAGAGTGCCTACACAACCTACAACATAGCCAAATATAGGTTTTCCAGCGTCCCCACTCGAGACGACTGACTCTCTAGCGTCCCCACTCGAGTCTGTCTCTCATTTCAACCTGCCTATCTTACCGGCTTACCGGCTTACCGGGGAATCCAATCTACCGTACCGGAATCCAATCTTAGGGATCTTTATTTACTTGAGTCCACCCTCTCTCTGTCTTAACTGAATAAGATCCTATCCTATACTTACAATCCAGTTGATTTTAGATATACTACTAGTCACTCAATCATTTAAGCTATCTTTGTAAAGCAAGGCAAAACATGCTGCATCAAGCCTTTCTTTATTCAATATATCTATTCTCTTCCGGTTAGTTCTTCATCCATCATAGGTAGGTGCAGCAGGCAGGTAGGTGCAACTGGATCTCTTACCTTACATTTTGAATAATCACTTCACCAACAACTCAAGTGCAGACTGAACAAGAGATCTTATCACCAGCAACTCAAGTGAAGAGACAATAGGATCTTAGGCGAATCTAAAAAACCGTATCAATATTTTAAGCGCCTTCTATCGACGTTTCCACTCGACCTTGGACTCATTACCTTATCCTCGACTTATCATTATAAAAAAAGTATCCATCTGTAGGATTTACCTTCCTTACCTGAGGCTACCCAAGATCTTGTGCCTTCACCTTTCTTTCACCAGAGTCAACCATCTTACCTGAGCTTACCTTACCGAGCAAGGAGAATCTGCAGCAACCAGTTTATTGGACTATATTCTGTGAAAAGAGAAGTGCTCTGTCTCTGTTTATGAATCTGCAATTGAATGTTATTTCTTTTCATGGAAATATATGTATTTTCCATGTTGGTTGTGATTATGTTTCAATCTAGTCATGGGAATTTGATTTCCATTCATTCATGTTATTCCATGCTCCGCTACGTTTTATTATTTTTTACTCATGCATTCAATTCATTCTAGGCCTCCATGTGAGACCTTATCTACTGGGATTATGGTGAATTTGTCACTTGAGGGCCAAAATTTGATTGGCGGGTGACTGGGAGTATTAGACAACGATGCCACAGAAGCTAGGCTATCCATGGAGTTATGCTAGTGGAAGAAGAAAAGATGGTTTAAGCACTGGTAGTCCCCGGATACCTAGCCATCGATTCAATTCACATGGCTTGGTCTGAAGCCTCCCTTTGTTAAGCCCATCTTACTACATTAGAAGGATCATTGTTAGATATAAGAGTCCCCCTATGAACCACCCTTTATGCTTGGTGTTATGGTTCTCGTATATAAACCTACAAATAAAATCCCGGAACCATTGGTCATACTCCCAAGTAGTTTCCCTAACCACTTGTTGAATCTATTTTAGCTAAATGCAACTCTAATGTTCAGTCTTGCACTTTTGGAATTCCATGATGAAGGCTTGTTGTACTTCATCAAAGGTTCTAATAGTAAGGGCCAGTAAGTAAGGGGTCCTTTTTCTTGATCTTGTCTGCTTTATCCTTGCCCGATGCGGACAAGCGACTACGTTCCTCTCCCCCTTGGTCGAGCGACTACGTTCCTTTTTGAGTTTCTTTTCTGCTTTATATTGTTTCATTTTGTTACCTGCTCTACTTGAAAAAAGGATATGTTTATACGATGACTCAAAAGATAGGACTGCATCAATCATAGGATCGCATCATATTGATCAAATAGAAGACTGCACCATACATAAGACTGCATAATAAGATTTCAGAGTTTATCGACAGATAAGGTGAACAGGTAAGGTTAATGGATATGAGATTCCATATTCTTATCGGCAGACCATGATCGGTATGAAATGGAGAGAAGATTACCTATAGATATTTGATCTCAATTTTCACTTATAGGCTAAGGAAGCACCTTAAAAGTTGTGGTAAGTAGCGAGAAACACATGTGAAAAGGACCATTGAGACGGTTTTTCGTTTTGACTTCATCCCCTTTGCTCAACCTTTATTCACTTGAGTGCAAGCATTTGTGAGCATAGCGTAAAGACATAAGATAAGGTAAGACTTGGTTGGTTGACCCACCTACAGAGACTAACCGATAGAGACCTTGACAAAGAGTTTGATGCATATTCGTTTTGATTGACAAAGCTTTCTTTATTGATTGACTTACATAGCAATGTTCTAAGCGCCTAAGCAAGTAAGCCAATCAAATGTAAGTAGTAAGGCTATAGTTCCTCAATCCAAGAGGGAGTTCCGACGACCCATCCAACGATGGTGTCCAAAGGTCGGGAGGTCAATAATGTATATAGATTATGATTCCCACCGGGGTATTGAACTCTATGTTTTATTTAGGGCTTTAGCTGATTTCATGCATGTCAGGTAATTACTTCCATCCTTCATCCGATCCAAGCTCGCTCGCTCGTACAATGCTCTGGAGTCTTCTGGCAGTAATTCATGAATAGGCGCGGAGCGATCCGACGATCCACCAACTGAGCTGTCCAACCAACTGCGCCAAGGATGGGGAATGAGAATCCGTGCCGTGCCATACAGCAATCAATCGGGGGAGCCAAGGGTATCAAGTCCTCGGCTACTTGACCATTAACCCATGCCGTGGTTTCATTAATTGATCTACCCGCTACCCGTTGTTTCTTTTCTATCGATCATCTACCCCCTTTGTTCTGTAACCCAAGCATTCCTTACTCCAGCAAGTGTGATAAAAGAAGGCATCTACTGTCAATGCTGGCTGTCTGAATTAATCAATAAGATCTGGGGGTTCATCCCGGCCCGAGCATTAGCAATAGTCAAACCCCCTCCCCTAAGCATTCATGAAGGCAAGTGGCATAATTACATATATCATTTTATATCTGTTTGTATACGATATTATTCGAGTATGTTTTCGACTCCGTACCTCAGTGCCAGCCATCTAATCCAGCCCATCCAGCACTCCATCCATCTATCAAGTTGTTGTTGGTTGAAGGGAGTAGTAAGTAAAGGTTCGGAAGGCAGGGGCGTAGCGGTAGTCATAGTGGTACCAGCATATTGAAGCAAGTGTGATTATTCCAGGTCTGCCTGTGAGTGCTGTCAGGAAGGCGGTCAAGCCAACAGCTCTATGTGAAGTGCTTCCATCCCATCCGATCTGCTCGCTGTAAGTTGGGGAGATCCAGTGGGTTTGAGGCAGGCAGTATTGAGAGGTTGAGCAGGCATACACGAAAATGAAAAGGCATATCCTAGCAAAGCTGTCTGTACAAAATCCAAAAGAGTATCTGGCTGGTCGGGTTCGTTCATCCCGGCCCGAAAAGAGAAGATAGTGCTACCCACAAAGTCATTATTCCTGGCTGAATCAATTAGTTGGTAAGGGATAAAGCACTCCCTCCATCAACTAAGTAGGGTAAAGCGGAAATGAAATCAAGATGGATGGTAGAAAAGGTAGGTGGATGGCATGCACATAAGTAAAGGGTGAATAGGCAGAGTAAGAAAGCAGCTGGTACCAAGCACTAAAATGATTCTTAAGGCGAGTGTTCTGGAAGCCTGTGAACGCTGTACGCCCACCCATAATCATCTATCCATGCAATCAATCAAATCCATCCGGCAGTTCCACGATCTCTGCTAAAGGTTCTGGTCGTAGTTCCTCTCCCGATGGTCTCACTCGTTTCTTTGGTGGAAATAGCCTTTGGAAATAAGACCTTGCCCGATGCGGACAAGCGACTACGTTCCTCTCCTATTGTCGAGAGTTCGGCGGGCTCACCCTACGAGATTGGCCATTTGACCGTGGCGGAGGTTAGGGAAGTTTGACCTCCTACATGCATAATGACATACGGGCCTTTAGTTCTTCAAGTTGGGCTTTTGGGGCTTGTGATGAAGGCTGAAGATGAAAGGTTCAAGGCATCTGGCTTCCACCATATTCATAGTGAGTCGATGGCGGCCTTTAGTCGAGAGTTCGGCAGGCTCACCCCCACCCAATAACGCGGAGGTTTGATGCTTTGGCCCTTGCCCGATGCGGACAAGCGAGTTCCTACGAGATTAGCCATTTGACCGTGGCGGAGGTTTTGGAATATTGAGCAACGAATGAATGCATAATCACATATATAATGAATGCATAATCACATATATAATGAATGCATATATTATATATGTCATTATGGGCTCTCATACTCATAATCGATCCCTAATCTCAGAATATCGTATACAAATATATATCTCATTATATATGTAATTACGCTTTATGTTCAATGCAAGGCTGCGCGTTCTTAATCAATTCTTTCATTTCAGGTTTGATTGCCATTACTTGGTTGGAGACACTGGATCTATCATTCTATAATGCAGAGATGAGGACCGGTAGGGGCTCACCATTCCGATGGTGAGGACCGGAGGGGCTCGACTGTCAAGGCCGCCATCGGTCACTCACTATTCATATGGTGAGGGATTTATTGCTCACCTTCCCACTATTTACCCACCCACCCCAATCCCCGGGGCCCGGAGGGACTCGACTGAGGTTACGAGGTCGAGGGACTCGACCGAGGTACCAAGGGAGAGGAAGTTTCTACCATCTTCCTAGAAGTGAGATGGCAGGAGATCAGACTAGCACCTTACCTCAATACCGTACGATATACCACGAACACCACATCCATGTACCTTCCTCAGGACTCTATGGCTCACCTTCCCTAAACTAAATGTTTATTCACTCGATCGTTGATGCCTTCTTGTCTGTTTGGGAACCAACCGATGGAGCATTTATTCCTCCAGCCACCCGATTCTGTGTTCTTGTATACGTAATTAGTCATTATAAGTAACTCCCCCACCCCACGATGCAGGCTAGCGCTCTAAATTCAAGCACGGTACGATCCCAATCAAAGGATGCGTTACGATCGCGAAAAGTCTCAAATAATCGATCCATCCCATGCAGCCCTCCAGCCATTCAAGCAATCCGTTCACCCTGCCCGTAAAAAGGCCCATTAACCCCAGCCAGCTCGTAAGCAAGCCACGAGGTCGTAAGTCTGCCCTACCTAGTAATCTTCAATCTAAAGTTCGTAAGCTCCCTGTCCACCTCCAGTGAATATGTATATTGTGTAAAGCACGAATAAAAAGAATCACATTGTTTAATATAGCACGACGGTAATCTTTTTTTGGTATCAAGGCAAGGAGGAAACCTTACCGCGCTTGATGGACGATGGATGGAGGGACTATTCAGTGCGGAAATATAGAAACTATATCTCTATCAGCGCTCTCTATTTAGAGAAAGCTGGCCAATCCCCCTTATGAAATAATCTACATGAGGGTAGGTATATTCTACTGCCCCTCCCCACCCCAGCCAACATCTATTTCACTCGCCTACCATGAATCTCCTACCAGAGCTTCCTAAGGAAGGTAAAACGTCTATGTAAGGTTCCGCGGACTACCTTTTCCCCGAACCATTCATGCATGAGTAGAACGAGGTAGGGTGCCCCTCTAAGGGCAGAACCCAAAGAGTAAAAGGAGGTCCGTGGACTACCTGTCTGTTAGCGTAATACCGATTCTTCCTCTCCTTATCAGTCGAGCCCCCTGTCGGGTTAGGGTTTACTTATTGGGTGCCCCCTCTCAAATAAGTAACCAAAGAGCAACTAAAGTTTCAATTTACTTCTTTTTTTTTGACTTATTTGAGGG
>Ga0115848_100193_pt1 | contig 20508 bp, 16 predicted proteins | sample InSIn3gowninarea_FD_83862 | JGI IMG/M metagenome (GOLD analysis project Ga0115848, IMG submission 83862) | reverse complement strand
AAAGAAAAATAATATTTGAGCCAAATACAATTACATACATACTATCCATCATGAAATATTTGGTGGCCTATTTGGCCATTTAGTCCCATATCTAAAGTAGCTTCACATGATTAATCCTAACCCATTTTCTTGCCAATTCCTCACTAAGATCGAAGAAGGTCTGAATCTTTTTGAGCTTCACCTTGGAATTCCTCTTGAACATCCTCCCTTCTAGGCTTAGCTCATTAGCTTCCACAATAGCCCCCATGGTTAGATTCAACCACACTGATTTAATTTTAGCCCAATCATCCTTAGAACTTGAAATAACAAAATCTTCAATTGTAGGATCATGGCCTTGGCCTTTCTTTAGGTACTGATGGATACCACCTTTACCCAAAATATCCCAAATAACCTTATCATTTTTCACCTCTCTATGATTGCCTAATTCTACCATACTACTCTTCCCCATTATTGCAAAATTACCAATTACATGCAATAGATATGAAAAAGATGATATCGATGGGAGGATTATATAATTATTTTGATGCAAGTCAACTTTCTCTATTTCACCTTGAATGTTGATGCCACCATGAGTTTTCCCATGCCACCTTGTCAAATCAGTAGGACCATTAATATGAAAAGGGGGGATATGATTATTATTTTATGTGTCAAATACGATGATCCCTCCCCCTTATTTTGAACCAATATAGAGGCACCATGTCATGTGTACATTGGATTACTCATTCATTTCCCATCCAAGGTGGTGGGATCAGGCTCTAAGTGGAGTTGGCATGGTAGATTGAATGAATCAACATCTCTAGTGGGATCCAACTATATACAAGGGTCAATATTCTCAATCAATACCCTAGAGTAGTTCTTCCAAGTTTTTATTACATTTTGGTTATATTCTTTAAATAACATGTCATTCCATTCTTTCCATAATGTCCAACATACGTGGGGAGGTATCATCGCCCAAATGGCTTTTTAAATTTTTTTCTCCCTCTTTATAGTCTCTATTGTTCAACTGATTCAGCTAAAGAGTAGGGTTCGATCCAATAATGATGGAGGTGCTTATTCACTTCCTCCCATAATTCACCCCTATACTCATAGTGAAGGAAGAGATTGGCAAAGGTTTCTTATTCTTTAATGCATAAGGTACATCTACTAGTAAAGCTCATTCCTTTCTTCTTTAAAACTTCATTGGTATGGATCCTATCTAGCACTGTTGCCCAAATAAAATAGGCTATCCTAGGAATTAATCCTTTAATATATACACATATCCAATGGTACTTTCGAGGATCCTTATTATTCTAGTTTAAGTGGTAATAGCCAATTTTTATGGTTTAGTATTCTAATTTCCTTCCCTTCTCATCCAACCAATGAAGGTAATCCACTTTTGGGGTAGGGTACATCTAGATTTTATTTAGTTTTTGTAAGAGTGTTTCTCTCAAAATGGTAATCTACTCATCATTGGTTATCGAGAGGGCCCAATGAACCTCATTGTCTTGATGATGGAGGTAATTGGCTACTTTGAGCCCAACTCTGATATTTGGCCAAATCATTAACTAAATCCATTCTTGTTCATCTACTAGAGATATAGAGCTTATCCATCTCTCATCCTAAAATAACATGATTTAACCTTTATTGACTTCCTAAATTGCATTAGTTATGATTATATCTCTTACTTTCATCAACCCTTTCTAGAAGGTTGACCCTTGATCAACTATTTATACGGTGTATCATTTATAAATTCAATCCAAGAAGGGGGATTAAGAAGGATTCTATAATGTATATGCATAACAAAGTTGTCTTGGAAAATACCTACCTAACTATCTTGGATCCTAGAAAATGCAAAATGGGGGATTAAAATCTTGGAGATATTTTAGGTTCCCATGGTGAACATCTCATTGTGTCTGACACTTAGGGAAGGCTAATTTACTGATATCCTAGTTTTGTATGTTTCACTAGGAGAAATATGAAACTATACAGAACATGATAAAAATCACCAACAACTAGTTATAATAGGAAAGAGGAAAGAGTAAATAGGAAATAGGAAACCAAAACTACAAGTAACAAGAAATACTACAGAATGTGATAATAGGAAAGTGAAAGTAACAACATAAGCAATTACAGGAAGGAAAGAGACACAAAGTAAGCAAAGACCACATAACAATTTACCTCAACTAGAGGGAAGCACTACCATAACATAAAGCATAAATATATGAAAAGCGTAAACAAAATACTGAAACATGAACCACAAAAGCATTTGCTCGTCAATTCATAGGGGGGCCTTCTATGGATCTACAAGGAACATTTCAATGATGAAGAAGAACACCCAGAAGAACTTAACTCATATATTACAACAAAATAATATTATCCATTCATATTACAGTAAAGTAAAACAACATAGAACTCTAATTCTTGTCCATTATGATTCAATACGGCAAAATGACTAACTATCAAAATATCAAACTCCTAACTACTTATATCAGTCTCATACACTGGTTCCTATAAATTATGGAGCACTACTCTTCAAATATTTAATCAACCATATTTTTCTAAATCCTAACATTTATCCACTACTACCAGTTACTCTACTTCTATAATGGAGAGATGGTAGAATGCCACATCTCTAATCAATACCAATCGTGATCCATGAGTAATATTGACTGTTGCAAAATAGGTATCCCAAAGCTTTGAATATTTGAATATTGGAGGTCCTCACCACTTCTGAAAGCACCAAAAATCTATCACCTTTATGATATAGCAGTCTATTAAATACCATAAAACACATATGAGGGATTAATATGTTAGTTAACCAAATCAATATATATTCCTACATAAATGCTAGATATCTAATCAATCAAAGGGAAATGGTTTGACAAGTGGAAAGTTCAAGGGGGGTGAAATGATACCATAGTTGAGGAAATGAAGCATATTATTATTTCTCATCATCGCCCCCAGCTGAAGGTGTTGCTCATCTCTAAGTGATAAATTACCTTCTTTTGTCATCCAAAGCATCCATTTTTAATTTACATTCGAATATGAGATCATAGGATAATGGATAAATTTGAATTTCATTCTCATGGAATCCCTTTTGCACTAGCAGGTTTTATTATGCTTCATCATCCTCTATTTTACTTACATCATTCTAGCCCCTATAATCTTGTTGTGGTGTCTATAATGGTAAGGGTTTTAATCGAAGGCCAATCCACTTGATTTCATGTTTATTCAGGGCTTGGGTGTATGTCGTTGCTATATCAATTGCTACCTTCAGAGTGTAAATAGAATATGGCTCCCTTTTCATGAGTGAGGGAGGAAGGTCATCCCATCTCCTTCCTAAGGTGATGATAACTTTCTACAATGACAACACATACAAACTCTAGAACTGTTAGATTACCTCATTCTACAATTTTATTTACTTTTACATGTAGGGTGGTTGGCTCTCCATATTTTGCATATCTAACTTGACTTCCTCTAGATACTTGTATTCTACCCTAATAGTTAACATATGGCTAAATTCTAGTTCTTCAAATGTTGCCCTCTATTCTTCTCTTTCCATCTCATTCCTCATCATAGAGCATAACACTCTTAGGTGAACATCTCCTATCAATAGATTAGGGTTTAAACGGGTAACCTTTCGCAACATGAGACCATGCAAATAAAACTTAACCAATAGATTATATATGTCTTCATGGGAATGGTCAAATATATTCTTGAAAAAGCCCAGTTCATCTACTTTCAACCTATGAGATGCCATGAACATATCCAATTTAAATAGGTGACACTTTTTTCTAATCCATAATTTATAGACCTGAGGAGGGGCTCTTCTAGCTAACAACTCCTTGACAATGCCTCCTACTTCTATGAATGTGTTCTGAATATTCTTTAATCGTAAATTCTTTTGGTCCTTCTTGTCCATTTCAGTATGGGTGAAAGCCTTGAATTATTCAAATTCTTTGTGGTGTTGGGCAATTTTCCTTTCGAACTCATCTTTTTGATCCTATAATTTATTTTCATGGTCTACCAGTGAGATGAAGTTATTTTTATAATCAGCTAGCTTCTCCTTTAATTGTATGCATTCATCTTGTAAGGATGGAAAATGTTCTTAATTCTTTCTGTAATCCTCCATCTCTCCTTTTACTTTTTACAACTCTTGAGTGACCACTTCAATTATGTGTCTGGGTACCTCAAGTTTCTTTAGTGAATGCAACTTCTCTACCATTTCCTTAGCTTCTTTTTGCGACCTCATTTCTTCTTTCAATTCCTGTAGCTCAAATTTTAAATGTTTATTTTTTAAGATTTTCCTCCCCATGATACTGCACAACTCGAGGTTGGTATTTTTCAGGGCCTTGAAGTCAAATACATCTTACTCATACAAATTATGCAGTTTAGAGCTTCTCACCATAGCTAAACCTTACCTTTTTGAGAAAGTTTCCTTCAAGGATGCTCAAAAATCATTAAAGGCCAAGATATCTACATTTCTTACTTCTAAGATGGATTCATCCTTCCTCCTTACCCTGGTATTACTAAAAACTCTAAAGGTATCCAAGGAAAACCCTAGGGAGGTTGGTTTCCTTCCTTAGGAGTCCTAGCCTCAACACTCTATGGCTTAGGGGAGTTAACCATGATGTCCTGTAGCTCAAGGTTTTCTACATGTGTGGTTTGTTCTTCCTAGTTAGGATCCTTTGTTCCCCTATCGCTATGCTTTTCTTCACTTGGTTCATATTCTTCCTCCTCTATATATTTATCTTAGGATTATGGGTGTACAACTAGCCATGCACTTCCTTTTTTTTGGGTTTCCTGATCGATCCCCTTTCCCTTTTCCAGGGTTCCTCTTTCTTATCTTCCCTTTTTCCTTTTCCTAAGGAGTTTGAGGGAGCTGAAGATTCATATTAAAATGACTCCATCTTTGAATGGATGGAATTCGAGGGCTCTAGAATCTTAAAGGGCTCAATTTCAACTTGCACCTTTGAGGGTTTCCCTACTTCATTTTTACCTTTCTTTTTCCTCTACATTTCTGCCCCTTTTTCCAAAAATTTATCCCAAGTAGCCCCTAGGTAGGTTATTTTCAAGGAGTGTTATATAATTAAAGTAATTATACCATGATGGGTGAGACTATTTTCTCCATACTTCTTAAATTGTACAAACATTGCACTAATGGACCTACTTAAATATTACATAGGTGAGTTAGCAATTTTAAGTGATGAGAGAAAACATACTGATATTGACCCTCACCCATAAAGTAGGAAATGAGATGATAGATCACTTCTCCCTAGTGTTGTAGTAATAAAGTGCAGAGTATCCTTGAACATTTATTTCAAGCTTGAGGTCCTTCAAACTATGAAATAGTCCTTTGGATTTCCTTGTATATGTCTTGAACCATCGTTCTCCTATCTACGGGAGTCTTGTAATGACAACTATTATTTTTTTAGAGAAACTAATTTATTTTTCCTTGATGAACATCTTGTCCCCTTTGCAGTTCCTTTCAAAATCTTCTATGACCTCCAAGCTAAAGCTATGAAGTTTTTCAATGAAACCAATACATCCTGTTGCTATGAATTCTATGAAAGTAACCTTTGAAGTGTAGATTTTGGTTGTATTTTTCAATTCAAATCTAATGAATTTTTCCATAACCCTTGAATCTACTTATTCTAATTGTAATTCCTCAAGGGATCTTGATCCCAATTCTCCTAGCTTACACTTCTCTTATTTATCCAATACACACACAATTGATACTACCTTAAATCATGCTGATGTGATGTGTGCAACGCTTTGAATGAGTCATATTTGTGATCTTCATATTTTAAAGTTTTGCTGAAGTGGATCTACGTGGCATGTTGTGTATTACTGACCTTCAACTCCTTGTGTACTACTTTATGATGTTTATTATTATGATTTTGTAACTCCTAGAATGCTTATTGTTTATTTACTGTAGAGACACAAGTTAATACAATTTCTCATTGAATAGGAAGAATCAAATATCCTAAGGGGATAATTTTTTTCTTCCTACATTGATGAGAAATAAAAATAAATATAATCTTTTATTTTTTAAATTTGATGAGATAACAACCACCAAAGATCATGGAGTTGGTTGTATCTCAATGATCTCACTATGAGAATCAAGTCTTGTTGGTGGAACCAAGTTCCACCATGGCAAGGTTTTTCTTTTCCTATAGCTTGGCTATGAACTCTTCCTTATAAAGTGGTTTGTTCTATAGTTTCAACCTATGTCCATTAGCCATTATTGGATACCTTTCCTCATCTATTGTACTCAATTTTACTACTCCATTATCGAATATTGTGTCCACCTCATAAGTTCCTAACCATCGATTTTGTAGCTTTCCTTTACATTCCATAAATATTGAGTCAAATAATAAAGTCCAATCTCTTGCTTTAAATTAATTCTTCTTGATGAATTTGTCATACCATGTATTCCTATGTTTTTGAACCATTTATGTGTGTTGCACTGCCTATAGTTTGCACTCCTCTAATGCATGTAGCTCATGTATCCTTACCTTTTATTCTTCTGATAAATTGATGCCTATCTATACAACAATCCTTAGTGTTTTTATTTCAAACTCTATTAGAAGTACTACACTTTTTTCATACACTAGTTCAAATGGTGTGAAGCCTATTGTTATTTTCCATGTTGTTTTATATGCCCATACTACTTCTAATAGTCTATTTACCCAATATCTTATATGTAGAGCTACTATCTTTGTGAGGATGTTTTCTAATTCCTTATTTGTAACTTCTACTTGGCCATTTGCTTAAGGGTGATAAGGTGTAGACTTCCTATGGCATATTTCATACTCCTTTACCAATTCTTCTATGAGTATAGATGTGAATTGTGTCCCTTGATTAGTCACTAGCTCCCTCGGTACCCCATACCTTATGAAAATTTCTTCATATAGGAAACTTGCAATATTTTCTTATCTTGCATATTTCATTGGCCAAACCTCCACCCATTTTGTTACATAATCTATGTAGACTAGTATGTATTCATTTTGGTTGGATGGAGGATTGATAGATCCTATGAAATCCATTTACCATTTATCAAATGGTTCAATCTCTACCTGGGATTGGAGAGTCATCTCAATAGATTTTATTGGTTTTCCTCCTCTTTGGCATTGATCACAATATTTTATGTAGTCCATTGCATATTTGAATATTGATGGCAAATACTACTCGATATGTATGACCTTGAGTGTTATTCTTTTAGCTGTAAAGTGATTGCCATAAGGCTCATCATGATAAGCCTATAGTATATCGAATGTTTCATCCTCTTTGACACATCTTCTCAATACATTATCCAGTTCAAATCTAAATAAGTACCCCCCAATCCAACTGAAGGATGCACTTTTCCTAATCAATCTCAATTTTTCCTTTGAAGTGAAGATATTAGGTAACTTACTAGCAACTAGGTACTTTGCTATATCAGCAAACACAAACCATGGTGTTCGAGTTATAAGTGCAAAGAGGTGTTCATCCAATAAGTAGTTATCCATAAAGTTATCTTCCTTTTGATGTGTTACCCTTGATAGGGAATATGCCACCATATTTTCCTTTCCTAGTTTATCTACTATCTAGATATTAAACTCTTGTAGAAGTAATAGCCATCTTATTATCCTTCTATTTTGAATTGGTTTGTTCATAAAATATTAGATTGCTGAGTGACTTATATATACAAATACTTCATATCGTGTGATGTAATGCTGAAATTTGTTTATAACATTGATGATTACCAATAATTATTTTTCGATTACCATATAGTTCAGTTCTACTCCTTTTAGTCTCTTACTAATGTAGTAGACTACATGATAGTGCTTTTTCTCCTTTTATCCTAACACTACCCCAATGGTTGTATCTGATGCATATGTATAAATATGAAATGGTAGCTTCCAATTCGATCCTTGTAACATTGGTGTGGTTTTCAAGCTTTCCTTTAGAGTTTTAAATGCTTCTTGATATGCAGGTACCCAATTAAACTCAATTTCCTTTATAAAAAAATCAAATAGTGAAGCGACTATTTTGCTGAAGTCTTTCATAAGCCTTATATAATACCTTGCATGGCCAAGAAAACTTCTTACTTGTTTGACTTTTTACATAGGTGGTAACTCTTTGATTATTTCAATCTTCTTAGTGTCTACTTTCAACCCTTGTGCTGAAATATGGTGGCCTAGGACTATCCCTTCTATCATCATCAAATGACATTTTTCATTACTTAATGAGAGGTTTATCTATTTTCATCTCTGTAGCACTCTTACTAGATTCCTTAAAGCCTCATCAAAAGTTTTACCAAAGCTAGTGAAGTCATCTATATAAACTTATACACATTATGACAAGTCACAAAATATGCTTAGGATAACTCTCTAAAATGTCGCAGGTGCATTACATAATTGAAAGGGTATAACTTTATATGCATAGGTTCCCCATGGGCATGTGAATGTTATTTTATCCTGATCAAATTCTGCAACTTGGATTTGATTGTATCCATTGAAACCATCTAGAAAGGGGAAGTATTTCTTATCTGATAGATTATCCAAGACTTGGTTGATATATGGTAAGGAGAATTGATCTTTTCTGGTTGCCTTATTCAGTTCCCTGTAACCAACACATATCCTCCATTTCCCATTCTTTTTAGGCATCGCTACTAATGGAGACCCCACTCACTATCGGATATTGGATAGATGAAATTCACCTCCAATAGTTTTTGGATTTCTTCTTTTACTACCTCCCTCATTATTTGATTAAGTCTTCTGGCTAATTATTGTAATGGTCTTGAGTCATCTTGCATATAAATATGGTGATTGCATACCTAGGGGTTAATACCTTACATATCTTGGTAAGTCCATGCAAAAGCATCCTTGTGTTTGATTAGCATTTCTAGCAACCTCCCTTCTTCTTATGCAAATAGCTAGTTATTAATATTCAAATTTTTACCAGGTAAAAATTCTATAGTCTTTTCTAGAAATTGAGTCTCATCTTCTTCCATCAGATATGGTTCTTCCATGCCCTCTTTCATGGATAGGAGTGCCTATATTGTATAGTTTTCCCCATGGAGGTAAGGGATATCATTGAGATACCATTATAGTACATCATCTTTATCATTTTCTTGTATGAATGGTCTCTATTCCAATGTAAGCACTAGGAGTATTGAATTTTCATTCTCCACTTGATCAACCTATAAAGGGTTTTCTATACTTTTTGGCTGTGTTGGAGTATAGATGATTATATTTTTGGTTGAATCTCCATTAGAAATTGACATCTTTCCTATTCGACACTCAATGTAGGCATCTGCTATGGCCAACCATGGCCTACCAAGTATGATTATATATCTTGCCATGTTTGATTTTATCTTTACAATCATGAAGTCTATTGGATACTCTGATGAATCCACCATGACTAACATATCTTCTATTATACCATAAGGTACAATGGTAGACCTATCTTCCAATTGGAGAACTATGCTTGTGGGTTTCATCTCAATGCATCCAAATTTTATTATTGTCTCATAGGTCATGATATTGATTGAAACTCCCAAATCTACTAATACATTTGAAATAGTTATGTTGCCAATGGTGACAGTGATCAAAGGACTCTCGAGGTCTCCATATTTTGGGACTGCTATCTTTCCCAACATTAGTTCAGCTAGCTATCCTATTATTATTTTAGAATCTTATTTCTTCCTTCCTGGATTCTTAGTGCATGGCTCTTTTACTACCTTTTCATAGATGGGAACATCTTTTAATGCTTATAATAGAGGTATTTTGACACATACATTCTTGAGGTCATCCATTATATCAAATCTAATCTTAGTAGCAAGAATAATTAGCTTTTTCACTTCTAGGCATTCAGGAAAAGGAGGGATGATACCTTATTATCGATATTCTAGAACTGCATATCTTGGTTGACCTGGTTGTACCACCATTGGTGGATCGTTCTTTTTTGCTTATTCTTTGAGTAGAGTTGAGGGATCTTGGGGAATCTTGCTTGACTTGATTTGCACAACATTTATCATATAAGTATGACTGTATTAAGCATAATACACTTGTTTTGCTCTATTGTTTGGATTGGTAATTGGCTAAGTTGGTAATTATGTTTGAGGCCTCTGTTGTTGATGTTGTGATGGGGTTTCCTATACTATTTGTTATTGTTGTTACTGATAGTAGGGCTGCATGGGTGCTTGCATTGGCTATGTATATGAAATTGCATAATTGGTTGACCTTTTTATGGCATTTGTTGGTACAAAGGTTGTTGGTAATATTGGTAATATCCCCCTTATTGTTACATTGGATGTTGGTAGAACCCTTATCTTATTTGATAGGCCCCACTATATATCCCTTACTACTGAGTTTCATTGTACTAAGGTTATGGTTAGTTCCATGATCCTTGTGCCAAAGGATATTAGCCTTCAAACCTCCTTTGGTTTACCATGTTGATAAACAATTTTTATTTGAGGTAATGTAGGGCAATCATCCATTTCATGAGGATCTGGACAAATGCTGCATATCCTTATTTTGTTTAATGGGCATTCATTTTGAGCATGTCTTTTTGCACATTTGGGATAATAAATAGATAAGAAATTTTCAACTTTTTCCTTTTTCTTAACTTATTTAAATAGGTATAGAGAATTAAAGAAGGTGGAGAGTATGTACATTTTAAAGGATTCTAGAAGGTTAGTAATCTCGCCTTTTGTAATCCCATTATTTCTTTTGCAGTTATGCTCTCATATGACTCTTATTATCCTAAGATCCCTTCCTTTTCTTATTATGACTCTTGAATAGTTTTGATACAATGTTTTAATATCATCAAAGCTAAGCTAAAAATATCTCCACTAGATATCAGATTGAGAGCATCTAAATACTCTTCTAATATACCTTTAATAAATATCAACTTCAATGTATATTCAAGCATAATGGAGTGGTTGGAACATTGAAGGTTGAATTGGAACTTTTCCAGATAATCCTCTAATATTTCTCCTTTTTTATTCATCCTTAAGACTTCAACCTTGGTCTCCTTGCCTCTACAATAGTCTTGATACTTGCTCAAGAACTCAGTTTTCATGGTGTCCCAGGTAGCAATTCCTTGTTTTCCCAACCCAATGAACGATCTCAAAGCATGAGACTTGAGGATTGAAGGGAATAACTTAAGTTTATGTGCATCTACTATGTAGTCATACATTTTGTACAAAATATCAAACTCAAACATAAATACATTTGGCTCTTCATATGGACTCCCTAAAAATATATGAATCACTACTGGAGGAATGGAATTCAATCTTATATCGTCAACATGGGTATTGATTAGAAATTAAAATATAGCTTGATTGGCATTCACATGGTTGTTATGATTGGCATCCCTTATGATATCTTCATTACTTCCCTAACTCTAAACAAAAATAAATGAATCTATTGAGTTTGAATCCTTGGAAATTTTTTCAATAATGGCTTCTTGGGTTCTACTAATAGATTCTTCTTCTAAAATTTGAACTTGCATTTCACTACTTTGATTCCTCATGAATCTTCACTTGGTATCTCTAGCTCTAGGAAGAGACTTGAATTATTCTAATGAGTCTAAAATGATTTAATTCATAAATGCATAAGGAATATACATAAGAAAATGTTAACTCTTTTCTTTATCACTCCACTGTATTCTGGTCTAACCAAGGAAAAACTCTATTTCTTAAACTCCTTCCCCAACAACGGTATCAAAAATGACTAGCTATTTATAGGGCATATCACTTATAAAGTTAATCCAAGAAGCAGGCTTATGAAGGATTCTACAATGTATATGCACAACAAAGCTATCTTAGAAAATGCCTACCTAATTATCTTGGATCCCAGAGAATACAAAATCGAGGGTTAAAATATTATAGATATTATAGGTTCCCATGGTGAATATCTCATTATATTTGACACTTAGGGAAGGTCAATGTACTGATATCCCAGTTTTGCACCTTTCACTAGGAGAAATATCAAACTATACAAAATAGGATAAAAACCACCAACAACTAGTTGTAACAGGAAATAGGAAATAAAAAATAGAAGACCAAAACTACATGTAATATGCAATAACAAGAAATTGAAAGCAACATAACATAAGCAACTATAGGAAGGAAAGAGACACACAGTAAGAAAAGACCACACAATAGTTTACCTCAACTAGAAAAAAGGATTGCCATAACATAAAGTGTAAATATATGAAAAGTGTAAATGAAATACTGAAACATAATCCACTGAAGCATTTGCTCTTCGATTCACAGGGGGTGCTTCCTATGGATTTTCAAGGAATGTTCCAATAACGAAGAAGAAAACTCAGAAGAACTTAACTCATGAATTGCAATAAAATGATATTATCAATTCATATTATGGTAAAGAAAAATAACACAGAACTCTGATTCTTATCCACTATGATTCAATACAATAAAATGACTAACTATAAAAATATCAAACTCCTAACTACTTATATCAGTCTCATACAACAACTCCCAAAAATTATGGAGCACTACTCTTCAAACATTTAATCATCCATATTTTTCCAAATCCTAACATCTATCCACTACTACCAATTACTCTAGATTCTATAATGGAGAGATGGTAGAATGCCACATCTCTAACCAATGCCGATTATGATCCATGAGTAATAATGACAATTGCAAAATAGGTGTCCCAAAGCTTTCAATATTCGAATACTAGATGTCCTTTCCATGATCTCCTCAAAGAGCCAAAAACCTATCACCTTTACGATATAGAAGATTGCTAAATACCATAAAATACATATGAGGGATTAATATGTTAGTTAGCCAAATCGATATATATTCCTACATAAATGCTAGATATCCAATCAATCAAAGGAAAATGGTTTGACAAGTGTATAGCTCGAGGGAGATGAAATGATACCACAGTCAAGGAAATGAATCATATTATTACTACTCATCAATCCTTTTGGAAGATTTCTTAGGATGAGGAGGCTATTAACTCCCTCTAAATACTTGTGCCTACAAATTATTATCCACACTTTATCATGATTTTGGTAAAGTTTCCATATGATCTTTAACCTCATTACTTGATTGATAATTATTATATATCTAATTAATAGCCCCTATTCTACCTTCTTCTTGCACATATTTTTCCAATTGACTACTGACATTATTTAATTTTCCTCGATTCCATTCCTGATAAATCTTTTATAAACTTGGTAAACCTTTTCTACAACAAAGGCTAGGATATTGAATATACTAAGCATATATGTTGGTATGCTATGAAGGGATTCTTTTGCATGTTGGATTTCTCATGCCATATTCAAAAGAGCCTCTTTCCATCCAGTCATTTTTTAACTATTCTATCTAACACCTTATTCCAAAAGCTCCTTTACACTCTTCCTTCAAAAAGAGGCATTCCTCGATAAGTAGTTAGGAGGGATCCAATTTGGTATTGAAAAATTTATGCAATTTACTATCTTATCCATGGGGGATACTGGATATATATATATATATATATATATATATATATTAGTTTTATCATAACTCATTTTATAATATAAGGTTTTTTATATTTATCCAAGATAAACCTTATAATTTTATCTTCTTCAATGTTGGCTTTACCTAGTAGGATAATATCATCACCAAATTGGTGATGGGTGATAGAAGGTCAGTTGTTGTCAGGCCTAATTATTTTGTTATCACCTAACAAATTTATCTTTATGATAGTTATCCCTATTCCTTTTGCCATTATGATGAAGAGATAGTGTGATAAGGGGTCTCCTTGTCTTAATCCTCTAGAGGAGTTGAAGAATCCAGTTATTTCTCCATTGATGAGTACTAAAAAGGTAGTTGATGAAATACATAAGTTGACCCATGTTCTCCATTATCCTGAAAGCTAAACCTCTCCAACACTTGATTGAGGAACTTCCATTAAACTCAGTCATAAGCTTTTTACATATATATCTTAATAATCATAGTTTACTCCTTTGTTGATTTTATGGAGTGCACTACCCCATGCATTAAGATAATTCCATCGGTAATTTATTTATGTCTCACAAAGCCATCTTGTTTAAGAGATATGATTTTTGGGATAAACTCAACCATCTTGTTTGCCATTAGCTTTTTGATCATCTTATAAATTATATTACATAACCCTATAGGTATGATATTTTTTAGATTATTGGCATCTTGTACTTTGGTGATAAGTATCAAGAAAGTAATATTCCAATATTTTAGCAGATTATTATGATTTTGGAACTCTTGGACTGCATTAATCACATCATCTCCTACAATGTTCCAAAATTGTTTGAAAAATCTAGCAGGGAAGCCATCATGGCTAGGGGATTTATATTTTCCCATCATAAAAATTATGGAAGTGATCTCTTCCTTTGAGAATGGGGTTATGAGTTTTGTATTATCCTCTTCATTGATCAAAATTGGTATGTTGTTTAGTAGCACTCTGGCTGCATTATGATCTTCTTCCATATCCTTTATGAGCAAGTTTTTATAAAAGGAGACTGCAAGTTATTTCATCTCTTCCTCATCTTCTATTATAATCTCATCACCTCTTTATAGGCCATTGATATCGTTGAAGGTCTTCCTCCTTAATTTCAAAAGTTTAATTTCGATCATCTTCCTTAATCCAAGTGATTCTAGACTTCTATCTCTAAAAGATCTCTTCTTACTTAAGGATGATTGGTTGTTCTTTTATATTATGGTTTCTTGGGATATACCTTCTCTATGGATTTTGAGTTCTAATTTTCTTTTTTTTCTCTTTCAATATGTTTGAAATTATATCGACTTCACTTCTTCAACTTTTCTTTTAGTAGGATCAATTTATTATGACCTTGAAACATTTTGGTTCCTTTCACCTTAACATTCCATCATTCTTCAATATTTTCTTCTAGTTGTGGGTGTGTGAGCTAAATAGCTTCAAATCAAAAGGAAACTTTTTCCTCTTAAAAGGGACAACCTGAAGGAGGAGGGATAAGTGATTGGAATAATTAATCTTAGTTTGGGCCATTAGTAAATAATTTAGGAACTTGTCAAGAAAAGAAGGAAAGCATGCAAATCTATCTAATTTAGTCCGAATGAGCTATTCCTCAATCCTCATGTTGTTCCAAGTGAATTATACCCTTGTTAAGTCCAAATTAATAAGGTTATTATAATCTAAGAACTTTTTTAAATCTACCATATCATTAGCTTTTTCCTTACCTCCCCTTGATTTCTCATAAGGATGGAGGATAGTATTAAAGTCACCTATAATGATCCAAGGATATGAGAGAATGAAAGCCTATCTTTTATCAAAAGCTCAAATAAATTTCTTCTTTCAATTGAATCATTGGGTGCATATAAATTGGAGATGATATATAAAAAATTATACTCGATATTAAAAATATAAATGTGGATGTACCTCTTGGAATGATTTAGAGGTTGAATTCTTCCAAGCTGCATTATGCTTGGGTCCTAAAGAGTCATTAAACCTCATGAAGCCCCATCATATTCTTTCCATTGGAAGTTTGCTTCCTTCCACATTCTTCTTTTAGTATCTATTATACATCCTTGTTTAACTTTAGATTCTAAAATGAGTACCATATTGGTTTTTTTATCATGTTAGAGATATTTAAAGGTTATCTATCTTCTAGGGTCATTGCAACCTCTAATTTTATAGGATAAGATCTTTATTTAGATGCTCTAGAGGCCATTTGGTATCCAATCTATCCTAGAGTGCGCTGCTTACCATTTTCAATATCTAGTTCTGTGAGGTTAATTTTGGTTTCTCTCGAAGATGGTCTTCCAACATGGGATTTTTCAACATTTGGAGTTTTCCTCAAATTAGATATTATCTCTCTTTGATTTGATGGTATGATTTTAAGTAGTTTTAGTTATGGCTTTATTATCTTCACTTCTTGCTCATCTTATAATCATTCTAACCTCTTCTCCTTCTTCTCCCTTGTATCATCCCTTTTTGTACCATAGTCATTTTCATCTATGATAATAAGGATGCCTTAGGCATTCCATTAGGTATGTAGACACCTAAAAATGAACCTTGGTGTATTTAACAAGTCATTTTAATCTTTTAATGATGTATTATTCATAAAAGGGTTATTAATGTCTAAATAGAGGTGTAGGCCATGTATTTGACCCTTGTGTAATGTACAAAGGGTCAAAATATCTAAGTTATGTAAACTTGTATCATATATAAAGGCATCTAAACCCATGGGAGAACCATCATGAGGATAACCATCAGAAGAAGACTAGATAAGAGTAGATTGTAGAAGGTGCTTGGAATCTATCAATTGAAGATGAGATAAAGGATCTTGAACAAGCTTGCAAGGGAGACTCTTGCAAATATTAAGCTAATAACAAGAAAATATCATATTCCTATCTTTATTGAACATTCACTATTATTGATATTCATATGTTTGATCATCATTTAATCTTTTATCACATTCTTGATTCAGACTGTTCCATGGCATCAATAGCGTACAACTATTAGGACGCTGATGCCATGCTTGTGCATGCCATCTTATTCATTCTTGATTACTTCTTTCGTTATTTAATTAAATGTATGTGTTAAATGAAATGAACCTATATGTTTAGTCATCTATTATCATATTCCTTGCTTTATGTCAACTTAAGTTAGATAACCTAATAGTGCACACCTTAATCACACTGATTAAATAATGCCAAGTGCATTATTTCATTTCTATATTTGGTGAACTGGACATTCTAACACACCTAGGTTTGCATCTAGGGCAAGATATTTCCATGACATCATGACTCCTTCTTCGCTACTTTTCCTCCCTATGGAGGTAATACTCCATATTATAGCTAGAGCTAGTAATCATTCTTGAAGGGGCTCTACTTCTACCTCTATCTTTATAAAGGAATCTGATTCTCCTCACGATATTTATATGTTTGAAGTTACTTCTAAACCAAGTTTGAGTTCCCATATTATTCCTCCTTCAATTTTTGTAGTAGTAGAAGAGTCCATTCATTCCCCTAGTAATCTTGCTAATCCTAATAGCTTAGCCAATGGCCCCTTGCCACTTGCACTTTCTAATAATGATAAGGTTCATGAGCTTCATAGGATTCCCTTGGGTGTGCGATCTATTCAAAAATTCCTATCAAACCCTTAAAAATTATGCTTATTTATTATTAACAATGCTTCTTTAATCATAGATATTCTTACAGCTCCACAAACTTTTGATTCTCACCCTACTGATATAGAATCTGAAGTAGCTCCGATCCTTTATACAAAGTCTTCACCATCAGAAATACATGTTGAGAGTGGTATCTTAGACTGTCCACACGATGCCATCACCATGGATCCTCAACATACAGGTCCTAATTTGATGCATGCTAAGGAATTTGATCTATCAATCCTTGATGAATATGCTTCTCTCAATACAGATCAATAGATTCTTTATGATGAGGTGATACTTGATGATTATGGTGATAATAACCTTTCACCAATTGCTTTTTCTCCATAAATGGCTATTGATGATGTCTCAATCCATGAGCTCAATTGAATCCCTCCTAATGCTCAATCCATTTAGTAGGTTTTATCCGATCCTCAAAAATAATGATTTTTTTTTTATTAACAATGCTTCTATGCTCATAGATTTGATCATTGATCCGCATCTCCTTAGTGATTACCCGTATAATATGACATATGATGTAGATAGTTTGACTCCTTCTAAGGACCTTTATAAATTAGACATTCTTTTCCATCTCCCTCATGATGAGAGTGATATTTCTAACTATCTACACAATGCAACCATCATACATTACCAAGATACTTACTCTAATTTGATGACTGATGTTGAGTCTATTGAGTATGATTCTATCGATTATGATGTATGTCTTATTGATAATGAACAAGTTTATGATCCACATCATGATGATACCAGTGGGCTTGCTCATTCACCTAATAGTCAGATTGATTCAGGTAAGGATCTTTCTCATATTGATAATATAAATATGTTAGCCAAACAAACACTTACTCATGTTATTACCTACGTATTTATACTTTAACCTACATGTATGGTTGTTGAACATGCTATTAAAATTGATGTTAACCTATATTTTTAGGAACATAATGATTAGTATAAACAACCCCCACACATACAATTAGAATTCTTAGCGGGTGTCTTGTATACTCTTGAAGAAGATAGGATTAATTATACTAATCAATTTGTTGATTTACCTTGAGTTATTCCCTATTTGACATATAATGCACAATCCTACTATTCATCACCTTCATCCCCACCACCATCTCGAGGAATCATTAGCTCTATTAATGTTCCCTATTGAATCTCTCGGTAGCATCAATCATTTTATCTAAAACACCATCGGAGTAAAATCACTCACCATAATCCTAGGTGAAGGTGTTTGTTGGCATGCAAGGTACCTACTTTCATTTCTACATATGAAAAATATGTTTGGGTAGCAAAGTTTTCCCCAACACATAAAATAATTTCTTAATTTCCTTCTATCTTCAAAAACAGTGTACATTAGTTAGTTAGTGTGTTTTTGCATCTTTTTTACGCATGTCTCTTTTGTTATTTTCATAGTATTTTTGCCTTTTTTGAGCACAGCAACAATAGTGTGATATTTTAGGATGCTAGCACCATTTATCTTTGAAAACTGTGTCCTGCACCAATGCTCCCTATTTCCCCCCTTGATGTTAGGATTTAATATTTTCATATAAACAAGAGCATCAATAATTCTCCTACTCCTTGGCAAAAGAAACAACATTCATGTATACTGAAATCAAACAACTAAGAACATCAATCACACAATGAGAGACACAAGAGATAACGTGGTTCACCCAATGTAGGCTACATCCATGGAGAAGCTTTCAACCCTTTTGCATAACATTCTTCCAAGTCCTCCAAGCAACAAACCAACAGCACAACCTTGCTACAACCTTCACTTTGGAGCTACAACAAAGCCTCACTACAATCTCTCTCTCAGGCTATCTACATAAGCCACCAAACTATAATTACAAGCAACTCACAACTGCTGCTAAAACTACTTACAAACTTCAATCTACATGCCTCAACTCAAGCCTCTTATTTATAGATACAAACTAACCCAACTTAAAACCAAGTTGGATTTGGAAGGTCGTGAGGTTACCCCCAACCCTTCAGTAACTCATATCCAAGTGTCATGGCTTCTTGGCAACTAAAATTTGGTGTCAAATGAAGAAAGAAATGCTCCCTATTTTTAGCCGGTGCCTTGCAGATCGGTTAGCATTATCAAATCGATGTCCTTTAGATTGGCAAGCATTCATAGGTCAAACTCTTAGCCGGTTGGTCGGTTGGCTGGTCGATTGGCCAGTTCTGATAGGGTCTAGCCGGTTGGCCGATTGGTAGGCCGGTTGGTTGGCTAGCTGTAGTCTCCATTTTTAATAATCTCCCACTTGGAGACTTCCTTCTCTGCAATAAGGGTCAAAAGCTTCTCATCTTGGCCTTTACTCCTTAAGACCAATCCAAGTTGAGCAAGAGCCCAACTTCTCCTTTGTAACAACTTTAGTGAACATGTCCATAGGATTTTGAGACGTGTGAATCTTCCCCAAATTGACTGAACCATCCTCCAATGCTGATATGATGAAGTGGTACCTCAATTTGATATGCTTGGTTCTCGAATGGAAGGTTGAGTTCTTTACAAGATGGATAGCACTCTAGCTATCGCTCCATAGCTTCGCATCCTCCTACACCTTTCCCAGTTCCTCCATCAACCTCTTCAACCAAATCAATTCTTTGCTACCTTTCGTAATTACAACGTACTCTACCTCAGTAGTGGAGAGAGCCACAACCTGTTGGAGCTTAGAAATCCAACTACCCGCTGTACCTCCAATGGTAAACACATATCCTGTAGTCCTTCTCCCACCATCTATATCACCTGCCATGTCAGAGTCAACATAACCTTGCAAACAAGAGTTAGATCCACCAAAACATAAAGAGTAATGAGAAGTCCCCCTTAAATACCTAAGGATCCATTTAACTGCTTCCCAATGCCCTTTTCCTGGATTGTTCATGAATCTACTAACCACTCCCACTGCTTGTGCTATATCTGGTCTAGTACATACCATTGCATACATTAAACTCCCAACCACCGAAGCATAGGGAACCTTAGTCATGTACTCCTTTTCCTTATCTGTCTTAGGACTTAAATGTTTGGTGACTTTAAAATGCTTTGCCAATGGTGTAGTTACAGATTTTGCATCTTTCATATTGAACCTTTTAAGAACCTTATCAATATAATCTTCTTGACTTAGTCTAAGCAAATGGTTTTGTTTATCTCTTGTTATTTTCATTCCAAGGATTTGCTTAGCTTCACCCAAATCCTTCATTTCAAAAGTATTTGCCAACTTTTTCTTAAGATCAACAATATCCTGCATACTAGATCCTGCTACCAACATATCATCTACATACAAAAGCAAGATTACATAGTTGCCATTTGTTGTCTTCTTTACATACACACAATGATCCGATTGACATCTTACAAATTCATTTGTTATCATGAAAGTG
>Ga0115848_100192_pt1 | contig 20510 bp, 15 predicted proteins | sample InSIn3gowninarea_FD_83862 | JGI IMG/M metagenome (GOLD analysis project Ga0115848, IMG submission 83862) | reverse complement strand
TCCTCTCCTCTCCTCGCGATGGCGGCCTTATCAGTCGAGCACCTAAAGGTGATGGCGGCCTTAACAGTCGAGCCTGCTTACGCATTCAATTTACTTATTGGGTGGGGGGGCTTATGGTCGAGCACCTAAAGGTCCTTATGGTCGAGCACCTAAAGGTTCAATTTACTTATTGGATGGCCCCTCTCAAATAAGTCAAAAAAAGGGCCTGCTTCCGCATCCTTATCAGTCGAGTCACTAACGTACCTGGGCATGGTGGTAGTTAGTTATATATGAGCATGTAGTAGTTTAGGTTCAGTATGGCGTAATGACATATATAATGATATTGATTTCCTAGCTAGAGAGAGAGAAGAAAGACGAGGTCGAGGCCCGGTAGGGACTCACTATTCATATGGTGAGGAGATTCACTCACTTACTTGGGTAACTAAGGTCACTGTGCTAATGGTCACTGTACCTCGTACCAATAAGGGGCTGAGAGCGAGTGCTTGCCTCATTAACAACCATATAAAAGTATATATGCGGAGGAAGTCTCCGCAGCCATAGACATCATGGCCTAGTTATACCCGGTAAGGACATTGCGGTTGGCAGGTACAGTTCTATATTAAATTGGCAGGTACAGGTTCTATCAAGATTAGGGACATAATTGACCTTGCCCCCGGAGGGACAAGCGGCTTCGCACCTTAGTTCACACATCTTATCTACAGCCCAACTAACTATTTCCTTGTGATGGATGGTTACTTAGGTGAAATTATTCACGATACTTATGATCAGGAAAGACAATGAAGATGCCAATTTGTTAAGCAACTACGATCTATAGTGCTTTTGGTATTCTCTTTGGGCCGTTAAGGGGAGGAACCTACCTACATTTGTTATTGTTGCCTCCATCCTTCATCAATACTTATATACATCTAATCGGGACAAGCCAGTGCCTAAGACTTATATCCCCTGAGCAAGAGCGCCTTTCAAGCGTTAGCGTGAGCGACAGTCGGACCCACCAAGCACTACTATCCGTAGTATAGATAGTATAGACCCTAGTTTAGATAGTATAGATAAGGGTTGGCTCATTACCTCGTACCAATAAGGCCAATAAGGAGAGGAATAATCGTTGTTATATATGTAATTATCCATCCATCATTCAATCCAGCACGACATACATTAGTCAATAGCTGGTCTTTTTCAGTATTATGAGCCCGTCTTAAGAGCCCCTGTCTTGCCATGGAATGGATCAATAAGCAAGTTTCCCCTCGTTATAGGGGCCTTCCCTTTAGCTAATTCGTTCATTCCTATTCCCTGCAACTTAAGGGTGTCCTGCTACGCCCGGACCAGATAGATTATATATAAACGGTAAGGTCATATATATATCTATAACTGAAGGTAGGGGCCTTTGCCGGTACATAACGTTACGGCTTCTTCTTCTGAGGCGGGTAAAGAGAGAAGAGAGGGGACAAGGCAGTGATTTTCCGGTACATATAATTATAACTGTAATTATAACTGTACATATATCGATAACTGTACGGCTAGGGGCAAGTCAATCTAGAGTAGGGTTGGCTCCTCTCAGTTCTCGTCCATCATCCACAAGTAGTGGATCAAAAGCAGAGCTATCTCCCCCTCTCTTGACCCGTTAAGGTAAGTGAGCCCATGAAGTTCTCCCTTTTCACCCATCCTAACTACTTGCTTTTCTTTTATCGGAACTATAGCCAGAACTGAGAAGTTCGTCCTTGGGCATTTGCACTATGACTACCATCGTATTCCCTTTTCAAGCCTACACGCCGCTTTATGTCAGTTGGACAGCTCAGTTGTGGGATCTCCGAACAGTTCTAGGAACTACATTACTTATTATATTCTATGGGAGGAAGGACCTGCTTGTTGGGTGGGTGGACGCTTAGAACCTTTACTGAGATTGAGGTACGGAGTGGCATTTGAAGACGTTATAACTGCTGCAACGAAGCGAAGCTAGTTAGTTCTTGACTCTCTCTTTCCTACCTATCCACTTTTACAGCTAAGCCTAGCCCACCTAGACAGAAATCTTTTTTTCCACCATTTATTGACCTGGCCGGGATTGCGGGAATGAATTTGGAGGGCATAATGAATGGCTGGCCTCGCTAGGATTCTGGGATTGCTGCTTGCTGGTTGTTACTGGCTTTTTGTTACTGGCAGGCTGGGAGAAGAACCGGGCTTGCTGGCTTGCTTTGACGCTAGAGGACCGGGACGGACGCTCACGCTAGGCTTACCGGGCCATACGAACCCATTGCCAGACATACCGGGCATTTCATAGCGGCGGAGAGCTAGCACATAGGGAACACGCTTCGATCGATCAGCTTCAGCATTATTATTATGCCCTTCGGGAGATCCAAGTAGATACTGCCCCATCTTTCACATTGAAAGTCGGGACGACGGATGAGGTCTGAAGGAGATCTCGTCGAGACGGATAGAAAGAAACCCGGCAGGGTGGTAGATGTGTGGATCCAAGTGACCAAGAGACAAGGACGCTGGTGCTATTCAATAGTAGGATTATACCTTCTCTTTATTATACGTAAATACTGTGACAAAGCACAGGAACGCTTTAGTTATCAGTTCCACTATAGGTCATTTCATAGATAATGAAAATACAAAAACCTATACCTTTAGGTGGGGTTGTAACTGAAACTCCCCTGGCGGGTAGTAAGACTGATACCCTGGTAGGGTCCTTGTACATTGGTTCAATAATCTAAGATATAAATAACTAAACCTATACCCTGCGGGTACCTTAGGATCGGAACTTACACTTCCCTTTCAGATCAGAACCTCACCCTTTCTCTTCGACCCTATCTTTCTAACCTCTCCGCGCCACGGCTTACCGTAGCTTAATCTCATGGCGGAGGTTTGAACATCTTTCCCTACGAGATAGGCCATTTGACCGTGGCGGAGGTTCTTCAACCTTGACTTCCTACATGCATAATTACATATATAATGAATGATGAAGTTCAAGCTTTTGAGGACCCGGTAGGACCCTTTAGGGGGCTCACTATTCATATGGTGAGGAGAGGGGCTCACCATTCCGATGGTGAGGACCCGGTAGGGGGCTCGACTAAAGGGAGAGGATTTCAACTTCTTTATGCTCCAGGATGACATACACAGAAATCCGACCAAACAGGGAGGGAAGGATGCCGAAAACTGCAAACGCCACAGACAGACACGGTTAAGGAACCAGATCCCGCTGAAGAAGGAAAGAGAAACGAGTTACACCAAGGGTCAATCCGAACAGAAGCAGCTCCCGACCCCAACGAGGGAGGGCGCCCGCGCTACTATACTCAGACGTTACAGAACTCACTCTGGTTAGGTTTGACTTGGGGGTCAACAAGGGCCCGTCTGTTACACGGCAGCGAGATACATTGGCTCAGCTGCTCATCGTAGGTTTTCGTAGGGTTAGATAAATATCTTAGATCTTGTGTCCGGGCTCAGATATTAGCCACCCCCATGATACCTTCCAACTATGACACTGGAAAACCACACTTTTGGGGTTATTCAAACGGCAAACCAACGACACGAGCTCAACGAAGAAGGGAAAAGAAAAGACCCGCAGAGAGCATTACAACAAGAACAACAAGCCCAGCACTCATCAATAGGACAGAGCAAGCACCTTGTAGGATCAGCCATGGAACGCATCCCACCTTAGAGAGACCCACCAGAGAGCAACAGAGAGGGAGGAACCAGCAAACAAGTCGTTCCAAAAGGGCATTACTTCCACCATACGAACGGGCGGCAGATCACTAACTGGATCAGTACCAAAGAGCTTCTTTTTGCGTTGAATTCATAGTGAATGTAGATTGGGAACCTTTTAGTAGATGGGTCCTATGAGCGGCGCCACAGCCTAGGAATGTCCCTCTGTGTTTCGTACATAATAGCAGTCAAGGAGGTGGGGTTTCTCTAACTGTCTGACTTCGATGTTTCCGTCCGTCGTGTAGCTTCCAGCCGACTCATCGGATGATCTATGTGTAGGGGCTATTACTCGGGATACGAGACGTGAATGGTAATGTTCTTGGTGCGGCGCAGGTCTGGGTTTTTGCGCATCGACGTATCTGCGGTAAGAAAAGAGTGATTGGCAGGTATGTGGTCCGGTACTCCCCCTTTTTGGTTGCTTTCTGTGTGGCTAAAGGCAAAGGAGAAAGCCCCCTTTTGTTGGCTGGCCTGCTGGTCTGCCGGATGCTCGCCTCTTCCCTGGTGGCTGGATGCACGGCTTGGCTTGATTGACTGGTATACGGGTGATAAAATATGTATCAATATTGGTGCTTGCCCAGGTTTATGCGGGTAAGAATCTGTATCCGGATTCGTAGGCTTGGTGCTGCTGATTTAGATTGACTGGTAGAAGGGCTAGGTTGGCTAAGAACAGAAGGATGCTATGTAGGTACCTGGCGAGGATCCAGGTTCTATGTAAGCATAGCAACCACTTGCTTGGTAAAGTGACTGAGATATGCTATAGTAGTCGTAACAACTAGGGAGGTTGTTGACAAAGAGGCCTAGATAGATACATTCTCCTATGTGCCTGGGTTAGGAATATGAGAGCTAGTGATATGAGCATACGGGTTAGCATGGGTATAAAGAGGTGGTCCAACTATATCGAGTGATGGATATTATGGCTGTAGGCCTTGGCAAGCCATTTCCCTAAGAGTAGAGTAAGACAGAACATAATGAAAATAACAAGGGTGTTACATAGATAATGTGAACTCTCATGTGTATCTATTGATATCTTGGGATGAACATAACTTTTTGAAGCGAAGAACTCATACGCCTAAGCTATACGGAAGTGATGGCGTTATATTCTAGTTATTACTAGTAGGACTCCATCGACGATATACGGCTATACCGACCCGAAGGGGGAAATGCCGGGAGGACGGAGAGACACAACCAGAAACTTCCATAGTAGCTTATAGATTATCTTGGCTTCCATAGAGAGATATTAATTCTTATCTTTAGGATAGGTATATATATTATTTGTGGGTTAGACTGTCAATAGGAGGATCCACTTGAATCAACTACCAGAAAGCACAGGAACATCTATTATACCATGCACCCTATGAACTACTTACTACCCCATATGCTACCATCATATGAATCTACTCTCGGATCACATGTATCACTAGATCTAAGAAACTATGAAACCATCAACCAGACTTACCAGACATAACTTACCTACCTACGCATACAATATCAACTATCCACATTGAAACTATCACCATGCATTGTATTATAAGCAATTGGTATCTCTCTATCAGGGGAAAGAATCCCAATCAACTACCAACAGAGACTTCCCTTGCTACAGCTCGGGGTTACCTCGTCGTCACCCGGATTCACCAGGTCCCTATCATCACAGCAACACAACCATGCATTGTCTTATCACAGTTCAGAACCAATCAAGCTGAACTCACCGATCCACTCACTCATCTCTATAGACCATGCATTCCACAACCGACCAACACAACAATTCTTAACCTCGTTACTTCGGAATCACGCCACCACCCAACTATCACTCGAGAAACCATGCATCACTGAAATCAGACCGTGCATCGTACTATAAAGAATTCCTAGCTCTTCAGAGGGATAAGAACAAAGATCAACATTAACCATAAACACAGAAATATAGCTTACCTTGTATCACTACAACCAACTAAGAAACTCTTTATCACCACAACTCAGGGGAATTCAGGAATACAACAACTAAGAACAACAAGAGAGAACCCAACTCTCAACATATATATCATCTATCTTGCTACTCTGCATCGTACTCTAGGGAATCATATCATTTATATCTCGCTCAACATGAACCAACCATACATCTAGACTCTCCTTATCAACAAGATGCATCATCGAAACAAGAGTGTATCGTATTATAAAAGATCATATCACAATCGAAGGGAACAGAGGAATGAAATTGCTCGACCACCGCCCCCCACCCAATAAGTAAACCCTAACCGGCAACGGGGCTCGACCATAAGGATGCGTTAGCATGCTCGACTGTTAAGGCCGCCATCACCTTTAGGTGCTCGACTGATAAGGTTAGGGTTTACTTATTGCCCCTCTCAAATAAGTAACCAAAACAGTCGAGCCTGCTTGCGCATCCTTGACAGTCGAGTGTGCTTTCATTTTACTTATTGGGCTCTCAAATAAGTAACTAGCTGCCGGTCCTCATGATCGACTAATGAATTAGATAGGTAATTCCGTCATTCATTATATATGTAATTACGGTATCGAATCCATTCATGAATGAGATACGTCATTACGCTTTAGCAGACAATGCCAATATGGGCATATGTCATTATGCATTCATTCATTATATATGTCATTATGCATTTCATAGGAAAGGTGCCCATCTAGTCGAGCTCCCGATTGCTGGCTAGACAAATAGGTTCAACTTTAGACCTTGTTGTCTCCTTGTTTAGAAGGGGCGGATCCACTCTGATGGAACCTACGTCGAGTACAGGCCGGTCATCCGTAGAATGCTTGAAATGTAAGGGAGGCATGGAACGCTGTCCTTCCAACTATGGAACGCTATCTTTCCTTGCAACAATGGAAGGCGCAATCTCAGCTCATCAAGGTGGTGTAATCTCGCCTCATCACACGGTCCCTAAACGCTCCACAACATGCCACATCTTAGCAAGCTTAACCCAAGTCACATGCCACCTTCACCGAGCCCAGACCTACACGCTCAGAACCAATCACACAGCCATCAATGTCGATCCGATCTACCAATCATAGCAGGAGCGACCCACCTAACGCCTTACCAAATGCACCAGCCAGATACGCAGCAACGAGCAGCAAAGCAGCAATCTCATCACATTGTCAACCTAGTCCACGACAACAAACAACCATCGATCTCCGTTCCTTCCTTCGGGTTAGAATGCCCCCCCTTTTAGCGTGTGATAACCTGTCCGCTTATTGGGCACAAGCTAGTCTTTTCGCCCTTCCAACTCCGCCTTCGATTCGACCTTCACCTCAGTAGAAAGGATCCCCGGTCTGCTATGCACTCTGATTCTCCGAGTAAGGTGGATTCGGGACGACCTATTCTTTCGTGCGTTCCTGTCGAGATCCATATACCGCATTATCCAGGTGGTCGCTGTTCTTCTGTTTCTCCAATGGACCACTCCCTGGCCAGCTAATAAGCCCAAGCTCGCCAACCGAACCACCTCCCCTATTTGATGCGGATCTGTTCGGACCCTCCAAAAGGATCCATTGTGCAGGAACTCTCCCCATCGATTAAGCAGAGAAATACGCATTTGTGTTCTATTATTTACGAGGATTGCACGTGACGAGAAAGACGTTCGGCTCAACACATCCCTCATAGGCTGCTCGGGCCGAACCAAATCACCTTTTTCTCCCAAGGTCTAGGCGTTGCAGATAGGTCGGTTCACGAAGTCACATGAGGCCACCACTTGCTATCAAGCCATCTTCTGCACAATACGATTCTGTCGGCCATAGGTTTTTCACCCCCAATAGTTTCAGTAGTTGATTAAGCAGGTGACTGAGCAACACTACCCGCTAGAGAGGCCCCTTGAAATGGTTATGCAGTTAGTTCAGTAGTCGGTTCTTATGCTTTTGACTTTCGAGATAGAGACCCAGTAGCTAAGGTAGCTGGAGCAAAGGTATCACCCGCATTCCCTACTACCACCTAGCCCAGATATGGATCCAAAGCACGTAGCATCTCTTCATGTTCAATAGCCAAAAGTCAAGGCAATGGCATAAAGAAAAGCACGATAGGATAGCGCACCATGTGATTAACTAAGCGCGTTAGGATCTCTATGTCCAGGGGGGTGCATAAACAAAAGTGAGCGCGGGTAGCTCTTATATGAAATTCAACAGGTTTCTAAGTGCGTGGCTAAGGATTGTAACCTTTGCACTCTAATATAGCCCCCTATCCACTTGTAGCAGGGAGTTCTTTTTAGAAATATACATGGTATAGGTAGCAATGGGAGCAGAGATAGCATACGAGTAAGTTGCTTATGTTCCAGTATCAGTTGATGGAGTTTACCTAGTTTATTCAGTTGAAGGAGATCCAGTGTAGGGCATGGGTAAGGCTCCTGCTCCGGCCAAGGTCCATCCATAAATAGCTCACCCAGACCGATCACTCACACTGTTGGGCAAATCATATACCGCTTATGAAGGTTCTGAAGGCGGAGCACCAGTCAGGGGTAATAGACCAACCAAGAGGACTTATTCTTTTAAGCTTCTACCCTCATATCATAAGCACCCTAATAAAGACTGCTGCTCTGTTATGAAGGACCTGGCTGTAGCTTCTCCAGCAGCAGTGGGTTATTGTGATAATGATTCTGTTACAGTAAGACACGGAGAATCGGGAAACGGAGAAGAAGGTAGAAAGGTAAGAAGATAGTCTCATGCCATGCCATTCCTCCCATGCGGGGGGTTCCATAGTTGTACCTCGCTACTAAGATGAATTCAAGAAGTGGTGTAGGGCTAACATGCCTAGGTCTGAAGGTGTATAGGTTGTAAGAGTAAAGCAGCAGCATAGTAAAGGGTTCATAGTAGAAACTAATCTCATAAGTTAAGGCAGTACTAAAAGAATAGGGTCCAATCTGGATGATCCACCAACCCAACAGAGCTGTCCAACGGGGCAAAGTAGATGGGGAATGAGAATCCGTGCCATCCACGATCATGGGGAGCAAGGGAAGCTACAAAAGTCCTGGGCGCTATTCGACCATCCAGTTGTGTTTCATAAGTTATTCTGGCTATATATAATCGAGCAGTTCTACTCCGTGCCTGCTAAAGGTTTTGGCAAAGTGATAAGTGCTGGCTGTCCTGGGCATAATATGTCTGAAGCCTGTCCATCCCATCCCATAATCCAACGAGGTTCTCTGATGTACCATAATTCCCAATCCATCCGGCAGTTCTTCCACGCCACGATCTCTGTAAAAGGGAAAGGCCAGCCTCTCGGGATCCCATCCCATAATGTATCCCGGCAGGAGCACGCTACTCAAATTCTGTCCTTGTCTAATGCTCCATCCAGCCACCCCGCCATTGAATCCAGCGATAGTGAAAGGCATGAGTGAAAGGCGTGGGGAGCAAGAGAAGCTAGCTACAAGGTCCTCTCCCTCGACCTCGTAACCTCGGCCGAGCCCCTAACGGGCCTTATGGTCGAGCCTGCTTACGCATCCTCGTCGAATCAATAATCCAGCGGTGTTCCATAAGTGCTGGCAGTATTTGTTCAATCCGGTTCCAACCATTCAATCTCCATCCAACCTTACCCTTTTACCTTCAGTGTGAACAGAAAACCTACCCACCCGACCTTACGACTTACCTTTGGATGGACGGACATCACCAAGCCTTGCACTTACTTTCTATGGCATGGAGCCACCGCCTTCCAGACAGCATTCACAGGCCTGCCTGGAATCACGCTTGTTAACAGATGCTGGTACCAATATGAATATTCCGGACGAACGTTCCCCGGCCAGAGACTAGTTAGGAATTAGCAGCAAATACTGCCCTAGGGAAAGAGACCTCAGATAATAGCCTTTACGTCTCTCCTAAACATCTTTCTTATTTACCCACCCACCTAGAGACCTTACCCCGTATCACCTATTGAGCCAGGCATCGGGCAGGAGGCATCTATTATCAATCTTTACCCCACCCTTCCCTTTACTTAAGTGTTTCCAAACAGCCTATTTACCCTACCTAGAACTTTCTACCTATACCACTTGGATGAATGAAGAAGCGCTTAGTTAGTCGGGCGGGATACTACTTATCTTATAAACACCAGATGGATGGATGATGGATCAACCTTACTCTGAACTTACTACTGCCTGAAACCTAGGAGCATGGAGTGCTGCCCAACCCATTAATTGGATGAAGCCAGCCAGGAACACTCGAGTAGCAGTCAGGTATGGCCTCTATTAACTAACCCCTTCCTTTGTTTACTCTTTCACCTGCTAGAAATAGATGAGATGTAGCTGCCCTATACCATGAGGTCTTTGGAGGGACAGCTATCAGACCTTTCCTTCCCTTGCTTTTTCACCTGCCAGAAAGACATTCTCCTCTGTAGCTGCCCTATCACATGAGGTATTCCCAGTTACCAGTTAAAGGCGCACCCCTATAAGACCTTTGGAAGGAGCACCAGGAGAAATTGATTTGGTCTCCCTTAAGGTATGCAATTCATATCGAATCTTCTGTCTAAAGAAGAGGTTAGTGAAGGTTTCCCTCCTATTCTTGGCGGCGGGGGGCTTGCCCGAACGAAATGCAGCGAGCGCAGGTAGTGATGTGAGTGAACCGTTCAAGGATCGATCAAGATGAATGTAGGGAAAACCATGGTTGGTCTTGACTCCTCAATCAGGCAATACGGAAGGAAGGTTTGTACACAGCCCACCCACTAGTGGACCACCTATTAGTTCGTTATAGTTGTTGGTTTCATCCAACCCCACAGACAGGGTTTTGATGTTTATCAGGGGATAAACAGACTCATCATCAGTAAGTTCAGAAGTGAATTCAGTCAGCTGAGAAGCTCATTCATATCATCGAAACTCTAAAAGCAGCTAACCTTCGAACCACCATATCATCGGCTCTGACCACGAGCATACGAGTTTGGCCTGCTGGGGGGGAGGGGGGTAGTAGTGGCGAAAACACGCAAGTTCTAGGCGCAGAGGTGGACTGACACGGGGCGGCCCCGCTGGATGGACGATCATTGAATCAAGGACATATTCTTTCGCCCTCCCCGATCGATATTGTAGGTCAATGTGAACCATCACTCAATAATCAGATCGAACAATGATTGATTTCTGAACGGATCAAGCAGCTTGTTGGGTCGACATCACAACCATCCATCGGGGGCGAATAGAGTAGGGGAACGCACCCGTGAACCATCAGTGAGGGGATTCCAACCAACCGGGATCACTTCGTTACGCCAAGATCAGGGTAAAGCCAAACGGATTCATTCTCGAACACAGCGCATCCATCACGGGGTATTCTAAATAGAAAGCTGAATGATCGTGGGCGGGGGCTCGCCTGAAAGAAATCAATGCGGGCCGGGCAGCGCTGTAAGGTCACCTTCTTTTCACCCTTAATATTGATCAGGGATTCATGTAAAACAATCAGCGTGATTGGTTACTCTGAATACGCACTTCGAACAGGGTTTCCAGACCCGTATCAGTCCATTCATGAGGACAAAGAACAGGATTACTCGTTGGAAAACCAGTCTCATTCAGGCCGGTCTTTCGCAGCACTAATTGAGGTGAAGAGTCATATGCGCCCCCCCCCTACCCTTCAACAAGCCATTGTTATACCTGCGGGTGAAAGGGATACATGCGCAGCATCGCGAAATATATTGATTTCTTTTAGACATCTTTAAAGACTTCGCGTGCTACCACCGCTCGATCCACACGTGTATGTTACGAAAAGCAGCATATGTAAATCATCCAATCATGAAGGAGATACCGAATGAACATGCTTAATCTTCAATCTTATTGAGAGCAGGCATTCTGCCCACCTACCTACCTACCTTCCAACTGACTTCAAGGATACGCCATCCAATGCTTAATGATCAACCACCACGATGGACAAATCATGAAGCGTTGCTGAGTTTCATTTCGCGTAGGACACGTACGGAGATCGACTCCATTTCTCCTAGCGCCGCTGCATATAGAATATTCTTCTCTAAATAGAAGAATATTTGCGCTCAAATAGAAATAGTCGCGGCCCTCAACTCATCCACTAACCTTTCTTTTCGAGGGAGGAAGACTGGTGGAATCTCCTCCATCCGCTCACCGGGATGACATGGGATTGGTTTTCGCTCATCCGCTCAACGGAAGGCATGCATAAGGGTGGGTTTTATTGACTCTTCGCTAGTGTCGAGTCCGGGCGAGCAAAGCCTGTGTCACATGGTTACTACCCACCCTTACTCCTTGGCCCTACGTATCTTTAGACACTCAAATTCCGGACTCTATATTCCCGTAGTAGGGAGCAGTTGGTTGAGGGATGGAATATCTATTTGGCTAGCTTGGCCCGTAAGAGCAGTTGATTGATGTATGTCTTTATTACTTATCATGGGTATCCAAACTCCATGCATCAGCAAGCATCTTATATAATTGAATGAAACCAAACAATACTCTTTTATGGCATATTCTTTCTTGAAAGACCAGGCCTCGTTCGTATATGGCATATTATCCAAGACCAGGCATCGTTACCAGGCATAGTTCATATACGGCAGGCATATTCTTGAAAGACCAGACATCGTTCGTTCGTATAGAAGGAGTTAACCAGGGGCATATTATCCAAGACCCGGCATCGTAGCAGGAGTGAATGAATAGGCATCTTATAGTTGGACTTCACAGTCATTGTAGACGTATATAATTAGTTCAGAATGAATATAGAACAGTGTTCAGTTCCCGCAGTGAATGGCTGAGAGTTTGATACAGTCATCCTAGACGTATATAATGAGTTCAGTTCCCGCAGTGAATGGAGGCAGGCATCAGATAGTGAATGGCAGATAGCTTGATGATTCCACTCCTGACGATGGTGGTCCCTCAAATCAATACTTATAGTGATAAATACCCTACCGGTTGAGTGCATAATAGATATATGTAGGGCCGGTCGAGTCCCATATAGATTCTATTGTATTGGCCCTATCTATATATTCGGAATAGTCCTGTATGTGTATAAATACGATGGCGGCTCACTCTCTCGCCTGGGTAATGCAGTCGTCCACCTTCCTTCCCTCTATCATCACTCACTATACTAACTATTCCCTACCCTCCACTATAAATAGTCGTGTATGTATAGAAATACGATGGCGGTATACAATGCAGCTTCTTCATAGGGTACAATATCAATATTCTTTGGCATAGCTCAGCCATCCGCAGATTAGGCATCAGAAGATTAGGAGATTAGGCAGAAGATTAGGCATCGGTTTAGGCACGTTAGGTAGGGCAGACCAACCACAAAGATAAGAGAAGGCCTTCGGTCCTTCGGTCACAAGGAACGCAACCTAGGCATAAGGAAGGCAGAAGTAAATTGAAGAGAAAGATGTTCAAACCTCCGCCAAAGGACAAGTAATCAGGGAAGGGAATACACTAAAGTGATAATTTCAATACTTCAAGGTGGAAGCGAGGTGCGAAGCAGTTCATTTACCAGTCGCTCGCAGGACCAGCACCAAAGCAAGACCAGCCAGCCAAGTCCCGGCTATTGGTTGGAACGTCCTAAAATACCCTTATTCATCGCTGGAACGTTACTTTTAGCCAATGCAGTGACTAGGGCAAGCAAGCATTAAAGCAAGCAAGGTCAGTAATGCTATATTTTCTATATCGTAGCCGGTATTTCACTTCGTTCTGTTATGATTTCGGTAACTAGGGATAGCATAAGAGGCGAGTTGTAGAACCGTTCGACCAACCATAGGGGCGAGGTACGAGTTGTGAAGAACCCTAACTTTACGTTCGTGAAAGACTACTTCGTGTAAAGTAATAAGGCAAGCAGAATTCTCGCTAGAATGGGATATCTCTTTGTATACGATATTACGCAAAACTGACTGAAAGCTCTTGATCCTGGTCTCATCACTATGCAACTTAGGATTCGCTTAGGGACGCAGTCTCCGAAACTTCTTCGAAATTGAGTGAGGGATTGAGGGCTTTAGGGACTTGGCTCGCTAGCTTGGCTTGGCTGGTCGTACTTATTGCTTCTTGATCGGAAAGAAAGGGTCAATTTCCATACGGGGGACCGGGGGCAAGCCATTTGGACGAGGGAGGGTCAGGAGGGTCAATCGCTTCGAATTCATCATTTGGTCGTGGGGACCATATCCCTAGTGGATTTTTGTGGGTCGATTGCAAGGCAAGGAGCTGGGATTCTCGCTGAACGAACGTGTTGAAAGGATACAAGGTTATGCGCATCCATACCCATCCACATTGAGGGGAAAAGGGATAGGGATCTTCTTTACTAACCTTCTTATTTAGATTCTTTCTGAATAACCTTTCACTCCGTGCCTCTATTATTTATAACCAACTTTTTATGGCCTTTACACCCCACCTTTTTAGGGAAGGGAGGATATTTTCTTTATCACAATGACAGCTTGCTTTACGTGTTCGGATACATTCAGTGCTTACATCCTGAAGGTTTATTACATTCATACCCAGACGGGAGGACTCAGTTTTATGCATATCACCTCATTCAGGGTACAACTTTTATAAATGAATCGAGTTGCCTCTCCCCCTGGTCGAGAGTTCGTTTACTCACCCTACTCAAAAATATGAGTTCTTGACCCCAGAGGCATATATACCAGCTTACCTTAACTTATATATTGGACAGGCTTGCTTAGTGGGTGCGTGCGTGGGCTGAACATTGATTGCTCTTTACTTTATTAATACTACTTGACTTTACTTACGTGCATGCTCTATCCACCTGTTTACCAAACTTTACTTACTGCTTCAACCAACCTTTGTTAATGCATGGAGTGCTACCACTTGCTTCAGCCAGGAAAAGGAGGATAGGCATGGCATGCTATGAACCCCCTACCTTACCTTGGTTTCCAAACTCTTTACCCACCTGAAGACCTATACCTGCCCCACTCGCTTAATGAATCGCTTAATGGGTACTGCTACAGACTTCTACGGGATGGGATGGGATTAAACAACCTTACCTTACCCTTTCTTACTCCCCACCACACACCACATAACACCTTCACTCCGTACCCCCTATACGCCTTAGATTAGCGATACAGCATTCACAGGCTTTTGAAAACACTTGCTTAATTAAGACTTTTGGGGTACAGCAAGCACTTAGAACAACCTTGACTATGAACCCTTTACCCTACATTGATATCATTCCCTTTACTTCAGTGTTTCCAATAACCCCCCCCATATTTCTCTTTACTTACCCATAGATGAATTCAACCTAGGTCACAATAATCAAAGCAAAATCGAAGGAGTATCCAAGTATGCAGGTTTAGCTCAGTCTCAGTCTGATGAGGATATAAAGTGGCACAAAGTGATAGGGTAAGGAATCAAGGCAACTCAAAGGGATCAAATGTCAAAGGAGGAAAAATTATCAAGGAGAAAAAGGAGTGTATATTACAGAATCTCCACTTAGACCTCTCCTACCGTAGCCTTTGCTTATTCTCCCCCTTTTTTCTCTTTACCACTTGATCGATCTGCCGCTGAACAATGACTGAACAGGTTAACACTGGACTGCTGGGCTTAGGAAGGACAAGCAGATGCTGTTCTGCTGCTTGCTATGTGAAAGCTGCCTACACCTCCGTTGCTGCTGGTTGTGCAGCTGCTTTCATCGTTGCCGCAGGGCGGGGAAACAGACTGGCACTGGGACTGGTGGGTTGATGGATTGATTCACTGATGGACGGGGAGCTGTACGGATGCATGTCTGGATACCGGCTGGGATTGATGTTGGAATTGATGCTGGCTGAGATGCGGGCTGGGCACAGGGAAGGAAGCTGGCACTGTTGGGACTGGCCGGAGATACGACACATACATTGGTTTAGATCCCACCTAACACTTATATATGTTCTATGTTCATTATTCATTTCGTTATCTTTCGTTATCCAGATGGCTGTGGCTGTACGCTTAGCTATGATACTGATACGCCACTAACCATGCTGCGGCTTCTTCCCGAAGGTATAGGTTGGATGAATACTGACCATGCCTAGAAGTGGTAGGTCAGTGCTAAAAAACCTATACTCAGTGAACAGTTCTACGTGACCAGGAGGTAGGTTATGCGTTACCAGTAGATCCACCGTGTCCAGTTCGACGTTGTAATTATTATATATGTGCATGAATAGTTTCTCATCCACCATGCCCAGGAAGGTGCTGATTCTCAGTACTAGTTCGACGGGAACAGGAAGCAGGTTATTCTATGTGCGTTACCTCTTCTCTTTCCCATGTGCCCAGTGAGTCCGTGAGTTAGGTTGTGTTCGTGCCAGAGGGGTATTCCGATAGCAGCCCGTGACCAGGATAGTGTTCTACGTCACCTGTTCTTGATAACACACGTGCCCAGTTAGTGAGTGAGGTGAGCGAGGTGAGTCAGTCAGTGAGTGACAGAGGGGGGGGGGGAGGAGGTTAGGTACGAACCCTTCGACCGACAGGGAGAGCAACGAACCCGCTCGACAAAAGAAGAATGGCTCACCCATACATACTGAAAAGCGCCTCCCCAGCTTGCTTTACCATTTACATGGTCTCCCGGCCCTTTCCTTTAAGGACCTTAGCGTAACCGGGCAAGCAGTACCTTGTCTAGTAAATATGAGGCATGTTTGGATCTACCTTTTCTTTATCTTCACTAGTACCAAACCGTTTAGTAGAAGCCCGACAGGAGTGGTTGACTCATAATACTATGTCTTGCCTTTGGCTCGACTTTGAACCGTATCCGTTGGTAATTATTTCTCGTAGTCATTACGCTTTCGCGCCTTCTCAAGGGTGGATAAGAAAGCATCTTGATTAATGAGCAGCATGTTCATTCATCATTTGGTCATTCTTTAGACAACTTAGATATTTATCTACTTAGATTGGGTGGGATCTTCTAACGAAGCCGAACCTTTGGGATTTGATTTGAAAGCACCCCACCTAGGGAGGGGAGGATCTCTTCTTTTATCACATAGGAAGGATCTTCTTGCTGCGCACCTTCTTTTCGATACTCTTTATACCCCACCTTTTGATTATATTATGGAGAGGAGAGAGAACTTCCTCTCCTCTCCTCTCGATGGCGGCCTTATCAGTCGAGCACCTAAAGGTTAGGGTTTACTTATTGGCCCCTCAAATTAAGTAACCAATAGTCGAGCCTGCTTTCGCATCCTCTCCCTATGGTCGAGCGCCTCCGGACCTTATGGTCGAGCACCTAAAGGTTAGGGTTTACTTATTGGCCCCTCAAATTAAGTAACCAATAGTCGAGCCTGCTTTCGCATCCTCTCCCTATGGTCGAGCGCCTCCGGACCTTATCAGTCGAGCACCTAAAGGTTAGGGTTTACTTATTGGCCCCTCAAATTAAGTAACCAATAGTCGAGCCTGCTTTCGCATCCTCTCCCTATGGTCGAGCGCCTCCGGACCTTATCAGTCGAGCCCCCTGTCGGGTCCTTGCCCCCGGAGGGACAAGCGGCTTCGCACCTTCATTGTTTCTTCTTCTTTACTCCGTTCCTCATCTTCTCTTACGCGAGAGGTACGCAGTTCTGAAGACACTTCTTATGGATTTGATTATGACCCTTTGAGGGATCTTCTTTAGAAACTTAGATTTATTCCCCCACCCTTCCCGACTAACTTATTGGTGCCACCCTCCATCCAAACCCGGTACCTATTTCAGATGAGGATCTTCCTGCTCCGCACCTCACCGCTCCGCGCCTGGCCCTTATATATGTAATTTCTCCATGACAATTTTCATCTTTCTTTCTTTTTGTTGGGCAGCTAGTTTCATCGTGGCGTCGGAACTACCTCCTTGAATTGAATAATCCCAGCAGAGCGGAGATTGGAACTGCTTGGATTTAGGAAATACAAGTGTCATCAATCAAAAAGAGGCGCTTGCTTAAGAGCCCGCAAACCGGGTCGATCGAGGGAGATATCGAGAACCATCAGTCGCCATTCTCCCAACCGGATCAGCATACGGAAGAAGTGAAACAACAACAAACTGTTCTGCCCTTCGAAGACCCAATAGAAGAGTCGGTAACCCTTCCCTATGGAGGTCAAGTACCCTGAAGCTATATCCCTAAACCTATTTAGGAGTTCAACTCGCAGGTTGAGCAGCTTTCTCCACGGAATCACGTCATTGAAACATGTATAATGGAAATCAAAAGAAATCAATAGATATAGATAAGATTGCAAATTGAAACCACTGACTCATATATAATATCATATTGATAAAATTGGTCTAGAGGTAATTGCCATAGAATGGGGAAGCACTGAATGGAGACAACAAAGACCAGAATCAGTCAGAAGGTAAGGTAGCGAGCGACTTACTTACTTACCCATATTTCTTCCCCTCAAAGAGCATAGCGAAGGTGAAGGTCTGATGGCGACAGAGAATCTTATCGCTATGGCTCGATAGAGTAAGGAAAGGCTCTAGAGTGGGTAACTTCATTAAGGGTCTGAGGATGGGGTTCTTCTATGGCTTTCCACCGCTTTCATACGGGAGATTACTGGTCCTACCTATAACTGTTCAATTTACCCGGTCACTAGGGAGAGGAAGGTCTGGTCCTACCTTCGAGAGATCGGTCTGGTCCTACCTTGTCTGGAAGGTCTGGTAAGACGATCAAAAAGGCTGGTCCTACCTAGCTTATCGGGTTACTGGCTGGTCCTAAGAAGGTCAAGGAGAAAGTATCTCGGGTTAAGGACAGCGACGCGAATGAAAAGCGAAGGACAGCGAATAACGCAAATGACGACGAAAGCGAAGGTCAAAGAACGTTGAAAGACTAATATGTTCCATGTATATGAACCGTCGAAAATGATATCTCAATCGACCAATCAGAGGGAAATATCATTGACGTCATGTTCCATGTATATGAACCAGCCATTTTATGGATGTCAATCGACGGGAGATAAGGGTTGCTCCATGTTGCATCTATAGGAACCGTCGAGGTTGCTGCATCTATAGGGAAGCAGCTCTCGTGGGTGGCAGCTATCGTTATAGGGATAATGCGTTATGGGCTCGACCACCTTTCCTTTCACTCGACCTTAGATCGACTCGACATGTTCGGTAATCGATCGACATGCCCACGGTGATCAATCGTCGAATCGTCTCGTCATCGAAAGAAATCTAATTCTGTATCGGTGTGATCGGCCAACCATGAATTGGATCAACAAGATGTCACGTATATAATAGATCGGCATGATCTCCTCTCAGTTGATCCTACGGTCTGTATCGGTGTGATCGACCAAAACCAGAATCGACCAACTATGCAACCACGAATCGGATCATATCACGGAATCACGTATACAATCGAAGATATGCTCCTCCTTCTGCTTCTAAGAGGAAGGCCTAAGCACTCCTTCCTCCATAAACACAGTGGGGTAAAGCTTGAAAGTATGATAAACCAGTGGATGCTCCTAAGTAAAGGGCCCTATATTATTTAGGGGTCACTCACTATTCATATGGTGAGGGTTCATAGGAAGAGTCAGAGAGCAGCAGCTACTCCTGCGTCTGGATCAACTGAAGCTCCAACTGAATCAATCAAATCGACTGAACTCAGTCTACTGAATCAACTGCTGAACCATTTCAAGGGGCTTCAACTGGATCTAGAGATGGAAACCGTAAGGGATCGAGCGAGAGGTGGGAACAACCGTAAGGTCTCGTAAGTGAAGGGGTAACCTTTGCATCATTTAGAACGATATAATGCTAACTCCACGAACCATCTGTGTGAACTGTACCTCGTATCGCACCTAAAGCAATCAAATAGCAAGCAACCTTACTGGGGATTGGGGTGGGTGGGTAAATAGTCCTTCCTACCTTAACTGATTCTACTAAACAAAACATCAAAGCTATCCTTCCAAGCAAGTAAACCTACCTCCCTACAGTCACTTATTTTCTACTTATTCTAACGAACAAACCAGCCCACCGAGCTAGCTTTACTTAGCCATACAGCCCAGCTAGTTACCACCAGAACCATAACCCCATACCCATCAATCAGACAAACCAGCTATCCTTATTACTAGACCTACCCACAAGAGCTATTCTACCTAGCTAACTCAACCAAGCTCAATCAATCAAGCAACAAAACGTACTCTGCCAACTAGCATTCAATCTTGACTTCATTCAATCAAGGTCCCGGAGGGGCTTGCGCTTCCTAGTGCAAGGAAGCATACTAACCCTCCATAAAATATCATACTAATCAACTTTATACCGCTTATAACACCTATACTCAGACCCTTATACTCACTCTATCTCCATACCCATCCTACCTTCTAGCTAGCTATACACATCTAGACCACAGCTAGCTCTATCTATCTATCTGGCCTATATCCCTATCTGCCTAACCTACTTACCCAACCTTACCTGCCTAGCATACCTATCTTTCTAGAATATAGCCACATCCTTCAGACTAAGACTCTTACTACGGATAAGACAGCTCATACTCATACCATATAAGCTATAGAGGTTATGCTTATAACAATTATAGTACCGCCTTCGCAACCCAAAAGCAATTGATCAGCTAGGAGGAACAGACCTATTGAGCTTGCTACGACGGGCTCGACACACGAATCAAGACCAGCCAACTATCCCATTCCCCAGTACGCATTCAGTCCGCATTACACACATTCCCGCTTTCAGTTCAATATGCAGTACCCAATACGCCCCCATTCTACCGCACCCCCCTCCATCCACGCCATGCATCCACCCGCAATCTAGCCATGCAGGAAGCCCGTAAGTAAGCCTCTTTCTTTCACCTGCCGCCGTGTTAATTTATTGTCCCACCAGCCTGTGTGGTCGTTGTTTCTTGGACCAGCCTAGTCGGTTTTGACTAGCTTCAATTTAGTCCCAGCTAGCAGTAACTCTAATCAGCAAGTTATAATCAAGTAATAAATAGAATTAGTCTGGATAGCCTATCTGGGTCGATATTGCTA
>Ga0115848_100112_pt1 | contig 20544 bp, 24 predicted proteins | sample InSIn3gowninarea_FD_83862 | JGI IMG/M metagenome (GOLD analysis project Ga0115848, IMG submission 83862) | reverse complement strand
ATACCTGAAGGTTCGCAGGCGTGACATAGCGCAGGTGCGCAGGCCAGAGACAGGCGCAGGTGCATAGGTGCGCAGGCGAGCTGCAGGATCAGGTGCGGAGGTGCGCAGACAACTTTTGGAGGTCTTCATTAACTCCAAATTGAATTCATGATAGCTAATTAGAAAGATATGTTTGTCTAGTTATCATTTGACTCATCAAGGAAGTCATTTGGACAATCCATCTAGGAGAAAACTTGATTTTCCCAAGGTCACTCGAGAAGTGCAACAACTCTCCTATGGCAAATGATTGTTTGGACATTTTTCCAAAACCATAGGACTTGTGTAAAAAATGAAGAAGGTTTTTCTTCTTGGGTCTATGATGGACAAAAAATTCTCTCACTTTTGTCAAATTCATCTTTTCTTGCTCAGAAACATCATTTGAATAAAACCTATTCTGATGTGTGGAACATGGGATTTGTAGAAATGAAGGGAAATGAAGGGGATGAGGGGCTTCTAAATTCTTAAGAAAATTTTGGGAAGTAGGGAGGAATGTCAGGAACCAGGGGAAAGTGGAATTTCAAGGATTGAGTGAGGGGAAAGGGTCCAAAAGGGCAAAACACAGGCCTAGCCTAGAGAAGTGTCAAATTGTAGTAATAGGCTAGGGTTTGTGGGAAAATGATGAATTTGAGGGATATAAGTGATGGGAACTGTTTAATAAGGTATATTAAGGATAGGGGAAGGTGTATGAGCATCAAGATACAAGTTTTGTTGACGATTTGACCATCAGATTCATGAAACCATGAAAAATTGCCTTCAAAACCCTAGAAGAGGGAAATGAGCCTTACCAAGCACAACTGAAGCACAAACAAGGTGTAAAATGACCCATTGGAACCTGAAATAATGATGACAATTCTTTGAATGATGGTACACTCAGCCGAATGGTGACATGGACCAATACTTGGAAAACTTTGGAAGGAGTGAAAACAATCCTAGACCTAATACCTAGTGACCAAATTTTACTTGAAGACTCACTGAAATGACAAAAATTTGACTTTGACACCCCAAGACCACTTTATAAGAGCATATTTGATCATTGGTGGACAGCTGCAAAGACTGACACTAACATAACCTATGATCATAACTATGCAGTAAGTACCTATACAACAAGAAGTATGTTTTAGAACTATAAAACAACTATGCATAACCTATGTTCCAGAGCTACAAAATAAGGACCTATACAAACATTTTCATAATCTATATGACAAACATTTGCAGTTGTCTCCCTGAGAATGCCTTTCCATAACAATGTAGCTGGCAATAGTGATAGAAACTTGAAGACATACCTTGATAAGAAACTATGTTATATCATAGTGGCCCATACAATAGGGAGGCAAATCACATGATCTGGTATATTTGCACATATTACAGAAACAATTGAGAACAACACTCTTGCAAAGGACCCACATACATATGTTGAGTTTAAGGATGAGTGATTGACATGATGGACAATGATCCATGTTAGTGACTTGATGATGTATGCAATGATATATTCGAGTTGTATGAGATAATAGTACTATAAGGACAATGATATGGCATGGAAACAATTTACAGAACTTTGTAGCAGTCTTATCAGTAGGAGGAATAAGAAACAATATAGGTGGATGGTGGTTACAAATGTGATAATGGTGACAATAGAAGTAGAGGTTTTGGTAGCAGAAACAAAAGTAGTGGAAGTTTTGTGACAATGATCTATTATAGTTGGGCCTTTTTCCTTGGTATGGGAGCCCAACCCCTTTAGGGAGAATTTACGTCCTTCAAACATTGTTGGAAAAATTTCCTGGGGAGTCTTGTACTTCCTTGCAAGTTTACCTGTTAAACTATTGTATGTACATTCATACTAACATAGCTTTGATTAAAGCCAAATACTTGTGCGCTGTCTACTTGATGTAATGATTGAATTTTTGTAATGATCTTCATTCTCTAAAAATTATTTGATTAGCTAACCAAAAAAAGCGGAAATATTGATTCACCCCCCTCTTATTATTTCCAACAATTGGAATTAGAGAATGTACTTTAGTGGAAGCTTAACAAATTGAAGGAAGATCCATGATATTTAGTATTTATTGGCAAAATGGCTATTGATTCTGAAGGAGATGTCAAAACTCTCAAAGACAAGGTTCGAGAATTAACACTATAATACCACCTCCTCCCAAGTCGACCCAAGCAACCAACCAGCTAGGGTAAACATGTGATGAGAGAGGTTACTATAAGGGATTCAATCTCCTTGGTGATCTTAAGGAAATGGAATTGACAAAAGTCATCAAACAACCCATCCACATCAATGATTACACTCTCAGGAGACATGTCAACCACTCAGACATTCTGTCCCTGAGTCTCACTGATGATTTAAACCTTTTAACCCAGAGTCGCTCCTATGATATAGGCATGAAAATGACCAGTAACTCAAATTTTCTCTCATAGGCCTCTGTGCTAGTGATTGTGGAATTTTCTCAAAAGACCTATGCTAGCGACCCTAAGATTTGAGCCACTTTTCTAGCCCAAAACCCCGACCTTTGCCCAAAACTTGTTACAACCTCTAGAATCAACCAAAAATGTGATGAAAAGATAAACAAATAAAAAATGAACCTCAAGACTAAGCCTAAGCATCCCCAATGGGGATTGACATTTTATTAAACACTTGGCATCAATGCAACCTACAAGTCTAAGATACAAGACATAGCATAAATGATTGATAAAATTTATGAACCATAACCAGAAGGATCACTTCCTTCTCCATTGAACTAGTACATAATCAATTAAGTCTTTCATCCATTCATTTAACAACTACAAGTAAATACGTGAAATAACCATGACATAAACCAGTCATTCAACCATGCTTATAACCAACATAAAACATATAAATATCAGAGATATGACAACCATTAAATCCACATATAAACAATTGTAAAAGCAAGAGAACTTATCTTTTATTATTCATAGGCAAATTTAGGTTATGGACTTCCATGTACCACCCGACAATAGACATGGCTTAACCAAATCTCTCTTTCATCCAGTCACCCCCGTGCCATATTCCAAGAATGAATGTGGGATCTCATAGAAAAACCAAGGGAATCTAAAGGTTAAACCACCTCCACCCTCATAAAACCGTGATCACACCAAAACCGGTGCTCCGATCACAACCGAACCGAACTTGGAATGCCATCCAAAATCCGTCACTATCCTTGAGGAATTTCTTTTCTCCTTGTCTCTCAGGCTTTACTGCAATCCAATCCCAGATCACTAGGCCCTAAACCGAGAATAGTCTCTATGGCTTTACCACAATTCAAACCTAGATCACTAAGCCCTAAATCGAGACTTCTCCCTTTGGCTTTACTGTCTATCTCGCCAAAACTGGTCAATGGATTCCTAGGCCTTTAGGAATGGAACTTGAAACTACCTCCGCCCCGGATTCCTAAATCCATCCGACAAACCAAAGCTCAAAAACTGAAATAAACATCCCAACATATGATGCCATCCCAAAAAAGTCAAGGCTAGGCTGAAAACCATTGTCATAACCTAACAAAATCATGCCGCTAACAACAAGAGAACCATACACCAACATGAAAAGCCATGCATGTCCAAACCAGATAGGAAATCACACATGAAAAAGGTTACCTGCAAGTATTCCTACTGAAGTTGCTTGATCCTGCTTTGCTTTCCTTCCTTTTCCCTTTGATTGCTTTTTCTTCCTTGATCTAAAACTAGAGTGCTCCAAGAAACTCTAAGTGACCAAGAGTGAGTGAGTGAAAAGGAATAATGAGAGAGATCCAAACATGAACTGAAAAAAGGTTACCAACTGATCCTTAGAAGCCTTTTTATGGATGTGGCCTCTAATTTCTTCATTTTCCATTATTTTCCTTCAATTTCCTCCTCACATGCAACCTGCGACCTTTCACCTTACTTTTCTCCTAGTTTCCTTTATTTTCATAAATAATGTGCCAAAAATGCCTTTTTTCCTTTTAATGTCTTTGCCTTAGCCTTTGCTAATTTTCCTTAGCCAAAACACACATCCAATGATGCCCACTAGGATATCTTTTCCCAACATCTAGCTTGGAATAAGTGTCCCTTGCCCATGGTCTTATTTTGCCTTTATTAATTTTTATTACATGAAATTTTCACGAGGGCTGTTATAGAACCATCCCCCTTGGGGGACACATCCTCCATGTCGAACCACACCAAGACCTCAGCAAAACCACTGAAAATCAAACATACTGCCTATGGTGCTTTATAACTTAGATAATATTTACAATGAAATACCCGCTCAAAAGCAAAACATCATGACAACATGACAAGATAACAACCATACCACTTATTAGAGCTTTATAAATTAGTTCATGGCGGTATTTACATCCATATAAATATACATACATATATCAAAATATCAACAAAACATATAACAACATAAACCAAACTTCAAACCAAAACTACTTTGCCTCAACCGACAAACAATGAAGGATACAGGGCTCGCATTTGATTTTCCATCTCCCATGTAGCTTCTTTAGCCCCAAAGTGCTTCCACTGCACTTTAACTTGCTCTGTTCCTAAGCATGGGATTCTTCCACTACAATATGCACTAAGGCTCCAACTGGAACTCTCCTTCTCGCTCCACCTGCAATACAGACCAATCAATAACATAATCAACATTCTTTATATAATTCTTAAGCAATGAAATATGGAAAAAATCATGGAATTTCACTGTTGGAGTTAGTGCAAGTCAATATGGCACTGGTCCAATCCTCTTAAGGATCTCAAAAGGCTCACAATATTGTGGTGCCAATTTGGCACATGAACCAATCCTCAAAGAGATTTTCTTGGGCTTGAAGCACAAATACACAAGGTCCCAAACCTGAAACTCCTTGAATACCCTGTGCTAATTTGCATAACTCTTCTGTCTACCTTGTGCTGCCTTAGATTCTTCTTAATGACCTGCATTTCCTTCTCCACATCTATTAATATGTCCGTTCCTATAAGTACCATGTTCACTGGATCACTCCAGCTGATGGGAGTGTTACAACTCTATCCATACAATGCCTCTAAAGGACTCATCCCCAATAACTCATGATAACTATTGTTGTATGCGAACTCAACCAGTGGAAGATACTCCTCCCATTTCCCTTGCTGGTGCATCATGTACATCCTCAACATCTCCTCCAAGATCCTATTGACCATCTCTTTCTGTTCATCTTTCTGTAGATGATAAGTTGTATCGAAGGCCAACTCTGCACACAAACCTGCAGATAGCTCCTTCCAAAATTTGGAAGTGAAATTTGCATCCCTATCTGACACAATCTTCTTTAGAACACCATGTAGTCTCACCATCTCTTTGATGAATACCTATGCTACCTCATTGTCTGAATATGTAGTCTTTATTGGAATGAAGTGAGCTACCTTTCCCAACCTGTCAACCAAGACCATAATAGAATCATGCTGCCTCGCTGTCCTCGTAAGACCTGTGATGAAATCCATGGAAATGGCCTCCCATTTCCATTCTGGAATCGCTATAGGTTCTAGTAGCCCACTTGGATGCTTACATTTTGCCTTTACCCACTGAAAATCTAAACATCTAGCCACAAGCTCTACCACTTCCTTCTTCAGATTTGACCAATAGTAGAACTTCTTCACCGCCGTCAACATCCTCTGATATCTTGGATGACCCGAGTATGGCTTCGCGTGAAACTCTCTCAAGATAAGATTCTTGAGTTCACTGCAATTCAACACATAGATCCTGTCTCTAAATGTCACCAACCCATCTACTGTGAGACGGTAGTCTACATGTTGATCACCTATACTTTTACCCGTACCTATACCAATACTTGTACCTACACCTGTACTCTGCTGTAACATGTGCATGATCTCCATGTATTTTTCATCCTGTTGTCCTCACAAAATCCTATCCTATAACTCTGTCCCATAAGAGCTCATAGTTGCTATATGATTTACCTGTACCTTCCTACTAGGAGCATTTGCAACTCGATTCTCCTTCCCTTTAATGTATTTGATCTTGAGGTCGAACTCACTAAGGGTAGCCAACCATCTATCTTGCCTAGCATTTAGGTTTGGTTGGTCAAACAAATACCTCAACCCATCTATTGTGAGATGATAGTCTACATATTGATCACCTATACTTGTACCTGTACCTATACCTATACTTGTACTTGTACCTGCACCTGCACTTGTACTCTGTTGTAACATGTGCATGATCTCCATGTACTTTCATCCCGCTGTCATGCTTGCAAAATCCTATCCTATAACTATGTCCCATAAGAGCTCATAACTGCTATATGATTTACCTATACCTTCTTGCTAAGAGAATCTACAACCCAGTTCTCCTTCCCTTTAATGTATCTGATTTCGAAGTCGAACTCACTAAGGGTAGCCAACCATCTAGCTTGCCTAGCATATAGGTTCAGTTGGTCAAACAAATACCTCAACCCATTGTGATCGCTCATCAGTGTGAACCTCCTACCCATAAGATAATGTCTCCACATATTCAATGCATGTATAATCACTGCTAGCTCAAGATCATGTGTCGGATAGTTCTGCTCATGCTCATTCAATTTCTGTGACTCATAACACACTACCCATCCTTCTTGCATTAGAACTCCACCAAGTCCCCTCTTGCAAGAATCTATACATACTACAAAGTCCTTGTTTGGATCCACAATCTTTAGCATTGGTGCATGTGTCAACAACTGCTTAAGCTGCTCAAAACTAGCCTCACATTCTTTTGTCCATTCAAACTTCTTACCTTTCTGCTGCATTGATGTGATAGGATATGCAATGCATGAGAAGTTCCCGATGAACCTCCTGTAGTAACCTGCCAATCCCATGAATGATCTCACCTCATCCACATTCTTAGGAGCTTCCCACTCCATGATATCCCTTATCTTTTCTGGATCTATAACTATGTCGTCCTTGGAGACAACATTCCCCAAGTAATGTACCTCAATCTGAAAGAAGCTGCACTTGCTAAGTTTATCATATAACTGATGCTCTCTTAGCAACCTCAACACTGCTGCTAAATGTTCAACATGTTCTTCCTCATTTTTAGAATACACCAGTATGTCATCAATGAACACAATAACAAACTTATCCAAATATGGACACAACACACTATTAATCAAACACATGAATGTAGCTGGAGCATTATTTAAACCAAATGGAACAAAAACAAACTCATAATGCCCATACCTGGTCCTAAATGCAGTCTTGAATATATCCTCTTCCTTGATGCATACCTGATGGTATCCGAATCTCAAGTCGATCTTAGAGAACATTGCTAATCCCTTCAATTGATCAAACAAATAATCAGGCCTCGGAAAAGGGTACTTGTTCTTGATTGTTACCTTGTTCAATTGCTTGTAATCAATGCACAATCTAAGAGTATCGTCTTTCTTCTTTACGAACAACATTGGTGCGCCCCAAGGCGATACACTGGGTTTGATGTATCCTTTGTCCAACATTTCCTTCAACTGAAACTTCAACTCTACCAACTCAGGTGTGCTCATTCTACAGGGTGCTTTTGATGCTGGAGCTGCCCCTGGCACCAACTCAATAGAAAAGTATACCTCCTTGTGAGGTGGAAACTCTGAAATGTCCTAAGGAAATACATCCCAAAACTGCTGCAAAAGTAGGTACCTGCTCAACACATATGCATCCTCAATTTCCTTACCTGTATCACTAGAAATGTGCACTACAAACATCACACAACCTTTTCTGCAACTATGCTAAGCCTGCATAGCAGTAACCATCCTCATTGATGTAGGATTCTTCTTTCCCTACAAAGTCCTATTTTCCCCACTATCATCCACACACTCAATAGCCTTGTCGAAGCAATCCACTTTGGTTTTGTTAAAGTATAGCCAATCCATACCCAAAATCATACTATATGATCCCAATGTCAATACATTCAAATGTGTTGATGTAGGCATACCATTTAATTCAACTACACAAACTCTTACCCAATGGTGAACTTGCTTCTTTGTACCTGTAGCCAACTGTACCAACCAAGATTCTGCCTAAACTTCTTTTCTCAACCACACTTATCCGCCAGGTTAGGATTAATATAACTATAGTTAGATCCAGGATCAATCAAAATAGAATCAACTTGATCACAAATCTTACTGTCCATCTCAATGATCGATGCCTGATAATATGCCTGCCTGTTGTCCACAACTGCATAGATCCAAGGAATGCTATGGCCAACATCACCAACTATATGCACCTCTTGAGAATTGTAGATATGAGGTCTACCACCACTCCAATACTTTAGACAATCCCTCTTACGATGATCCTTACCACATATCCAACACTGCAATGGTTCCCTACCACTACCTCTAGTCTGCTGCTCTCCATGTCCCTTCTTAGCTGTATTGAATCTCTTGTAAGGAACTGCATTATATTTCTCACTTGCATCTTGAGGTCTTCCTCTCTTTGGTGGCCATTTTCCTTTAGCTTTTTCATTTATTTTGAAGTCATGCTTAGGCTCAACCTTGTGCTTCGACTGCTCATAATAATGCTTCAACTTTCGGATGGCCTCTTCCAACGATCTAGGTTCATCAAACTCAATGCAGTCTTTGTATGCAACTAGAAATCCACTGATGAATCTCTAAACCTTGGCCTTCTCCTCTCTGAGGTAAGGCACATATCTCAACAACTCCAGAAACCTGCTAGTATACTCCTCATCTGTCATAGAACCCATCCGCAACTCATAAAACTCCTTAGCCCTGTCATCATAGTACCTCTCAGACAAGTACTTCTTCTTCAAGAGTCTCTCAAACTTATGCCAAATCAAATATTCCTCATGTATATCTTTGACATTCTGGATGTCTTCCCACTAGATATCCACTTTACCTTTGAGACTAAAAGTGGCTATCTTTTCTTTCATGTTTTCTAAATAATCATGTAATCGGAAGAATTTATTCATACCAGGCAACCAAGCCTCTGCATCTTGCAATTTCTTCATTTCTCCATCAAAGGTAGATGGCTTTACTTTCTTAAACTCATCCGGCAAGTATCCCCTATCACTCCTCCTGTAAGGATGATGATGATGAAGATCATGATGCCCGTCAGAACCAGAACTAGAGTAATATCTGTGCCTATCACCTCTCCTATTCGAAGTGTCCAACATCCTACCATCTCTAATCGTGTCTGATCTATCTGACCTGTGTCTACTAGGAGACCTGCTACCATATGGCCCATTAGTTTTGTTCTCCTGTCCATGGCTGATCCGAAGTGGTCCCTGTCGTTGCGAATTTGGCAATCTCTGAAGTCATATTGTATTCACCTCTACTTGTTTCTCTTGTGCCTACTTTATTTTTTCATTGTTTGCTTTGCGTCTCCTTATTTCTTCCTCCAGGATTCTTAATGTGTCTGTCAAGTCAGAAGAGTGCCCCACCATGCTGCTCATTTGATGCATATGGATATTCTATGTAGTCTACCACCTTGCTAGCCATATGATCTCTTTCTTGCAAGGCATACTATGTTAGCTAAACCAAATCACCATAAATCAACATACCTTAGCATTACTCGGGGAGGACACCTTGTCTGCAAGATCATCAAATCAACGTGATGCATGTATACATAACCATAATAACATATAGCCATACATAAAATATTTGCATCAACACACAAACATCATTCTAGCTAGAGTCCAGTCATCAATGAAAGGTCATATCAACAATTCATGCTATGACCTCTTGCATGAAAACAACCATTACTCCATTGTACACATTGCCTCATGCAACTATCAACCTGCATAAGAAATGCCTAATCAACTACACATACTCATAACCACATGTAGTCGAGCATAAGTGATCAACTCTTGTATTCAACCTACAAGAATGATACATGTAATGTAATAACCAAGGATGCAACTCAACATACAAAGATTTTATTAAGCTACATATAATCTTATAACAAGTCATATACTCCTAATGATGCATTCCATAAAATCGACATCAATTTCCTCATGATAACCTTACTACAACCATGATCAATATGCTGCAGTGCAACAAGCACATGGAACACAAGTGTAAGAGACACACACACAACTAAAATGCATGTATGACCAACACAGCCACCCATATCTGTAGTATTTGATATGACCCAAAGAGAGCACAACCCACTTCGATACCAATCTGTAACACCCCCTCCTTCAGGTCCACCCAAGCAACTAACCAGCCAGGTAGACATGTGATGAAAGAGGTTACTATAAGGGATTCAATCTCCTTGGTGACCTTAAGGAAATGGAACTGATGGAAATCATCAAACAAATCCATCCACATCAACAATTACACACTCAGGAGACATGTCAGCCACTTAGACAACCTGTCCCCAAGTCCCTTTGATGATTTAAGCCTTTTAACCCAGAGTCGCTCATATGTTATAGGCATTACAATGACCAACAACTCAAAGTCACTCTTATAGGCCTCTGTGCTAGCGACTGTGGACTTTTCTCAACAAACTTATGCCAGTGACCCTGAGATTTCAGCCACTTTTGTAGCCCAGAACCCCGACCTCTGCTCAAAACTTGTTACAACCTCCATAATCAATCAAAGAGATGATGACAAGATAAACAAATAAAAAAACAACCTCAGGAATAAGCTTGAGAATCCCTAGCCGAGACTTAAATTCTGTCAAACACTTGGCATCAATGCAAGCTACAGGTCTAAGATACAAGACAAAGGATAAATGACTGATAAAATTTATGAACCATAACCAGAAGGATAATTTCCTTCTCCATTGATCTAGTACATAACCAATTAGGTCTTGCAACCATTCATTTAACGGTTACAAGTAAATACATGAAATAACCATGACATAAACCAATCATTCAACCATGCTTATAACTAGCATAAAACCACGTAAATATAAGAGATATGTCAACCATTAAATCCACATATAAACTAGTGCAAAAGTAAGAAAACTTGGCTTTTATTATTCATAGGAAAATTCGATCAGGTTTGGGACTTCCACGTACCACCCGACCATAGACATGGCTGAACCAAATCTCTCTTTCAGCCAGTCACCCCCATGCCATATTCTAAGCATGAATGTGGGATCTCATAGAACAACCAATCTAAGAACAACCAAGGGAATCCAAATGTTAAACCACCTTCACCCTCATCAAACCATGATCACACCAAAACCGGTGCTCCGATCACAACCAAACCGAACTTGGAATGCCATCTAGAATCCATCACTATCCTTGAGGAATTTTCTATCTCCTTGTCTCTCAGGCTTTACTACAATCCAATCCCAGATCACTAGGCCCTAAACCGAGAATAGTCTCTATGGCTTTACCACAATCCAAACCTAGATCATTAAGCCCTAAACCGAGACTTCTCCCTTTGGCTTTACCGTGTATCCTGCCAAAACCGGTCAAGGGATTCCTAGGCCTTTGGGAATAGAACTTGAGACCACCTTCGCCTCGGATTCTAAAATCCATCCAGCAAACCAAAGCTCAAAAACTAAAATAAACATCCCAAAATACTATGGCATCTGGAAAAATGAAAGGCTAGGTTTGAAAACCACTGTCATAACTCGACAAAACCATGCCATCGACAACAAGAGAACCATACACCAACATGCAAAGACATGCATGTCAAAACCATTTAGAAAATCACACATTCAAAAGGTTACCTACAAGTATTCCTGCTGAAGCTGCTTGAATCCTACTTTCCTTTCCTTCTTTTTCCTTTACTTTCCTTTCCTTCCTTGATCCAAAATTATAGTGCTCCAAGAAACTCTACTTGACCAAGAGCGAGAAAGAGAAAGAGAATAATGAGAGAACTCCAAACATGAACTGGAAAAAGGTTACAAACTAATCCTCAAAATAATCTTTGTGGATGAGGCCTCTAATTTCTTCATTTTCTGTTATTTTCCTTCAATTTCCTCCTCACATGCAACCTGTAACCTTTCACCTTATTTTTCTCCTAATTTCCTTTATTTTCGTAAATAAATGTGCCAAAAATGCCTTTTTTCCTTTTAATGCCTTTGCCTTAGCCTTTGCTAATTTTCCTTAGCCAAAACATACATCCAATGATGCTCACTAGGATATCTTTGCCCAACATTCAGCTTGGAATAAGTGTCCCTTTCCCATGGTCTTATTTTTCCTTTATTAACTTTTATTACATGAACTTTTCACCAGGGTTGTTACAAACACATGTCTGGGAAAGTTCCAAAACCTTGTATAGCATTCATCACAATGAACATGAAGCCCTGAAGGGTGACAATAAGAAGATCGAGGAAAGTATTCAATTTACTGTTGTTGACAATATATGGATTTAAGCTCAAATCGATAAAATACAATCATCTAAAAAGGATAAGGAACTTGATGAAGACAAGAAGGAAGTGGAGCATATCGAAAGAAAACTACTAGAGGCAAATGATAGGGAAAGAACCTTGATAAGACAACTCAAGGAAAAGGAAAAAGAAAAGTAGAACAAATGGAACAAGCAGGATAACAAAAGTAGATCACCTCCTCAAAAAGGGAACTTGAAGAAGCCAAAAAGAAGGAGGATGTTTAAAAAAACCAGATGAAGCAGAAGGAAGAAGAATGCATAAACCATGAGTAGGAAATTGTCATCTTGAGAGCAAAAGTTGAAAAGCTGAATACAAAATTAAGGAGTTCACAGGTCTTGGATGACATTATCAACTGTCAGAGATCACCACTTATCAAAATAGGTCTTGGATATATTGGTGAGTCCTCACATTCCAATGATGAAGAGTAGCCACATGCGAAAGAAGATGAAGAGAAACCACATGTAGAAGAGAAGCCTCCTCCAAATGACGAAGAGAAACCACATGAAGAAAAAGTCTCATTCCAAAGATGAAGAGCGGGTACATGTCAAGGAAGAAAAAAAGTCTCATGAGAGGAAGCCTCATGCCAAAAAAGGAGAGAAGCCTAAAGTCAAAATGTTGCACAAAGCAACAAACACAGAAAGCTGGGAGACCAATGTCTTAAGAAACCAGGATGATGCATTCAAGACACCAATTCAAAATAGAGCAATCAGAAGTGAAGAGAAACAAAGATACTCTGAAGGGAAAGACACCTTCAACAAATATTCACCCTATACACATAGGTATGCATGCACATTTCATGGTTATTGTTACACATGTTCTGACTATGGACACCGAGTTTGATATTACAGGAGTATGGATAATGGTTTTTATCAAACCCTAGAGACAGGTTCACTAGAAGGCAACACAGAGTTACTCATACCCTTAATAGCATAAATTGCAACACTTTCACTATTATTCATATCATATATTAAATGCTAAATATGTCACAATATTGGCCATGTTGTGTGAGATTGTAAATCCATCTTGAAGTGGACCCCATAAGGAAGGAATGTAGAATGTTATCTATGTCACAAAATTGGTAACTTTGCATAAGATTGTAGAAGCATCTTGACTTGGACACCACAAAACTAGGAAGGAAGGACATTCACCAGGAAAGAGGACACGACCATTAGGGTTTGGCAAAGAAAATAGGTTTCAAATTGATTTATAGTTGCACGGAGGCAATGGGAGTCAAGACTAGTTATAGGTCCACAGGAAGTAGCTAGATTTCCAAGGGAAGCCTAGATGATGCAACATATTTTCGAGGAGAGCATCAAAAAAAGTTTTGAAGCAGTTGGAAAGCATGTTTTCAGGGGGAGTTTGATCACAGGTCCACAGGATCAAGTAGATTGTCAGGGGGGGTCACCCTTTTCCATTGATGTCAAAAGGGGAAAGAAACTCATAAGGATAAATGGAGAGAGAGAGATGTGTTAGTGTCAGTCTTTCCAGCCTTCCTCCAGTGATCAAATGTGCTCTTACATAGTGATTTTGAAGTGTCAAGGTCAAATTTTGTCATTTCAGTGAGTCTTCAAGCAAAATTTGGTCACTAGGCATTAGGTCTAGGGTTTGCTTTCACTCCTTCTAAAGTTGTCCAAATGTCAGTCTATGTCATCATTCAGCTGAGTGTATCATCATTCAGAGGGTTTTCATCGTCATATCAAGTTCCATTGGGTCATGTTACACCTTGTTCATGCTTCAGTTGCGCCTAGGCAAAGTCATTTCACTCTCCTAGGGTTTTGAAGGCAATTTCTCTTGGGCGGCCAAATCATCGGTAAAACTTGTTTCCTGATGTTCCTACACCTTCCCCTATCCTTAAAGTACCTTGTCAAACACTTCCCATCCCTTAGATCCGCCGAACTCCTCATTTTTGCACAAACCCTAGTTTCTAGCTACAACCTGGCAATTTTCTAGGTTGGGCCTGTGTTTTGCCCTTTTGGACCCCTTCCCCTCACTCAATCTCTGAGATTCCACTTTCCCCTTCTTCCTAACATCCCTTCCTACTCCCAAAAATTTCCTCAAGAATTTAGAAGCCCCTTATCCCCTTCATTTCGCTTCATTTCGACAAAATTCCTTGTTTCACACATCGGGACAAGTTTCACTCAAATGATGTTTCTGAGCAATCAAAGATGAATTTTTCAAAACTGAGAGAGGTTTTTGCTCAAAACGTGCCAAGGAAGAAAAAACTCCTTCACTTTTTACACAGGTGTCATGGTTTTAGAGAAATGTCAAGAATACCGTTGCCTCAGGAGAATCAAAGGCACCTCTGAAGTGACCTTGGGAAATTCAAGTTTTCTCCTAGCCTGGTTGGTCAAATGACTTGCTTGATGGGTAAAATGATAACTAGACACAAATATATTTCCAATGAGCTATCATGAGCTCAATTTGGGGTTGAGGAAGGCATTCAAAAGTTGACTGCAACAGCACTCTTCCTTGAGGCAGCCTCATTTGGCACTTTTTGACTAGTCTTGGGAGATTTGATTTTTGATAGGCCAAATCAACTCCAAATTGAAAAATTCGAGTTGGGTTGGAAAGTAGACTCAAAAAAATTTCCAACGAGCTATCTGGAGCCTGATTCCGACACCGGGAAGGCCTCCAAAAGCCTCCTGCAAAAGCGCGACCCGTTGGGAGGTGCGCAACCCGTTGAGAACCCTTCTGCAGTTCAGAATTTCAACTGGCGCGACCCGTTGGGAGGGGCGCGACCCGTTGAGCTGTAAGCTGCAAAACCACCTCAAAATCACTCAAATCTTCTTCAAACTTGCAAATTGGGTTGAGGTAGGCTCTCTACAATGGTTTTCATGGTTGATGATGGATGATTGACCTCCATACCTGTTTTTAAACCTCCAAATGAAATTTGCTAGGGTTTTATGTGGTTTCCCTTTGCAAACTGTTTTTCCCCTTCCCTTATTACTCACAAGTCCATTTGCACCCATTTTCCCATGTCATGTTGAAAATAAAAGTGCAGGCCCTCCCTTCTCCCTAGTCACCAAAAAATGAAAAACCCTACCCCCTCCTAAAACAGCAAAAATGTAAACCCTAGTTGGCTTCACTATAAGCATATTGTTTACAAGAAAAGTTGATGAAATTGTAAAGGTCTTTGTGGACAAACTTCCCAAAACAATCCCCATGATATTCCCTCTGTCCATACATGTATTTCCCTTATTTCCCTTAATTCACTGTTTATACATGTATCCTCTAAAGTATAGTGAACATGTTAAAAATTCCCATATCCCAACCGTAGGAGGCCCGGTGACTTATTGCCCAAGGAGAGAGAGTCTATGCTCATCCGGGTGAATGCACACTTGGAGAAGCTGTTGGCGAAGGCCAACCAAGACAAGAGGCTGTTGAGGAATATGAAAAACCACTATTGGGCCAGAATGCATGTTCGCAAGGCGAAAATGAAAATGTTCCAAAGGAGGTTGACCGAGGCCCTCAAGAGGAAGAAGAAGACCAACCCACTCCGAATCTTGGCTGAGGCTTCTCTCACTCATCATGGCACCCACTAGCCTCTTCACAGCACCAAGCACAAAATTTTTTGGAAGTTTTGGCTCATTTTTGGCATTTTTGGGAAATTTACAGGTTTTGGCTCCTCAACGGGTCTCACCCCCGGTGAGACCCTTCATCATGGCAACTCAGTTTGGCAAAAACTCAGCATTTTTGGATTTGTCATGCAAATTTACACATGCCTATGGATGGACTTGAGTTTTTTATGGGGTTTTGAGCCTCCAAAAGGTCAAAATACATGCAAAATTTGACTTTCTGCCCCTTTTTTGAGTTGCATGAAGCTGTCTTGGGAGAATTGAGTTTTGACAGGTCAAATCAACTCCAAATTGAAAAATTCCAATTGGGTTGGAAAGTAGACTCACAGATCTTTCCAACGAGCTATCTTGCACCTGATTTGGACACCGGGAAGTGCCTCAAACAGGCCTGCAAAAGGGCGCAACCCGTTGAGCCAGGGGGCGCGACCCGTTGAGGAAACTTTGCCAGAATGCACAGTTCGGCCAGAAAATCACTGTTTTCACCTAGTTTGACTTTTTGGGGTTCTAGATGATGGATTTTTATGTAATTATCATGACTCAAAGACATTTTTACTCTTCTTTAACACTTCTAGAAGTTTCATGGATGTAAATGGTAAATATTTAATGTATGGATGGGTTTCCTAACTTTTAGAGGCAAGTTGTTTTGACTGCCTATTATCTAGTGCTTAGTTTAGAAGTAGTTCAAACAGCTCCTAGGAAGGTGAGATCGACCCCTAGAGGTGGGGAAAGAGGTTAGATCATCTATATTATGCACTCTTTTGCCCATTTTCATGGTTGGACTCTTGAGGGAGAAGCTATCATTGTATTATTTCACTTGTATCTCTGTAATTTTTGGCTAAGGAAGACCAGGGTTTTGCAGTCCTTTTTGGGATTCTTGTGGTTTCATGTATTGATGGAGTGCTTCTTAATGTTCTTGTAAGTGTGTTATGTGATTCATCTCCTCTCTTTCCTTCTGCATATTAAACAAATGAAGTGTTAAAGTAAGAATTCATGCTTGCCATGCTCTGCTTTTAAATTTGTTTAATTTCTATGTTTTCGACTGTTTAAGGAGAATTCAAAGTAGTATTTGCTCTCCTTAACTCCTCACCGGTCTTTTCCATCCACTCACCTCAATCAAAGGCATCAATACAGTCTCCTACCTCGCCCCAAAGAACCCCCTGCAGAAACTGTGTCCAATCCCCGCACCGAAAATTGCCATCTCCTCAATTTGCCACCAAAAAACCCCAAAAACCCCAAATCAACCCTTTTGATCAGTTTACTAGCCTAAAATCAGTGTTACCCTATTGGTCATCTCATCCATTGAAGATTTTACCGAGATTGACCGGAGAGAGCCTTCTCCTGCCCCGTAGGGCTAGCTACGGGGCTAAATGGTTTGATGTTGCCTTGAGGTTTACCTTTCTCAGCCTGAGGTGAAATTTCAAGCGCTAACATACTGGCGACCATACTGGGGAGAACAAACTAATCGTTTGCTCATTGACGTGTTATTTCATAAGTCTTAGACGGAGTCTGAAGATACGCCAGGTAGCCTTCGAAAACGCTCTTGTTTTACATCAGCGTTAGTAGATAAACGCTGCTTTAGTCGATCTCCGTGAGCTTGTGAATATAGCACTTCATTGGCAATTCACCCCGGCACATGTATCAAGTTCAGATCTGATTGTTGATGGTGAACAACGATCAGACACTGGCAAGGCTGAAATCATTCACTTGGCGACTCTAAATCATTTTCGAGATCAGATCCAAAGACTCCACTGGAGGATGATCCCGACCAGCAGAAACATGAAAGGAGAATATGGCAAGATCAGGTACTCAAGTTGGAATTTCATCCAAGACATTTTGTTCTTTGTCATAAATTATTTCTTCTCTTTTCCCGAGAATGTCAAGAAGGCTTTGCAAAGTATATTGTCTTTGAGAAGAGATCCTCGACCTGCAGTTGATTCTTTCCCTTTGAAGATTGTGAATACCAAAGATTTGCATGCCTTTGAGCTTGATCAAGATCCTTTTTCCGAAATTTGTGATGACCATCTTCTAATTGAGGAGCCCCAAGAGACCAAGACCGATTCTATACCTGCTGTAAATACCCCTACACCTTGTAAAATTCCAGATCGGTATAAACCTCTTGTTTTACCTTCTGTTCTTCATGCTTTCCCCAAAAATTATGATCTATACTTGCCGAGGTTTGACGGTGAATGTAAGAATGTCAACGCTGAGCAACATGTGCAGAATTTTGAGTCCTTTATTGATCTTTTTGAAGTTGATGAAGAAGATGTTAGTATGAGGCTTTTTGCTCTTTCTTTGCAAGCTGAAGTGAAGAGTTAGTTCAAAACCCTGCCTGATGCAAGCATCTCAGATTTACAGCAGCTTGTCAAAGTTTTTCTCGATAGGTGGATGATCGGGCAAAACCTTTTCTTGATTGTAGAAGAGTATAACCAGCTGAAAAGATTGCCAAGGGAGACTGTACAACAATTTTCGGCCAGATTTAATCAAGTTTATTATTCAATGCCAGTTGATATAAGGCCTACCCCTAGATCTGCTCTCTTGCACTATCCAAGTGCCTTTGATCCGGAAATGGAGTTTCAGCTGAGAGAAAGGGATATTGCAACACTTCACGAGATGCAAAACAGTGCAGTAAGTGTAGAGGCGCATCTGCTGATCCGACAGGCAAGGTTGAAGGAAGAAGAGATGAAAAGCATAGATCCGGAAAAATCAACATCTCTAGAGGTAAAGCTTGACATTTTGGTAAGTGCAGTGGAAGAGATGATGCAAAGAATCAACACAAGGAATGATTATGATGTTCAATCCCACGGCTTGCTGATTGAAGAAGAACAAGTTGCTGATCCACAACATTTTGTTTCTTATCCTAGTTGTCATACATCTGATAATGATTGTTTTGTAGATCACCTTGGTGAAGAGAGAACTGTTGATATGACCTGCATGCTTGACAATGTGTTTTATACGGATGATTTGCCTCAGTTTGATGAGTATGACGATGATTATGTTCTCCAAACAAAAGCTAATCTTACAGACGAACCAGCAGCTAGTTTGTGGGAGGAAGAAGCTCATTTTCAGCAGTTTGAAAACAATGTTCAGCCATCACATATCAGCTATGACAATGATGAGGAAAGTGCAGCAAATTTTGAAGTAAGTGAAGGATCTTTGCCTCTTTGTTTTGATTCGTTTCAGTTCATCAGAGATAACTACCATGCAATCATAAATCAAATGTCAACAAGCCATCTTGAGAGCAATGAAAATTTTGTTCAAGACTTCTCATATTCAGATTTGCAATCCATGAAAGCCATTGATTGTCAAGTTGCAGCTGAAGACTTGGAAGTGGACACACATGATTTAATGATTCAAAGTGACTCTGTACCATTTTGTTTTGAATCAATTCAGTTTTTGAAGGGTAGATTGCATAGTAAATCATTTAATGTTGAGGATGAGACAGATAACAAAATTCTTGAACAGCATGTAGCATCAGATTTGCAGCCACCAAATGAAATTGAAAGGCAGATTATAGATGAAGTTGTGGAAGACAAAATACATGATTTGATGATGCAGGAAGACTCTATACCCTTTTGTTTCGAAGCATTTCAGTTTATAAGGCAGAATCTTCATACAATCTCTCAAGAAAAAGATGAACAGCTAGAAGGACGTCATACATTTTCAATGGATACATTGCAGCAGTCTTTTCAAGTTTTTCATGATCCAATCGCTGATGTTTTGGATGAGTTTTGCAGTCAAAATCTTTCTCCATTTACTATGTGCGAGCTTGAAACGTGTGCTGATATGAACTTGATCCGGCAGCCGGTTTCTTTGTCATTTTCAGCAGAGGTCTCATCACAAGGCTCAAATCAAAGTTTGTATTTATGGTATGAGGAAAAGAGAAGTAATCCATTGGATGAGCTAAGTTCCAGTGTGCATGAATTTCAAGATCCTTATGCAGTGTTTTTGGAGGTGGAGAGAGAATTCATATCATTCTACGGATCTGTTTCCAAGTTGTCATGGGAGTTGACTTTCAGTAGTTCTCTCTTGTTGGTTATAAGCAAGCACTTGCAGAGAATTCAAACAGCAGAAGGGGTACTTACTTGGTTGCATTGGTTGTTTCATTTCACTTGATCAGGTGATGAATGAAATTGTTAGAGTAGGTTTTGATGAATAAGCTCCACTTTGAGCATCATTTTCAGTTGGTCGATTGTGTTTAAGTATCGAGTCAGTTTTCAGTTGAGTCATGAGTCCTTTATGAGTCAATTTTTAGTCTTGTTGTTAAGGTAGTTTGTGTCAGTTTTCAGTCATGCATTTCAGCTTGAGTTTTTGACTCCATTGCCGAATGGATGAAGGCACTGGTCTGCTCTCCCAGAGGTCTAAGGTTCTTGGTACCTCCAAGGAGCTACCATCCCCATTGGAGCCAATGTTAGTGTCAGTCTTTCCAGCCTTCCTCCAGTGATCAAATGTGCTATTACATAGTGATTTTGAAGTGTCAAGGTCAAATTTTGTCATTTTAGTGAGTCTTCAAGCAAAATTTGGTCACTAGGCATTAGGTCTAGGGTTTGCTTTCACTCCTTCTAAAGTTGTCCAAATGTCAGTCTATGTCATCATTCAGCTGAGTGTATCATCATTCAGAGGGTTT
>Ga0115848_100185_pt1 | contig 20620 bp, 16 predicted proteins | sample InSIn3gowninarea_FD_83862 | JGI IMG/M metagenome (GOLD analysis project Ga0115848, IMG submission 83862) | reverse complement strand
TTTTTGTACACATCGGGGGATCGTGAAGATTTTATCGGTGAGTATTTGCTCTCGGAAGGGCAATGATGATTGTTGAATAATCAGACATAGTACGATAAGGTTGTATGTCAAAAGGGAAACAGCCCAGAACAAGAGTTTAAGGTTCCAAAATTATTGTTAAGTGAAATTAAGGAAGTTTTTTTCAAATACAACCAGGAAATAGGCTTAGAAGCGGCCATTTTTTGAAGACCTCGTAACAGAGCACTGGTTTAATAAATTAAAAAGTTAATTTTTAAGTTAAAAGCGCCGAAGATATAACGGATCTAAACAATATACCGAAACCTTGTCCATAAATATTAATAAATATTTGATAGTATAGCATTCACTACACCTCCCGTTAATGGATAAACAAGGGATAAAGGATAAGTGAGAATTATTATATTTGTGGGGTAGCGGAACGTTGGGCGCAAATCTGTTTTAATCTTTTTAAGATTAATTAGAAAAAAAAATAAAGAGAAAATTCTCCAAGTGGTTAATAAGCAAGAGAGTGGAAAGAGTACTTTTACTAAAAAAGTATTCTTATTAACCAGATAACCCAAGTGATAATGCTGACATGAGTAGCGAAAAAGGGTAACCCCTCGCCTAAAGCTTATGGTGTTGATTAAAAGTAACGGCCTCTAAGTTTACAGACCTGTCCTAAAGGATTAAACGATGAGTAATTCTTCCATTAGTGTTACAACCTTAAGACTGAAAGTAAGTTATATGTTGAAGGGAAGAAACTAAATAGATGACTCGTTAGACATTGTGCTGTTTTAGTCTGAGTAATAAGTGTTCTGGAAAAACACTAATGACTCTAAGAGTGGAGTGGAAAAAACTAAATAGATGACCTGAAGCCTTAGTTTACAACCGTACCTAGAAACTAACCCCAGTAAGCTAGTAGAGAATACGAAGGCGTTTGAGCTAACAATCATTAAGGAACTCGGCAAATTGACTCTGTACCTTTGTGTAGAAAGAGTACCGTTCTTCCTGATTAATATCAGATAAAGAATAGGGAACATATAATGGTGTTGTACGACTGTTTAATTAAAACACAGCACTTTGCGTAAGATGATAAATCAAAGTATTGAGTGTGAGCTCTGCTCGATGCCGGCTGGTTAACGGATTTACTTAGTTGACTAAAATAGGCTAGGTTTTGAAGGAACCCCCGGTTAATAGCGGCCTTACCTATAAGGGTCCTAAGGTAGCGGAATACCTTGGCATTTAAATGATGTCTTTGCATGAATGACATAACGATACAACAGCTGTCTCAATGATTGGCTCAGTGAAATTGAATTGGCAGTGAAGATGCTGCCTAGATCTAGATAGACGAGAAGACCCCATGCAGCTTTACTGTTACTAATGGTCAGGTATGATATAGCAGGTTGTAGTGTATAAGGTAATTGATAAGATAAAATTGAAACACCTTTACTTAGTTTATCATACCAGTAGAAAGTAAACATCTACTATAATTATCCAATAGGTAATGGAGACTACTATTAGGAGACGGTTTATGCGGGGCACAGATCCCACAAAAAGTACCTGGGTATATCCAAAGTTAATTTTTGTAAAGTATTAAACAAACACATAACGGCTTTTTTTTAAGATAAAGTTATTTTGTTCTCATAAGAACAAAGATGTTTTTTATTTTTAGTTTGTTATTGGTTATTTCAATATATTGAAAAACTAATTCATTTCATTTCATTTTCTATTGAGTTAGAATTATAATATTTATATTAAGTAAGATTTTAACTATATGGGAAATAGATGTAAATAAAATACTAATTAATAAAAAATTAACAAATAAATGTTAGTAGTGTTTTTAGTTGTTTTATTAGTATGATATTAATAATATGATCTTTATATTTACTATAAAAGTTTAATGGCTTAATCTTGCTTTACTGTTTGACTTACACGTCTTTCAGTCGCGTAATGCGGGGCATAAAGATCGCAAGACGCAGAAAGGAAAGGTCTTGTCTTATTGAAAAAGCTACGCTGGGGATAACAGGCTGATTGCGCCAGAGAGTACAAATTGAGTGCGCAGTTTGGCACCTCGATGTCGGCTTAGCTCATCCACATGAATGCAGGAATCATGAAGGGTTCGACTGTTCGTCGATTAAAGAGCTACACGAGCTGGGTTAAATACGTCGTGAGACAGTATGGTTTCTATCTTCTAGATCGAAATAGAGTAAAATAAGGATAGCCCCTTCGTACGAAAGGAGTTGGGTATGGAAGCCTATGGTTTACCTGTTGTTTATGGGCTTAATATTAGTCATCATCTCCCCTTATGGGAATGTTGAAAAAAGTAAGGGTATTACTTTACTATAGTAAATATACATAACATAGGCACGGCAGGAAAGCTATGCTTGTTAAAGAGAAGTGCTGAATGCATCTAGGCACGAAACTTACCTTAAAATACTCTTAAATATATGTAGTATAACACTACTAAAATGTTACTTTTATTATAAATCTTTTTTTTTTGAATTTTTTTTAAGAAAAAGAAATTTTTCTTATATTTTTTTTCAGAAATTTTTGATTTTTTAATAAAAGCCATTTGATAGGCTTTAGCTGGAATGATTTTAATTTCTTTAGGTATAAAGTTACTAATTTTATTATAAACTAAATAACATACATATCACAAATATTATTTATTAGGCCCGGTTAGCATAATTAGTAATGCATCCGTTTTGTAATCGGAAGACTAAGGGTGCAAACCCCTTACTGGGCTTTCTTCCATTTGTTTTTTTTCTAGATAAAAAAACAAATGATATATATATATCATATATATATATGCGGATTGATGTAATAAGCAACATAACTGGCTCATGTCCAGTATATAGAGGTGCAAATCCTTTGTCCGCACTATTGTTTTAAACTTATTAAGGCTATAGCTTAATTGGTAAAGCAAGCTGCTCATGATAGCTCAGATGAGTGTTCGATTCATTCTGGCCTTATTATATGTAATTATATATATTGATCCGAGTGCTGGAACTGGTAGACAGGATAAACTTAAGATTTATTGATATAATATCGTAAACGTTCAAGTCGTTTTTCGGATACATATATAACTGCCATAATTATAAGTGTTTATAGCAGTTTTTTATATCAAAAAAATTAAAAAACATTTTTATAATCCTTTATTTATATCCCTTTAGGGAATAATAGTTTATGATTATACTGGAGGCAAGGACCCAATAGTCAAGTGGTTAAGACATAACGCTTTCACCGTTACATTCCTGGGTTCGAACCCCGGTTGGGTTAATTTAACACCATTATGATAATGGCTCTTATATCTTATTTTATATAAAAGACAAATCAAAAAATAGGGGATATAGTTTAATTGGTAAAACTGCGATTTTGCATATCGTTATTTTAGGATCGAGACCTAATATCTCCAATTTATTTCAAAAAAACTAGTTTTAATAGACCTAATATCTCCAATTTATTTTTATTTTTAAATACTAGTATTAATAGACATAAGCTCGAGAAGCTCAACCTGGTGGAGCGGAACTCTGAAGATGTTTAGGCTATAAGTTCAAATCTTATCTCGAGCATTATATTGTATTTATCACTGGAGAAGAGGGGTATAAAAACTTACACTTTTTATATCCCTTAAGGGTAGGGGTAAGAGAATGTAAAATTAATGGGTATGCTGGAATTTGGTAGTCAGGTCTCGCTTAGGACGAGATGTATTTTTAATTGCGTGTAAGTTCAAGTCTTACTACCCATAATCTATAGAGCATAGATTGTTAAATATATAGGTTCTCTTAAAAGGAGAAATTAATTATTTATTATATAATAGAAAATGAATTAATATATAATAAACTTATATTTATACAGATAAGTTTTTAAGCTTTTTATCTCATCTATATTTAAATATAGATAAGTTTTATATATAATATAAAAGTTTACTTTATAAACAAGTAAAGTATTTCCCAGTTACTACAGATAAAAAGAAAGATTAAGAAAAAAATAATTTTTTTATTTTTATACTGAATAATAAAAAACTAGTTTATATATAAAATATATTTTTTTATACACAAAAGAGATAATAATATTCTAATACACACAATATAAAGGGTAGTACAAAGATTAATACACATAATATTATAACATATGTTGTAGACTAATCGGTAAGTCATAAATTTTTGGTATTTACTATTGAGTGTTCGAATCACTCCAACATAAATATATATATACTACTACTTTATAGGTGGATATAGTTCAATAGGCAGAACAACTGTATGTGGCACAGTAAGTTCCCTGTTCAATTCAGGGTATCCTCCCTAATAATTTTTAATTTGTTTACCTTAAATAAAATTAAGCCAGGATAGTTCAATTGGTAGAACGTTAATTTCATGCATTAAGAATGAGAATTCGAGTTTCTCTCCTGGCTAGCCCTTTCGACTAAAAAATATTAATATTATATTCATATATATAATATATATATATGAGGATTATTTGAGTTTATTACCTTTCTAGCACAGAGGGCTATATAATAGATTAATATTATTATTAATTTTAAATACATCAAACAAAAACATAATTTAATTATAATCTTGATGGGATCATTTATTAACACAAATAAAAAATATTACGCATGTAGAGAAAAGAGATTATTTTAATGTCAAATTTAAATAGAAGTAATTTTCAGGCTCATCCTTTTCATTTAGTCTCCCCTTCTCCTTGACCATTATATACTAGTATTAGTTTACTAACTCTTACTACTTCAGCTGTATTAACATTTCATGGTTTTGTTAGTGAAATATACTGTTTATTTTTAGCGCTCATCACTGTAGTTGGTTCTATGTCATTATGATTTCGTGATATAATTTCAGAAGCTACTTATTTAGGTAATCACACTTTAGCGGTACAAAGAGGTTTAAATATGGGTGTAGGTTTATTTATAGTGTCTGAAGCTTTATTTTTTTTAGCAATTTTTTGAGCATTTTTCCACAGTGCTTTATCACCTACTGTTGAATTAGGTGCTATGTGACCTCCTATGGGTATTGAGGCAATTAATCCTTTTGAGTTACCTTTACTAAACACAGTAATATTATTATCATCAGGTGTAACTGTAACTTACAGTCATCACTGTTTAATACAGGGAAATAGAAGTGGAGCTTTATATGGTTTAGTATTTACCATTGTTTTAGCTATAATATTTACTGCTTTTCAGGGAATAGAATATTCAGTTTCATCTTTCACTATTTCAGATGGAGCATTTGGATCTTGTTTTTACTTTGGTACAGGTTTCCACGGATTACATGTGATGATTGGTACTGCGTTTTTAGCAGTAGGATTCTGACGTTTATTAGCTTATCACTTAACAGAAAATCACCATTTAGGTTTAGAATCGGGAATACTATATTGACATTTTGTTGACGTAGTATGATTATTTCTCTTCATATCCATTTATTATTGAGGATCTTAAGAAATGCATAGTTTATGTTAATTCCTCTAATAATGAGGGAGGAAAGTTTTGAAATAGAAAAGGAAATATTGGAACTTAAAAAAGATATTGAAAATGTAAATAAAGCTATTAAGTTAGATAATAAACTACCTGCCTCTGAAAAAGAAAAAAATAGTCACTTAAATGATCTCAGAAAAAATCCTCAAGTTAAAAATTTTTTTGAAGGTCGTGTTCCAGGTATAGCTGATTTACCTGTACTTAAGAAAGCTATGAAAGAATCTTTAAATGAGAAGGAAGAAGAATTACATGAAGCTAATAAAACTTTACTTGCAGAAAATTTATCTTCAACTAGTACTCCGGGTGAATATATAGACCAACTACCATCAGAAATGCCTAGTTACATGGATGATATTGAATAAGAATTTTTTGAATTTTATTAATCTTAGAGGGATAAAAAAATTATGCCTTATACTGCAAAAAAAATATTTTCTCCTTACCCTGCAAAAAAAAAAGATAAAATATATCTTATTAATACAAAAATCTACACACTAAAGTGTGTTTTTTCTTATATCATTGCAGGGGGGTTCAAATCCAGTAGATCTTGAATGTTAATCACAACATTAATTTTATTATTATTATCAAATGCCGTACTTACAATACGAGACATATCAATTTTATTTTAAAGAGTAGCCTTTATTGTTTTACTTTATTCAACTTTTTTAGCTTACAAAGCTTTAGATATCTTGTTTGTAATAATCAAGGTTTCTGAGTTCACTAATGATCACAATATACATATATTATATTTATAATACCTTATTTTATGCATTTATTTTTACTTATTATGTCGGCAGGATATTTATTTAAAGTAAATCCTGTTTACTATTTATCTGTAATAAAAAAATATTATTTCAAAAACTGAATATAAATTCAATTCTGAACTAAATAATTTAAGTGGTATGAATTTTTTTATAATAAAGAGATTATTAATTATAAGTTTATCTCTTTTAGTAATAACCTTTATACCGATAACACATCTTGTGTTTATCAAATTTTATGATGGTTATATCATTACTAATTTTCATATTTATACATGTTCTGAACTTTATGATTGCTACTATTATAGCATTTTTAATCTGAAAATTAATAAAGTTATATTAGTTATACCATATTCCTTTACTATATTTTATAGTGTTCATAATCTTTTAATAATAGAAAAAATATCCTTAAAAAAATTAGAACTATTAAAAGATGTGTGTAAAATTTTTATACATAATATTGGTAAATCTATATTAATTTTAATTATAATATGAATATCAGTCTATTTTATTAGATCTACAGCTAGTTCTACCATAGAAATAGAATTATCTGATAAAAATATATGGGATTTTATATTTATATTAATGGCTACAACACCTATAATAATTTGAATATTTATAATATTCATATGCTTAATCTTAAAAAAAAATTAATATCTCTAATATTTCTAGCTTTTCTCAAGATATAAAGCTATCAAATATATTGATTATAACTTGTTTAACTTGGTTTAAATATAAGTATATATCTCCATGTATATCTATTTTAATCCTAAACTATGTATCAATAGATAATCTATTCAGTAATAAACAATTCATCTTTAGAGTTAATAGTGTGTTATCATGGCATCCTATAACTAGAAAGTTATGTATTAGTATAAAGATATACAATATATTTTTAATAAGGAATAAATTATTTATAAATAAAGTATCTATAAATAATAATAAAGAAAAAACAGCTTTAATGTTAAGTTGTTTTAAATCACAATTTAAGTATAATATCGTTATCAATACTATAAACAATAATATTAGATTTATGTATAGTAAGACTTTATCTTTATTATTAAAAATAATATTTATTGTTAAATCTCCCTTACAGGAAATAAAAATAATTCAAATAAAAATTAATACTCCTTCTTTAAATACAAATTTTGGTAAACTACATAATATGTTTAGTTTTAAATAACTATCACAAGTAGATAACAAAAATCTGTCTAAGATATCCAATAGTATTTATAAACCTATATCTCAAAAAAGTTTATCTGACTATAATAAAAGCATATTATCTAATAAAAAAGGGTTACATTATAATAAAGACTTTATACCTCTTAATAAATTCTCAAGTAAAATACTTTAACTGGGCAATTATGGACACATGTATGACGTATCTAGATTATTCTACGATCCGGATTTTAGACCAAATAATGATATTATAGTAAATAGAATAAATATATTTATTACCTCTGAAGATGTGCGTCGTGATAACTTCAGTTTAATACGAAGATAAATTAATGAGGTACGAAGCTATACAATTGAAATAGTTAATGATATCATACTACACTATGATATACCATTAGAAACTTTCATGTTATCACATGGATATTCATTTGATGCTGACTGAATAAATAATGATTTATACGATCAAGATACATTAGCATCTCTTCCAAAATACACAAATTTATTGGGCGGCTTAATAAATTTTGATCGTATTCCATTAGCTGGTCTAAGAGAAGCGCAGAATATAAATGAGTTGTACTATAATCAGGTTTTTGTGTTTCAAAATCTTGCACGTAGATTAGGATATATTTTTTATATGGTAGATTTAGCGCATACTTCTTCGAGTGTGAGAGATGTTTTGTTTACATGACAAAGTTTTTTGGACACACAGATCAGACCTGGTCTAGTTTATCGTCATATTTGTGATGATTTACCTATAGATGAGAGTAATTTAAGGCTTGCGGCTAGAAGGTGCAAAGATAGTTTTATGCGCGGTGGTAGAGGCTCACTTACAGACTCAAACTAAATTCCAGAATTCTTCTGGTTTATCCTTATATGGTTAGTGCCTATACTAATGGACTATTTTAAAGGTGATGATTAGATTTAGTATTATCTTAAATTTGCTAAATTTGTTTATCTTTGTGCAGCTTTTTTAATCTTTTTTCTGGTCTATTTTTTTTTACTTTATTTAGATTAAATGTTCGATCCATTACTTCTCATCCGTTTTAGATTTAAATATATAAAATAAATGAATTTATCTTTAATCTTATTTTTAATAGGAATTTTCGGTTTTGTTTTAAATAGAAAAAATATAATATTAATGCTTATTTCCATTGAAATAATGCTATTAGCTATTACCTTTTTAATCTTAGTAAGTTCACTTGGCTTTGATGATATATTAGGTCAAACTTATGCAATATATGTAATAGCAATAGCTGGGGCAGAATCAGCAATAGGTTTAGGTATTCTAGTAGCATTTTACAGATTAAGAGGAAGTGTTGCAATAGAATTTAAATAATGTATCTAGCTATAATAATCTTACCACTATTAGGGTCAATAGTTTCCGGGTTTTTTGGTAGAAAAGTCGGAGTTAGTGGAGCACAATTAATAACATGTAGTTCTGTAATAGTAACAACAATTTTAGCAATAGTAGCTTTTTTTGAGGTAGGTCTAAATAATATACCTGTATCAATACAACTTTTTAGATGAATTGATAGTGAATCACTTAATGTATCATGAGGTTTTCATTTTGATTCATTGACAGTATCAATGTTAATACCTGTACTAATAGTATCTTCTTTAGTACACGTATACTCTATAGGCTATATGAGTCATGATCCACATAATCAAAGATTTTTTAGTTATTTAAGTTTATTCACTTTTATGATGATTATTCTAGTAACAGCAAATAACTTTTTACTTATGTTTGTAGGATGAGAAGGTGTAGGAATATGTTCATACCTTTTAGTATGTTTTTGATTTACTAGAATAGCAGCAAATCAAAGTTCTATATCAGCTTTTTTAACAAATAGAGTAGGTGATTGTTTTTTAACTATTGGTATGTTTGCTATATTATGATCTTTTGGTAACAATACAAAAATGTTTAAAGTTTTTAATGGAATGAAAAATAAAAATATCCAAATTATGCCTTACAGACAATTGAGACGATATTCTAATTGTTCTCGTAATATGCCCCCTTACTTAGCTGGTTTAATAGAGGGTGACGGCCATATAGCTGTGCACGATAAAAATTCTAAATCTAAAAAATTTAGTCCTAAAATTCTTATTGTGTTTAATTTATCTGATAAACCTTTAGCTGAAAAATTATCTGCTGTATTGAAACTAGGTAAAGTAATTAGTAAACCCAGTGCAGGACATGTTTTATTACAAATTTTAGCTAAAGAAGAAGTTTTAAAGATAATTAATTTAATTAATGGTTATATGCGTACACCTAAAATTGAAGCTTTACATAGAGCTATACATTGAATAAATGAAAATGATAAGAGTTCTATACCTTGTTTAAGTTTAGATTTATCACCTATTGATAGTAATAGTTGATTGGCAGGTTTTACAGACGCTGATGGTAATTTTTCTATAACTGTGTATGATCGTAAGAAAAATGGAAATGTTTTAAGAACAAATGTTCAAACTTTTTTCCGTCTAGAATTAAAACAGAATTATTCAAGAGAAGTTAACCTTGACCAAGGAGGTCATAGTTATTTTTACATTTTAACTAAGATTGCTGCGTTTTTTACTGTAAATCTGTATACTAGAACTAGATATATAGAAGATAAAGTGTATTATGCTTTTATGGTGATAGCTCATAATTCTAGAAGTCATGACTTAGTTCGTAATTATTTTTATCGTTTTCCTTTATATTCTTCTAAGTACTTAGCCTATAAAGATTGATGCTATGTCCAAGATTTACACAAAGGAAAATCTTTAAGTACAGAGGATCTGAAGAAGATTAAAGCAATAAAAGCTCAATTTAACAGTAAGCGGAAGGTGTTCGATTTTTCACATTTAGATTCTTTAACTTTTTAAATATATTGCCGTGAGTGATAGTAATATCGCTCTTATTATATAACTATTTGCGGGAAACCCCTAAAGTCTTTTTGTAGGATATTGTGAAAACTTTAATTTAGTATAAGTGTACACAAACCTTAAACATCAAAAAGAATAGAACCAATTATTATTAGATAAATATTATTAATTGGGGAAAATGGACAATCCGCAGGAAATGAAATAAATTATAAATTATTAGAGATTTTATAATTTTGGTTTGAATTCTAAGGTTTATAATTAAAGTAAGATCCTCAGAGACTACACGTTATACCCCTCCAGCATGTTTTGGGGTTGGGGGGTGAAGATATAGTCCAATTTATTTTTGAAAGATTTTAAGTAAATTGAATATAGATTACTCAACTGTATTTTCATTAGCACCATTTGTTAGTGAAAACATTGTTACTATTATAGGAATTTGTTTATTAATTGGTGCTATGGCTAAAAGTTCTCAAGTTGGATTACACGTATGATTACCCATGGCGATGGAAGGTCCTACACCTGTTTCCGCATTAATACACGCAGCTACTATGGTGACAGCGGGAGTATATTTATTAATGCGTACATCTCCTTTAATAGAATACAGTTCAACAGTATTAATACTATGTCTATGAATAGGAGCTATTACTACTGTATTTAGTTCACTTATAGGATTATTCCAACAAGATATTAAAAAAGTTATAGCCTATTCTACTATGAGTCAATTAGGTATGATGGTTATAGCAGTTGGTTTATCATCTTATAATATAGCTTTATTTCATTTAGTTAATCATGCCTTTTATAAAGGACTTCTTTTCTTAGGTGCAGGAAGTGTAATTCATGCCGTATCAGACAATCAAGATTTTAGAAAATATGGAGGTTTAAGACCTTTTTTACCTCTAACTTATTCAGTGATGTTAATAGCTTCTCTTAGTTTAGTTGCTTTTCCATTCATGACTGGATTCTACTCTAAAGATTTTATACTTGAATCTGCATATGGGCAATTTTATTTTTCTAGTACTGTTGTATATTTTATAGCTACTATAGGAGCAATGTTTACGACATTATATTCAGTTAAAGTTTTATACTTAACTTTTTTAACTAATCCTAATGGACCTTTAGTTAACTATAGACAAGCACATGAAGGTGATATTTTTATGAGTTTACCTTTAATTATTTTAGCTGTATTTTCTATCTTTTTTGGTTATATCACTAAAGAGATCTTTATCGGGTTAGGTTCTGGATTTTTTGCAGATAACGGTCTATTTATTCATCCTTCACATGAAATTATCTTAGAGACTGAATTTGCCGTGCCTACTATCTTTAAATTGTTACCTTTAATTGGTACTGTTTCATTAAGTGTAATAGCAATAGTATTATCAGAATTTTTACCTAAACTTTTAATCCATTTTAAATTTTCTAGATTTGGTTATAATATCTTTAGTTTTTTTAATAAACGTTTTTTAATTGAACTGTTTTATAACAAGTATGTTACTGATCTTGTGTTAAAGTTAGGAGGTCAAACTACCAAAGTTATTGATAAAGGTTCTGTGGAATTATTAGGACCATTTGGCTTAGAAAAAGGGCTAATTAATTTAAGTAAAAGTATTGCTAGTTTAGACACCGGTGTTGTGACCTCTTACGCATTATATATATTAATCGGTTTAATATTTTATATATTAATGCCATACTTGACTGTTACGGATAATAATCTAATAATTATTATATTATTTGCTTTAATAAGTTTAACTAATAAAAAAATTCAACTGTTATAAAAAATAATTTATAGGAGTGTAATGTTCAAACTAGACCTTATGTTTTACATAGCTCAGTTAAGAAATTTATCGTCTTTTCAGCCGTAATCTGCACTGATGGTACTAAACATCGGAGATATGATCCATCTAAATATGATTCTAGAAATACACGTCTTAGAGCTTAAAATCATATCATGTGATATAATTGAATTGTTATTACTTAAACTTATTTTTAATATATCACCAAAAACCCCCAAAAAATATTTTAGCTTAAGGGTAAAGCATGTGATTTTTAATCACTCTAATACGGGTTCAAATCCTGTAGCTCTTAGGTGATAGTTTCTTCATTAATTTTATTATTATTATCAAATGCCGTAACTTCAAGACGAGACAAATCAATTTTATTTTCAAGAGTAGCCATTCTTATTTTACTCTATTCAAGTTTCTTAGCTTATAATGACTTAGATATATCATTTTTAGAAAAAGGAATAGGTTTATATGGAGGTTTATTTCATGCTACAAGTACTACACATATCTTTCATCTCTTTATCTTTCTTTTAAGTGCAATTATTATAAGCTTAACTGCATTTTACCCTAGAAAAGTTTGAATAAAAGATTATTCTTCTCTTTATAAAATATTATTTTGTAAATTTATATTTTATAAAACAAAAATAATTAACAAAATGGGGGAACAATTTAGAATAATAGAATATCCTTTAATATTGTTATTTATCGTAACCGGATCTATATTTTTAGTGTCTACAAGCGATTTAGTTTCAATCTTTTTATCAATAGAATTACAAAGTTATGGATTATATTTGCTTTCTACATTATACAGAAATTCAGAATTAGCAACTTCAGGTGGTCTTACATATTTTTTATTAGGTGGTTTATCTTCTTGTTTTATACTATTAGGTACAAGTTTATTATATGCTAATTCAGGAACCACTAATCTAGATAGCTTGTATGTAATAACTAGTATATCTGAGATAACTAAAGATCACACTATAAATATATTATACTGATACAAACCTTATTATATACATTTATCTTTACTTATTATGTCGGTAGGATTCTTATTTAAAGTCAGTGCTGCACCTTTTCATTTTTGAAGCCCTGATGTATATGATAGTATTCCTACTATAGTAACAACATTTGTAGCTATAATAGCTAAAATATCTATATTCATATTTTTCCTAGAATTAGTACATTATACTAGTAAATCGTTATTTGCATTTAATTTTACTTGAACCACTAGTTTATTAGTTAGTTCTTTATTATCTTTAATAGTAGGAACAGTTGTAGGATTAACACAATTTAGAATAAAAAGATTGTATGCATATAGTACAATCTCACATATTGGTTTTATACTTTTAGCCTTAAGTATACATAGTATAGAATCTATTCAAGCTTTTATTTTCTATATAATGCAATATTCTGTTTCAAATTTAAATGCCTTTATACTATTAGTTAGTATAGGGTTTTCACTATATTGTTATGTAAATGAAAATAAAGACTATAATAATTTACAAGACAAAAATAATTCACCTATACAATTAATTAGCCAATTAAAAGGTTATTTTTACATAAACCCAGTTTTAGCTCTAAGTTTAGCTATAACTCTTTTCTCATTTATAGGAGTACCTCCTTTAATAGGGTTTTTCGCTAAACAGATGGTATTAAGTGCTGCTCTTGATAATGGTTATGTTTTTATGGCTTTAGTGGCTATACTTACTAGTGTTATAAGTGCTGTTTACTATTTAGCTGTAATAAAACAAATCTTTTTTGATAAACCTGAATATAAATTAAATTCTGATTTAAATAATTTAAGTTTATTTGGTAATATTTCCTTTATTTATAAAGAAAAAAATGAAAAAGTCAGATTTGGTGTTGAAAATATAGTACTTTCAAGCTCCTTAACTATTATTATTTCTATTCTAACTCTAATAATATTATTATTTATCTTTATACCTCAAGAATGATTAAGCATGGCTAACATCTTAGCGCTTATTATATTTAACCCTTAAATGACAAGTACAACTTTTTTTCTTATTTTTATTCCTATATTAGCTTTAATTTTATTAGCTGTAAATTTGATTTTTGCTCCACATAACCCTTATCAAGAAAAAGATAGTGCGTTTGAATGCGGTTTTCATTCTTTTTTAGGACAAAATAGAACTCAGTTTAGTATTTCTTTTTTTATATTTGCATTGCTTTTTCTTTTATTTGATTTAGAAATTCTTTTGGTTTATCCTTATGTAGTTAGTGCTTATACTAATGGAATATATGGTTTGATGGTCATGCTTATATTTTTCCTAGTTCTAACTTTAGGTTTTGCATTTGAATTAGGTAAAAATGCATTAAAAATTGATAGTAGACAAATGTATACTGTTGCAAATAAAAGATATAATGTTACAACATATATTAAAAGTAATATATAGTATATCATTATTTTATATCTATCATCTATAAAATTATATAGATGTATATCTATATATAACATAATAAATGTGTTATTTTAGAATTTATCCATTAATGGATAAAAAAAATTATTTGAAGATAAAAAAATTTTTTATATATGAATCATAATTATAATAGTAATTGTCTATCATAGTAGAGCAGGATACTTCTAATATCTGGATCCTAGTTCAAGTCTAAAATAAGAGTATCTTATTTAGGTTTAAACCTCATTTATTAGAAAGCCTAATGTTAGCCAATTAGAGTTTTTTACTTATTTTTTGCAGAAAAAGGGACAAGGGGGAATAGCTGGAAGATGATATAGATGGGTAGTATTTAAATACATCCATCTAGTACCTGAATTCTCACTCAAGTTTAAGATAAAAAGACTTCTTTGGTGTTTAAATATTTATTATCTATTTAAACACCGTCAGTTTAAGACTAAATCGTTACAGACTGGGTGACTGGTGGGTACCTGAAAGGGTACCTAATGTACAGTCGAAACTTTCTAACCACATAAAGGTTACACAAGGCTCTAGATAAGGTATTTTATAATTAATTTTTATGGGAAAGGGTTAATATATTTATGGACAAGAGGGCTACTATTCAGCTAAAATTAAAGGAATAACTACCGAGATTTAGACAGCTTTTTGGGGTTAGATTCTGACTTACGGTCAAATATCACTATGTGGTAAAATGTTTGCCTTAGATGTATAACTATGTAATAAAAATATTCACAAACGTTTAAATCAAATAACATTTAAACAAAAAACAATTTAAAAAACATAACAGTAAATACACCATGCTACAACCAGATACCATTACACTCTGTAGCAATCCATCTCCACAATATCCAAGCTTTGCACCAATGACTGAAATATTAGATACACAAGACAAAACAAGAATGAATGCAAATTAACTGATTCACTTGTTAGTTCTATGTTTATTGTATTAATAAGATAGAACTTACACAGATGACCTTGGATCATTTCTAGCCATGTGCTGGAAAAGCTTGTGTACCTCTTGTTTGTGCGTTTCGAGGTGAAAAACGCAAAGAGTGGTATACTCCTTTGCTTCCTTCTGTAGATCGTCTTCTTTTTTTTTCAACCTTCCGTAGTCGTGGTAAAGCGGCTTCATGCCCTGTGGCAGCTGTTCCATCAGGCATTGATATACTCCGTTGAGTTTGTAGCCCTCGGTAAGGGAAACACACCCTCTAAAGTGTGGGATTTCTTCTTCATCCAAATTGGATTGATCTTGATGGTATTCGAAGAAGGCGATGTTGAGACCACATTGCACCACTGCAAAGACCTCAAACTGATCCTCATTACCAGGGGTGTTTCCCTTCGTCTCGATTGAGGAATTAAAAGAAAGAAAGTTTTTGATTTTTTTTAATGTTTTAAGTCGTGTTTTTAAAGACATGTAAGTTTTTATAAGTTATATATCAAGTTATATATAGTTACATCAGAAAATGAAGCAATATTTACTTAAAATTCATATAAATTCTTATTTAGCAATACTAGTGTAAACGGTTAAAGATATTTGTTTAGCATTAAGACCGTCAGTAGAGTAAAATACCGCTACATACTGGTTCACTGGTGGTTGGCTGAAATGCTGCTTAATGGTAAAGCATGTGAGTCCTAAATACACGAATACAGGTTCAAATCCTGTAGCTCTTAGGTGATAATTTATTCATTAATTTTATTATTATTATCAAATGCCGTAACATAAAAACGATACAAATCAATTTTATTTTAAAGAGTAACCATTGTTCTCTATTCAAGTTTCTTAGCTTATAATAACTTAGATATATCAAATTTAGAAAAAGGAATAGGTTTATATGGGGGTTTATTTTATGCTACATGTACTAGGTACACCTAGCTAAAAAAAAACATTTTTTTACAATATATAATATGGATAGGTCATCTATCTTATGAATGGTATAAGTATTTTTTATTTATAACTTCTCAGTTCTTTTTTTATAAGAAAGAGTGGGCAGGTTACGTTTGACATGAGGTTTATTGTTACATTTAAATAAGTTAATTTAATTGTTTTACAAAAAAAAACATTTTTTTTTTCCATAAATTATAATATGGATACATATTTCTATCATAGAAAATAAAAGATTGAAGTATTTTTTATTTAGATGTTCTCAATAATTTTTCATAAGAAATAGTGGGCAGGTTTATTTTATAATTAAATAAATAAACTATTATGCATGTTAACAATAAATTGTAACATCTTTTTAATGTTTTTACAATTTATACAAGTAAAGGTTTTCTTTAAAAAATTTTATACATTATTTTTAAACAAATGATACAAGCAGCAAAAATTATAGGAACAGGATTAGCCACAACAGGATTAATAGGAGCGGGTGTAGGAATTGGTGTAGTTTTCGGTGCACTAATATTAGGTGTAGCTAGAAACCCTAGTTTAAGAGGTCAACTTTTCTCATACGCTATTTTAGGATTCGCTTTTGCAGAAGCAACTGGTTTATTTGCGCTTATGATGGCGTTCTTATTATTATACGTTGCTTAGTTTTTTTACTCCTTTTTTTGCCCTTCAGTAAAGGGAGATAAAAAAGTAGAAAACCATAAAATTTAAATAAATAGTATAAATATACTATTTAGAAAAAAAATTCTTATTAGCTCAATGGTAGAGCAAGATACTTCGAATATATGGATCCTAGTTCGAGTCTAGGATAAGAATATATCTTGCGGTTTAAACTTCCTTTTTTATAAAAGCTAAAAAAAGCTAATTAGAGTTTTTCACTTCTTCTTTTAAGGGGAAGGGGCAAAGGGAAGAGACAATTTAAACACAATAAACTATGTTTTTACCTATTATAATATATATATAGATTTCTATAAAATAAAAATTTCTTAATAATTAATATTTAAATATGAGAATTTTAAAAAGTCATCCCCTATTAAAAATGGTGAATTCTTACGTAATAGACTCACCACAACCTTCAAATATAAGTTATTTATGAAATTTTGGTTCTTTATTAGCATTTTGTTTGATTATACAAATTGTAACAGGTGTAACACTTGCAATGCATTATAACCCTAGTGTTCTAGAAGCATTTAATTCAGTTGAACATATTATGCGTGATGTGAATAATGGGTGATTACTACGTTATTTACACTCAAACACAGCTTCAGCTTTCTTTTTTCTAGTTTATCTGCATATAGGTAGAGGTTTATACTATGGATCTTACAGAGCTCCAAGAACACTAGTGTGAACTATAGGTACTGTTATATTTATTTTAATGATGGCTACAGCTTTCTTGGGTTACGTTTTACCATATGGTCAAATGTCACTATGAGGTGCAACAGTTATTACTAACCTTATGAGTGCTATACCTTGAGTTGGACAAGATATAGTTGAGTTTATTTGAGGTGGCTTTTCAGTTAATAATGCAACTTTAAATAGATTTTTCTCATTACACTTTGTATTACCTTTCGTTTTAGCTGCTTTAGCTTTAATGCACTTAATTGCATTACACGATAGTGCAGGGTCAGGAAATCCTTTAGGTGTTTCAGGTAATTACGATAGATTACCTTTTGCTCCATACTTTATATTTAAAGATTTAATTACAATATTCTTATTTATTATAGTATTATCTGTATTTGTTTTCTTTATGCCAAATGTTTTAGGTGATAGTGAAAATTATGTGATGGCAAATCCTATGCAAACTCCACCCGCTATTGTGCCAGAGTGATATTTACTTCCATTTTATGCTATATTAAGATCTATACCTAATAAATTATTAGGTGTTATTGCTATGTTCTCAGCAATCTTAATATTATTAGCTATGCCTTTCACAGACTTATCTAGATATAGAGGTATACAATTTAGACCTTTAAGTAAAATAGCTTTCTTTATTTTTGTAGCTAATTTTTTAATCTTAATGCAATTAGGTGCTAAACATGTTGAATCTCCATTTATAGAATTTGGACAAATTAGTACAGTTCTATACTTTTCACACTTCTTAATTATAGTACCTTTAGTAAGTTTATTTGAAAATAGTTTAATTGAATTATCTACACAAAATAAAAAAAAGCTATAATGTAAAAAAGATTAGCTTTATAAATACTATATTTAAAGATATATATTTATTTACTATAGGGTTTATAGTTATTAGGTTTGTTTTATAAGACTAGTGTACTAGTTAACAGGTACATATAAATTATGTATTTATCCCCCTCAGATTAGGGCAAGGTGGAACTTTAAACCTTAACACCCCTTTTTGGGGGGAAACCAGAGGAGAAGTTTAAAGGATTTGGCCAATCTTTTAATTAAAGCCGAGTGAAAAAAATTTTTTTATAAATCATGTTAATAATAAATTGTAACATCTTTTTAATGTTTTTACAATTTAGACTAGTAAAGGTTTTCTTTATAAAATTTTATACATTATTTTTAAACATATGATACAAGCAGCAAAAATTATAGGAACAGGATTAGCCACAACAGGATTAATAGGAGCGGGTGTAGGAATTGGTGTAGTTTTCGGTGCACTAATATTAGGTGTAGCTAGAAACCCTAGTTTAAGAGGTCAACTTTTCTCATACGCTATTTTAGGATTCGCTTTTGCAGAAGCAACTGGTTTATTTGCGCTTATGATGGCGTTCTTATTATTATACGTTGCTTAGTTTTTTTACTCCTTTTTTTGCCCTTCAGTAAAGGGAGATAAAAAAGTAGAAAACCATAAAATTTAAATAAATAGTATAAATATACTATTTAGAAAAAAAATTCTTATTAGCTCAATGGTAGAGCAGGATACTTCTAATATCTGGATCCTAGTTCGAGTCTAGGATGAGAATATCTTTTGCGGTTTATATTTCATTTTTTATAAAGCTAAAAAAAGCTAATAAAAAAAAATTAAAATAATATATATATAAAATTTATTTAGCTACATCAAGCACAACAAAAAAAAATATTTATACTTTTTATTTATGACAAATTCTTTTTTAGAAATAACAAGTCCACTTGATCAATTTGAAATTAGAGATTTATTAAGCTTAGATGCTCCTATCCTAGCTAACATGCATATCTCTTTAACTAATATAGGATTATATTTAACAGTAGGGGCTTTTATTGCTTTAACTTTAAATATTTTAGCAACTAATTATGATAGAGTTGTTTCAAATAATTGGTCTATATGCCAAGAATCAATATATGCAACTGTTCATAGCATAGTAATAAATCAAATAAATGCCAAAAATGGACAAATATACTTTCCTTTTATTTATGCATTATTTATTTTTATCTTAGTAAACAATTTAATAGGTATGGTTCCATATAGTTTTGCTTCAACTTCTCATTTTATACTAACATTTTCACTTAGTTTCACAATAGTTTTAGGTGCAACTATTTTAGGGTTCCAAAAACATGGTTTAGAATTTTTCTCTTTATTTGTACCAGCAGGCTGTCCTTTAGGTTTATTACCTCTTTTAGTTTTAATTGAGTTTATCTCATATTTAGCTAGAAATGTGTCATTGGGATTAAGATTAGCAGCAAATATTTTATCAGGTCATATGCTACTTAACATATTAAGCGGATTTACTTATAATATTATGACTTCAGGATTTTTATTTTTCTTTTTAGGTTTATTTCCTTTAGCCTTTATTATAGCCTTTTCTGGTCTAGAATTAGGTATTGCATTTATTCAAGCACAAGTTTTTGTAGTATTATCTTGTTCTTATATTAAGGATGCTTTAGAATTACATTAAATTCTAAAATAGTTATATATGACTAAAGGGTTTACCTTTTTCCTAAAAAAAAAGAGATATGAAGCAGATGGTTCTGCATTTTGATTGCAGATCATAAGTATGGGGTTCGATTCCTCCGTGTCTCTCTAAAAGTAAAACATAGAAAATTTATTATGTTTAATATATTTTATAATAGATAACTAAATAAAAGTTATTAAAGGAAAAAAAAACATTTGTTAACTTTTATTTTAAACCCTATATAGTAGTTTAAATTATATTTAAATTACATTTTTATAGAGTTATTGCTAAAAAGAGAAAAAACATTATTTGTAATATATTATTAATTTATTTTTTAATTCTCTTACTTATATTATTAAGGGCTTATCTTTTAGTCCTCCAATGTTTTTTATTAAATAAATAAAA
>Ga0115848_100182_pt1 | contig 20842 bp, 17 predicted proteins | sample InSIn3gowninarea_FD_83862 | JGI IMG/M metagenome (GOLD analysis project Ga0115848, IMG submission 83862) | reverse complement strand
TGTGCAGGTTGCTATTGCTAGGCCGTTGGAGGAAAATAAAGAGCAAGGAAGAAACGCTTTACGGGGACCAGTGAAGCACAAATTCTTCAAAATGGTCGACGCATGTGAATTGGGTTCAACTCTCCCCCAAATTCTTCTCCAATCTGCACCCGTGTATCCAATTTTTTTAAATTTTAATTATAATTTCTTGTAGATTCATTATGAATCCGTATTTTTTCGTGAAGAATCCTAAAATCGATTGGTGGTATTTTTTAATCAACATCCTTCATTTACGAATCCAAGGTGGATGCTATGAGGAGATATATTCGGTAACACCCCGTATTTTTGTGCATTTAATATTTAATTAATTCGGGAATTTTAAATTACTTGTGCGTCGTAATTTTAATTGAATTAATTATGGAAATTTATATTTAAATATTAATCGGGAAGTGAATGGTTGATATTTAGAGAAATTTATTTACTAAATGAATAGTAATAATTTAATTAAGTCATTTCGGGTATTAATAACAGGGTATGCACTTATCTCAGTTGGGGTCGGTATAGACTAAATTGGGTGTGAGATAAGAATTTTTTATAAATTAATTCGGATGCCAATTCTGAGTGTACAATTGAGTCCGGATAGGCCGAGGTAGTCGAAAAAGTGTACCCGGGGGTAGTAAATGGGTCACGGGGCATTTTTAGACATAGCCGAGCCCACACGGGGACATTTGGATCACTTGGGCTTGGCCCATTAGGCAAAAAACGGGATTAGCCTAATTTAAGCATGTATAAGGAATTAGGGAACGGCTGAATTAAGTTAACAAACCCTAAGTAGCAGTTAAGGCAAATTGGGGGAAAAAGAAGGGACAAATCAAAGAGTTCATCTTCAACCTTGGACAATCACAACTCAAAATTCAGACTCTACGAACCCTAAGGCAAGTGGATAACTTGCTGTAGTATTAAATCAGTTTTTCAATTCATATTTATGTGATGTGATTGATTAAAATTCGTTTTGGGTGTTAGGGGCATAAACACGGGGTTTTGAAAACCAAGAATCTGATTTATGAATTTGGGTAGGGATTCATGTAAAAATCTGATATTTATAAGTTGATATATATCTGGTAGGATGATATCTGGATATCTAGAAACGAATTTGATGAAGGAATTTGTGGTTTAAATGGGTTAAGAGTTAAAGATAGATTTTTCCCCAAATTAAGAAATCAGTAGATAATGGACGAATAAATGATGTTGGTGGGCATTATGGAGGTCCCTCGTAAGGTTTCTAACATGTAATCGTGATAAGAGGGCTTGAGTTTGCTGGTAGAAGAAGTTAGGGTTTGGAGAAAATCGTCCATGGCTGAAACAGTCTACTCGAAGAAGACGAAGACCTGCTCGATCGATCGATCGACGGTCTGGGGTCGATCGATCGACGATCGGCAGACTTCGGCAGTTTGGTTAGTTTATGTATATAAAGGGAAATTTTATAAAAATGCTTTATATGTCTTGTGCACTAAGAAATATAGATTTAGAGGTATAAACTAATTAATTGTGAGGGAAATTAATTGGGACTTGGGAGAAATTTGGGTGTGACGCCATGACTAAATTGTGGGAATAATGTTCCACAATAATTAGGAACGGATTTAGTGGGCGAGTCCGGGGCTTTTGGTTGGGCGATACCAAGATGTTGAAATTATTTAAGTGAGGGAATAATAATTTAGAGTCGGAAATTTAGACTCGGATGTTGTTTTATTTCGGGCCACGAGAGTAAGTCCGAATTTATGGTGGGAGCGACACCAAAAGTAACTTAATTAATTAATGTGCAAATTAATTAATAATTAGAGTTGGACCATAAACTCTTAATCATCTAAACAGGCATGTGTTACGGATTTAGTACACGGCATAGCCAAAACATTTTATATTTATATATATACGGATGTGATAATATATATATGGTGCGTACATTAATATCAGTGGTTAGATATTATTATTATTATTATTATATACTCTAGTGCTATAGGGGAGGTTGCGCGTAGTGGATGAATCCCCTAGCTTGAGGAGTAGGGTGAGTATATTCCCAGGTCATAGCGTCCGTTATATGGGTGAGGGGCATCTCACTTTCAGAGAAGGAATATGACCGCCTCCAATTGTATGTGTTTACCAAGTTAGTGAGCGACTCTGACTTGGGTAACTAGGATATGTGAATATACCTAGTGGAATAGCACTTTAGAGAATTTACATCCTGTGAGTATCTACTCGGGTGGATGCTAGTAATTAAATGTATTCCAGTATGTTTGTGAATGTTGCAATATGACTAAGTATATAATTAGGTAATTAATTATATACGGGCTAAATTATACCAAGCATGAGTTGTTTTATATGTATAATAAGTGTGGAAGTTATATGAATTTAAAAAGGGAAATAATTAATTAAGTTGATGTTGATAATAACTTAAAAATCATAAATTCGGTATACTCGGTTAGAGTAGGGTGAATCAAGGAGATTATATTAATTACCTAGTCATGAGATAAATAACTAAGTGATAGTGCAACTAAAATATGGAGATCATGCATATTTATTTATTACTGCAAGTTAATCATTTGCTAAATGTTTTTCAAATGTTTTGGGTACTAACCCTTGCTATAAAAACTTTTAAAAACCTTTTAGGTGTCCAGCCACAGGGACGCCAGGCTTGACTCATTTTCAGGAATTCGTTGCTGCAGCAATTGTGGATGTTGCGGAACTTTGTTAGACGCCTCATTCTTCCAGTTCTAGTATAGAGACTTCTTACTAGTATTCGAGCATGTCGCTCACAGATTATTTATTATTTGTCAGACCTGTTGGGCTTTACTTCTTGTCTTTACTATTGTTAGATTTTTGAACCGATGGTTTAATCGGTCAGTTAATTATTTGTGATTAGTTGTTTTCAGTTAACTGTGATTGTTATACATTCCTATTTCCGCATGAGATTTTCATTTAAATTAATGAAAGATAAAACTTGGCACCAGTCTATTTTTCTCACTTAGGTGGTTAGTAATTAAAAAGGCGACAGTGATGCGAAGAATGAACCAACTGAGAAACATGTTCTAATTTAATTTAGGACTGATCACCCGGGGTTAATTAGGCGGGGTGTCACAGATGGTATCAGAGCATCAGGTTCTAGTGTCCTTAGGATCTGTGCGGCTTTCTACGTTTCAGCGTAGCGTTCGATTGTTATAGAGTCCTATTATTAGGACTGTTGAGTTATTTTTCCACTTGTGAGATAACGTATTCCTGCTATTAGTTTTTGTATAAATTGTGTACTTATACAATTCAATCTATTTCAGATGCCACCGAAGAGATTGAGAGCGGAGAGGGCTGAGGCTAGGGATGAGGTGAGGGAGGCTCACCAGGAGCCACAGGTACCGCCACCACCACCACCACCACCCCCACCCGAGTTGATTTCCACTACTCAGGTGGCAGTGATAGTGGCCCAGGCGGTCGAGACAGCGATGCGAGCTATGGCAGCTCACTTTCCACAGCCCCAGGCACCGCCTCCAGTGGCACCAGCAGTTCAGGGTCCAGTGGGACCACCGTCTTGGCAGCGAGTTAGGGAGACCTTTCAGAAGGGTCACCCACCTGAGTTTCGAGGTAGCACCGATGTAGTAGAGGCTTGCGATTGGAAGAAAAATATTCAGCGCCATCTGCGCATCCTGGAGTGTACTGATGTGCAGAAGCAGATGTTTGCTACCTTTCGTCTGTCAGGGGCAGCCTTACAGTGGTGGGAGTCAGTTACCACCGCCGAGGAGTGAGATTTGATGTCAATAGCAGAATTCTGGGTGCGGTTCGACCGCAAATACTTTCCACCAGCAGTAGAGGCTGAGATGAGAAAGAAGTTCAGTGAGTTGGTACATGGTGACCGGTCAGTGGCAGACTATGAGGAAGAGTTCACCCGTTTGGCAAACTTTGTGCCAAATGAGGTGAGCGATGAGGAGCGGAAGAAGTCGAGGTTTATGGATGGCTTAGCCTGGAGGATCAGGCAGCATTTGATTGGGAATCCGGCATTAGTGACTTATACAGATGTCGTTAATGCCGTCCTTGTACATTGTCAGGATCATCGCTTCCATGCGAAGGGGAGCAAGAGAGTAGGGGAGCCGAGCCAGCAGGGCAAGGCAGTTACTGGTGGTGACACGAGTGGTACTCAGCAACAGACTATCAGTCAGCAGGGGAATCAGGCTAAGAAATTTAGGCTTTGTGGGTTCCGGCCGGGAGGACAGGGGTTCGGGCAGGGGCAGCAGGGCCCTAATCAGCAGCAGCAGGTTCCTCAGGGCTGTCAGGGCCAAGGGAACAACGGGGGAGGCCAACAGGGCCAGCCACGTCAGGGCCAACAGGGCCAACAGCAGGGGGACGGTCAGAAACGATGTTTTGTCTGTGGCCAGGCAGGACACTTCAAGAGGGAGTGCCCGCAGAGGGGCAGGGGTCCTCAGCAGGGTGCCCAACAGGGGCAACAGGGTCAGATGCCGCCAGCAGCACCAGCTCCACCCGCCCCACAGCAGCAGGGGCAAATGCACTACGGGCGTGTGTATAACGTTCGGGATGTTCCCAATCCTCCAGCACAGCAGGCGCCGCCAACAGTTGAGGGTATGTTTCTCATTCATGGTCATGAGGGTAATATACTTTTTGACACGGGAGCATCGCATTCATTCATTAAATCTAATTTGCTAAACAAGCCAGGTTATTAGAGACCGCGGGTAGTCTTCGTATGTGTGTAGAGTCGCCAGTAGGCAGCGGGGCTTTGATTCATTCGATTTGTAGGGGAGTGGACATTTTGATTGGGAGACTTAGTTTAGCAGCGGACCTCTTAGTGTTAGATATGGAGGGGTATGATGTCATCTTGGGTATGGATTGGTTGGCAGGATACCGGGCGACTGTAGATTGCTACGAGAGGACAATCGTGTTCTCAATTCTAGGACAGGAGATGTTTCTTATAGCGATGCCGCTACCTGAAGGAGGGTCGCGCAGCACTTGTATTACATCGAGGAGGAAACCTCACAGAAGGTGGTGGTTTCGTTGGACTCTATCCCAGTAGTGAGGGACTTTGAGGATGTGTTCCAGGAGATACCGGGGTTGCCACCCAGCCGAGAAATCGAATTTGTTATCGATTTAGCACCGGGAACGAGGCCGATTGCTCGGGCACCTTACCGTATGGCCCCTTCAGAGATGCGTGAATTGAGGGAACAGATTCAGCAGCTCCTGGGTCAGGGTTTCATTCGGCGGAGTACATCGCCGTGGGGTGCACCGGTATTGTTTGTGAAGAAGCGGGATGGTTCACTACGGTTATGCGTGGACTATAGGGAGCTGAACAAGGCAACGATGCGGAATAAGTATCCGTTACCTAGGATTGATGATTTGTTTGACCAATTGAGAGGGGCGTCTTACTTCTCCAAGGTCGACTTGAGGTCAGGGTATCATCAACTGCGTATTCGAGAGGAGGATGTTCCTAAGACCGTTTTCCTGTCGCGGTATGGATCATACGAGTTCAGGGTGATGCCATTTGGGCTCACCAATGCCCCAGCATTGTTCATGGATCTCATGAACAGGGTTTTCAGGGAGTATCTTGATCAGTTTGTCATCGTGTTCATTGATGACATCCTAATCTACTCACGCACCGAGGAGGAGCACGCAGAGCATCTGCGTATGATTCTACAGACACTGAGGGATCATCAGCTCTATGCCAAATTCGGGAAGTGTGGATTTTGGCTACGGGAGGTACAGTTTCTTGGCCACGTAGTGTCAGACCGGGGTATTGCAGTGGATCCGAGTAAGGTGTCGGCGGTGAGGGAGTGGGGACAGCCCACGACACCGACTGAGGTGCGCAATTTTCTAGGTTTGGCCGGTTATTACAGGCGGTTCATTAAAGGATTCTCAAAGATTGCGGGCCCTTTGACGAATCTGACTCGAAAAGGGGTACCTTTCACTTGGAGTGATCATTGTCAATTAGCTTTCGACGAGCTAAAGGACAAGTTGACATCTGCACCCGTACTTGCTTTGCCGAAGGGAGGGTTAGAGTATCGGGTTTAAACTGACGCATCCTTACAGGGACTTGGGGGTGTACTACAGCAGGAGGAAAGGGCTATAGCTTATGCGTCCAGAAAGCTAAACCCCACGAGAGGAATTACCCCACTCACGACCTAGAGCTAGCAGCGGTCGTTTTTGCTTTGAAGATATGGAGACATTATCTTCTGGGAGAGCAGTTCACTTTATTCACGGATCACAAGTCACTTCAGTATCTCTTCACACAGAAGGATCTGAATATGAGACAGAGGCGATGGCTAGAATTCGTGAAAGACTACCAGTTTGATATTCAGTATCATCGTGGTAAGGCTAATGTGGTAGCATACGCATTGAGCCGGAGACCGACTGGGGAGATATCAGAAGTCTGGAAAGCGAAGTGGAGAGAGCTTCGATATGAGGATGATGTAGCCAGGGCCTGCATGTCAGCATTATCCATCACACCTGAGATCATTATGCAGGTTGTGAAGGTTTAGGCAGAGGATCAGATTTGCCAGGATAGGTTGAGCCAGTTGTTAGCTGAGGGAGCCGAGGGTTACTCGATCAGTTCAGAAGGAGGCCTACCCCTTAATGGGAGATTGATTGTGCCAGATAGTGAGGAGCTGAGGCACGCTGTTATGACAGAGTCCCATGGTTCGAGGTTTGCGGTACATCCCGGCGGGGATAAAATGTACCAGGATATGAGGAGGCAGTATTGGTGGGCAGGAATGAAACGGGACATAGCAGAGTTTGTCTCGAAATGTGCCACGTGTCAGCTTGTGAAAGTTGACCACCAGAGACCATCAGGGATGCTACAGCCGCTGGAGATCCCCGTGTGGAAGTGGGAGAGCATTTCCATGAACTTCATTACAGGGTTACCTACATCGCAGAGGGGTCACGATTCCATATGGGTCATTGTGGATCGGTTGACCAAGGTAGCCCATTTCCTACCGGTTCGCACGGATTTTGAGACGATGAGATATGCGCAGCTATTCATAGCAGAGATTGTTAAGCTGCACGGGGTGCCGATAAATATTGTTTCCGACAGAGACAAAATCTTTGTGGCACACTTTTGGCAGAGCTTTCAGGAGGCCATGGGCACGGAGTTACGCTTGAGTACAGCATATCACCCCCAGACTGACGGGCAGACTGAGAGAGTTAATCAGATGCTGAAAGATATGCTCAGAATGTGCATTTTAGACTTCGGGGGAGGTTGGGAGAAATATCTTCCTTTGGTAGAGTTTGCGTATAACAACTCTTACCAATTTACGATCGGCATGACACCGTTTGAGACACTGTACAGGAGACCTTGTCGTTCACCCGCTTGTTGGTTAGAGGTGGGGGACAATAAACTTTTGGGGCCGGAGATTATCCAGGAGACGTCTGCCAAAATAGAGTTGATCCGAGGGAGGATTCGGATAGCTCAGGATAGGCAGAAGAGTTATGCTGATGCTTCACGGAGACATGTGGAGTTAGAGGTTGGGGACCAGGTTTTCGTCCGGGTATCCCCTATGAAATGGGTGATGAGGTTCGGCAAGAAGGGTAAGCTAGCACCGAGGTACGTGGGACCTTTCCCTATTATTGAGAGGGTGGGACCGGTAGCGTATAGACTGGGGTTGCCAGAACATCTTCAGCGGATACACGACGTGTTCCATTCCATGTGGCATCGCTGAAGAAATATAAAAGGAGCGAGAGAGCCTTTTGGCACATTCCACTCGAGGAAATTGATTTGCAGCCAGACATCTCGTATGAGGAGAGACCGGTGGCTATTCTGGACCGTAGTGAGAGAAAGCTACGATCCAAGGTTGTTCCACTAGTTAGAGTGCAGTGGGGTCATCACATTGTTGACGAGTCTACCTGGGAGCGGGAGGAGGATATGCAGGAACAATATCCAGAGCTATTCACCACAGGTACGACCTAATTTCGGGGACGAAATTCCTTTATAAGGGGGGGAGTATGTAACACCCCGTGTTTTTGTGCATTTAATATTTAATTAATTCGGGAATTTTAAACTACTTGTGCATCGTAATTTTAATTGAATTAATTATGGCAATTTATATTTAAATATTAATCGGGGAGTGAATGGTTAATGTTTAGATAAATTTATTTACTAAGTGAATAGTAATAATTTAATTAAGTCATTTCGGGTATTAATGACGGGGTATGCACTTATCTCAGCCGGGGGTCGGTATAAACTAAATTGGGTGTGAGATAAGAATTTTTTATAAATTAATTCGGATGCCAATTCTGAGTGTACGGTTGAGTCCGGATGGCCGAGATAGTCGAAAAAGTGTACCCGGGGATAGTAAACGGGTCACGGGGCATTTTTAGACATAGCCGGGCCCACACGGGGACATTTGGGTCACTTAGGCTTGGCCCATTAGGCAAAAAACGGGATTAGCCTAATTTAAGCATGTATAAGGAATTAGAGAACGGCTGAATTAAGTTAAGAAACCCTAAGTAGCAGTTGAGGCAGATTAGGGGAAAAAGAAGGGACAAATCAAAGAGTTCATCTTCAATCTTGGATAATCACAACTCAAAATTCAGACTCTACGAATCCCAAGGCAAGTGGATAACTTATTGTAGTATTAAATCTGTTTTTCAATTCATATTTATGTGATGTGATGGATTAAAATTCGTTTTGGGTGTTAAGGGCATAAACATGGGGTTTTGAAAACCAAGAATCTGATTTATGAATTTGGGTAGGGATTCATGTAAAAATCTGATATTTATAAGTTGATATATATCTGGTAGGATGATATCTGGATATCTAGAAACGAATTTGATGAAGGAATTTGTGGTTTAAATGGGTTAAGAGTTAAAGATAGATTTTTCCCCAAATTAAGAAATCAGTAGATAATGGACGAATAAATGATGTTGGTGGGCATTATGGAGGTCCCTCGTAAGGTTTCTAACATGTAATCGTGATAAGAGGGCTTGAGTTTGCTGGTAGAAGAAGTTAGGGTTTGGAGAAAATCGTCCATGGCTGAAACAGTCTACTCGAAGAAGACGAAGACCTGCTCGATCGATCGATCGACGGTCTGGGGTCGATCGATCGACGATCGGCAGACTTCGGCAGTTTGGTTAGTTTATGTATATAAAGGGAAATTTTATAAAAATGCTTTATATGTCTTGTGCACTAAGAAATATAGATTTAGAGGTATAAACTAATTAATTGTGAGGGAAATTAATTGGGACTTGGGAGAAATTTGGGTGTGACGCCATGACTAAATTGTGGGAATAATGTTCCACAATAATTAGGAACGGATTTAGTGGGCGAGTCCGGGGCTTTTGGTTGGGCGATACCAAGATGTTGAAATTATTTAAGTGAGGGAATAATAATTTAGAGTCGGAAATTTAGACTCGGATGTTGTTTTATTTCGGGCCACGAGAGTAAGTCCGAATTTATGGTGGGAGCGACACCAAAAGTAACTTAATTAATTAATGTGCAAATTAATTAATAATTAGAGTTGGACCATAAACTCTTAATCATCTAAATAGGCTTGTGTTACGGATTTAGTACACGGCATCGCCGGAACATTTTATATTTATATATATACAGATGTGATAGTATATATATGGTGTGTACATTAATATCAGTGGTTAGATATTATTATTATTATATACTCTAGTGCTATAGGGGGAGGTTGCGCGTAGTTGATGAATCCCTAGCTTGAGGAGTAGGGTGAGTATATTCCCAGGTCATAGCGTCCGTTATATGGGTGAGGGGCATCTCACTTTCAGGGAAGGAATATGACCGCCTCCAATTGTATGTATTTACCAAGTTAGTGAGCGATTCTGACTTGGGTAACTAGGATATGTGAATATGCCTAGTGGAATAGCACTTTAGAGAATTTACATCCTGTGAGTATCTACTCGCGTGGATGCTAGTAATTAAATGTATTCCAGTATGTTTGTGAATGCTGCAATATGACTAAGTATATAATTAGGTAATTAATTATATACGGGCTAAATTATACCAAGCATGAGTTGTTTTATATGTATAATAAGTGTGGAAGTTATATGAATTTAAAAAGGGAAATGATTAATTAAGTTGATGTTGATAATAACTTAAAAATCATAAATTCAGTATACTCGGTTAGAGTGGGGTGAATCAAGGAGATTATATTAATTACCTAGTCATGAGATAAATAACTAAGTGATTTAATTATGGTATAGTAGTGCACATTAGAGGAGGGGTGAGGAAGTCCTCAAGAGAGTGCGACTAAAATATGGAGAGTATGCATATTTATTTATTACTGCAAGTTAATCATTTGCTAAATGTTTTTCAAATGTTTTAGGTACTAACCCTTGCTATAAAAACTTTTAAAAAACCTTTTAGGTGTCCAGCCACAGGGACGCCAGGCTTTACTCATTTTCAGGGATTCGTTGCTGCAGCAATTGTGGATGTTGCGGGACTTTGTTAGACGCCTCATTCTTTCAGTTCTAGTATAGAGACTTCTTACTAGTATTCGAGCATGTCGCTCACAGATTATTTATTATTTGTCAGACTTGTTGGGTTTTACTTCTTGTCTTTACTATTGTTGGATTTTTGAACCGATGGTTTAATCAGTCAGTTAATTATTTGTGATTGGTTGTTTTCAGTTAACTGTGATTGTTATACATTCCTATTTCCGCAAGAGATTTTCATTTAAATTAATGAAAGATAAAACTTGGCACCAGTCTATTTTTCTCACTTAGGTGGTTAGTAATTAAAAAGGCGACAGTGATGCTAAGAATGAACCAACTGAGAAACCTGTTCTAATTTAATTTAGGACTGATCACCCGGGGTTAATTAGGCGGGGTGTCACATATTCTAGATTGGTTAGAACTTTTGAGAGGCTTAGAACAATGTAAATTAAAGCATTGCATTATGACCCTCATTGATGTTGATGCATTTGATGTGGATTTTGAAGCTCAAATGGCCGTGGTATTGCAAATCAACTTTCAACACATTTCAGCCTCAAGCCGTAGTTCATAATCTCAATTTGAATAAAGTGGTGTTCAAAAAGTTGGCACATGGTTAAATTTTAGGTACCATAATAGAAGCCTTAGCGTGAATGATATTTCACTGTCTTTTTTTGTTATATTTTATTTTTAAAATTAATAAATTTATTTTTTTATATAAAAATTATTTTTTTATATATATAAAATTTTATATATATATATATATATATATATATATATATATATATATATATATATATATATATATTTATTATTATTATTTAATTTATCGGCACACCCGAATCCTAATTTTTATATTTTTTTAATCGCCACACCCGCACCATGTCACCCCCGCATCCCCTACCCGAATATGTGTTTCATTGACAAAGAAGGATAGATTGAGGGAGTAGGAACTTTGAAAGAGAGGTGTTTGAAGCTTTTAGATGAGGAGATACCGTTGAGGCAAAAATCGAGAGCTGTTTTGTTGAAAGAAAGCAACAAAGACACAAAATTTCTTCATAAACAGAAAATTCCTAACGTAGATACAATCATATCAGAAGTATAACTATGGAAGGAGTGTCATTGAGTGATGAGGGGGATATTACAAGAAGCAAGTTTACTTCAATGATATGCTTTTTATTGCGCAAGGAGGAGTGGAGATCTACGCTCGATGGTTTGACTATTTACTCTTAAGGAAGATCGCGCTTAGCGGAAGAGGATTTTTTTGCAGAGGAAGAGGTTGTGGAGGTCTCTCAATGTATGTGATATGTACGGGTCAGTGTCACGTCATGTATTCAAGCCAACGATGAAGAATAATTTTAATTATCAGTGTAGTTTCTTTTTATTGCTTTATTAGTAATAGAAATAAATGGATATTCTTTTGGAATTTTCTAATATAGGATTGATATGGCTAGTAATGTCATGATTGGGGCCATTATACCCATGACATCACTCCTTGCATCATACTAAGCTTGCCCAACAAGTATTACAGGCCTATAAATAAATACCTCTTGTATATGCTCGCATGTTTTATAAATCATTTATTATGAATGAATAAGAATAAGTGAGAGTTATTTTGGTTATATTCTCTCTGTGAGTAAACATTCCACTGCACTTCCTCTTCTACGGGGCTTGAGGTCCGAATTGTGGCTTCAGCTCGAAACAACCGGGAGAGCGGCTTGACCGATAAATGTTCCCAATGTAGCTGGATTTATGATCGAGACCCTAAAAATCGATCAAATCTCGAATGAGGGGTTGCTAGAGAGGCTCGATTCAGCCCAAGGCTGCGGAGGAGCCGCTACACCGACGAACGGGCTAGAGAGTTCACCACAGCTTCTCAGCCACAGCTACCCACCTGCTACGTGTAGAACTATATTTGAGGACGACGAGCCCGGCAAGGACAATTACGAAGGTGAGGAAAATAAAATCCCCTTTCACATCTTCCTCGATCTCCGACGATGCTAAAAATTCAAGCAGCAAAGCGTCAATCGTCATCACTAATCACAAGCCCCATGTTTGACAGATTTGTGAGATGGTCACCACCATCCCTCACAGCAAAGTAAACAAACGGTGTAGGGATCGAAGCTCCTTTGACACCCAAAGTCAATCATGTCGGCATCGATATTGAAAGGAAAGCCAATTGCGCACCAGATCCGGGAGAGGTCGGAGAAGAAGAGAAGAAAAATGAGCTTGGATTTGGATGAGACTATCATCGTTAAGGTTCTTGATAGAAACTAAGCGTGAAGGAAGAAGGCCGATGAGGCAGAGAAGCGATGGACGATGCGGCTTGGCGATGGGATCGTGATGCTCGCCGACAGGCTGCAATCTTCCAGAGGTGTCGATGTGGAAAAGGGAGGACAGAGAGGTATTGGCTAGACAGGAAAGAAGGGGTGAGGTCGGTAATTCAAATCACTAACGTACATCAGCTTTGGGGTCACACGACCTTTACATAGGGTTTTGTTAGAAACCCACATTTTTAGTGTCTTGGTTGTTTTTTTCACATGAGGTTTAGGCTTGTGTTAATTATGAAAGTAAAACCATGCTCATGTTTGATAATGAAGTAAGGTGGACTTGTAAGTTGATTGAATTGGGCCTGAAAAACATTCTTCAGGTGACAAAAAAGAACGGGGTTGATGTGGCCTTCAATATAAAGAATCTGAGTTGAGTTCTTTAGGCCCAAATGCTAATAAAATCAATTTTAATGGGGTAGAGGATTTGGAGCCACTTGAAGCTTTTAAAGAATTGAAAAATATTGCATTTGATCCCCAAAAATTAAAAGAAATTTATTTTGGGCCCTCGTAAAAGAACAAAACAATATTTTCAAATTATTTGTTCATTTGGCACGGGGGACACCAATTCACTCCTAAAGCTCAGGATTGAGATTTCTTTTACCCGAGGAGAATGATGTGTATGGGTACGAGGAATGTGCGTCGATTCAAGCCAACGACAAAGGATATATGTAATTGTTACTATTGTTCCTTTATTTTGCTTTACTATTAGTAGAATAAATAAATATTCATTCGGAATATTCTATAATAGGTTACATAGGGCCAGTGGCGCATATATGCGCCGCAAATGCGTGGATATGCGTGATGCTTTTTAGAACCGCAGCGCATTAGGGGTATGCGTGGGAAAATGCGAGGTCAACGATTTTTAAGGCGGTCAACGGGCGTAATGCGCGCATATGCGTGCAATGCGCGCATAATGCGTTTCTTTTAACGAAACTACGTCATTTTACATGTTTTTTTTTTTTTGAAAAAATCTTTTTCTTTCCTTATGTATCAAGTTGGGAAAACACGGATATAATAAAAAAAGGCTGCCCTTGTCAAAAAACAAAAAAAATCTCTATGTTTAATAAACAATAGCCCGATCAAAAGCTAAAACGTTTGGAACCCTAGAACAAAAAAACCCAGGCCGATCTCTGCTTAACTCCCGCCGCTCGCTGCTTAAATCCCGCGGCTCTCTGCTTAAGCTCCGGCCGATACCTCTGCTGGATCTCTGCTGTTGTAACTTGTAAGTTTCTTTCTTATTTCCTTCGGCAAACAGAAGTTACATTGGTACTACATCTTCATATTCAATTAATAATGCCATATTTCTTATAATCCTTCGATGAAGCGTTGGTTGCCGCACTTGGAGAAGATTATATCTTTGCTGTTGAGAGCCTTTTCACAGCAAACAAACATCAAATTTCTTTCTTTCTTATCTCCTCTTTTTATTTCTTTCTTATTTCCTTCTCTGTCGTTGAGAGCCTTTTCACAGCAAACAAACATTTCTTTTATACATTGTAAACCAAATAAATATATGAATATAATTTCAAATTTCAAGATATGTTTTATTTTATTCGTAATTTTGATTCAATGTTTATGATTATATAAGTTATGCTTATATTTATGCTTTTATTATTTTACAAGCCTGGGTATAATTAACAAAATATGAAAAATAGGCAAAACGCCTTTTCACGCATATGCTCCTAATGCTTGACGCTTGACCTCCACGCATCGGTCACGCGTTGCGCCTTTTGAGAACATTGTATAGGGCTAGTGATGTCATAATTGGGACCACTAACTTATGAAATCACCCCTTACGCCATACTTAGCTTAACCAACAAGTATTGGGGCCTATAAATACCTCATGTATCCTCTTATTTTGTATATTCGATAAGAGGATAACTAATAAATTAAAAGGAAAATTTTATAGAACAGTAGTTAGGCCAGCCAAGGTTTTTAAAAAGCGCGAGACGTAGTTGAGGCGTTTTGCCTCTGTGAGGCGAGGCGTAAGCCTCGAGGCGGTCCAAGGCGTAAGCCTCAACTTTCTTCCACAAAAGCCATATATATATATATACAGCAGAATATATATACATACACAAAAAAAAGAGCAGAGAACATATCTATATATGTCGATATATAAATAGAGCATAGAAAACAAAAACAAAAAAGTGGTTCCGCCTCATCCGCCTCATCCGCCTCAAGGCGTACGCCTCTCACAACAAAGGCGTAAGCCTCAGTCAACTACCCTAGAGGCGTAAGCCTCAGTCAACTACCCTAGAGGCGTAAGCCTCATTCCTTTCGCCTCTCCTCGCCTCGAGGCGGCGCCTCGAGGCGCGCCTCGTTTCGCCTTTTAAAATCTTGAGGCCAGCGACCTTGTATGGAGCGGAGTGTTGGGCGTTAAAGAAGAAACATGAACACAGTCTCCATGTTAGTGAGATGAGGATGCTCTGGTGGATGATAGGAATTACTAGAAAGGACAAAATTAAAAATCAATACGTGAGACAAAAGTTAGGAGTAGCTCCCATTAACGATAAATTAAAAGAAAGTAGACTTAAGTGGTACGGGACATGTGTTGCGTAGACCAGTAGAAGCCCCTATAACAAGAGAGACTGTTGGAAATAGAGGGTAAAAGAAAAGGAGGTCGCCCTAAGCTATCGCGGGAAGAAATTATTAGACGAGACTTTAAGGAATTAAACTGGAATGATAATAATGCATACAATAGATTAGAATGAAAAAGGAGAATCCATGTGGCCGACCCCATATGATGGGATTAAGGCAAGGATGATGATGATGATGATGATGATGATCCTCTTATTTTGTATTAACCAATTATTATAAATGAATGAGAATGAGTGAGTTATTTTGAATGTTTCCTATTTTAGTGTGTATATATATTCCGCTGTACTTACTTCAGTATGTTGTGTAGATAAAGCAGACTATAATGGTCTTTCTATGGATTTTTTTCCAATCTTGTTTGGTGGCAGTTAGGCAAAATGAGATGCAATTTTCCGTGGGTCATTCATCATTAGTTATTTTGAGCGGAGCCTTAACTATACATTCATTGCACTCATTGTGTAATACTGAAGAGGAGGTAAGTTATTGATATCAAGGATTTTCGGTCTACTAGTTTGGTGGGATTAATATATAATTTGCTAGTAAGTTTTAGCATTGTGTTTGAGGTGAGTGACCGATGATACTATTTCTAGGTCTCGATATGCTTTTGTTGGAAGAATGCAGATTTTGAATGCGATTCAAGTTGCCAGAACAAATGATTTAGACAGCGCGAGGTGAGGTTGAGGCATTTTGTCGTTGTGAGGCGAGGCGTAAGCCTCGAAGCGGAATGAGGCATAAGCATCATTTTTTTTTTTATAAAAATCACTAAATATTATATAAAAATAGTAATTAAATAAAAAAAAAATATGCATCATTCTTATCATCCAATGAAATCGTGTTAAGCCAATGCCCCAAGGCAATATAAATAATAACATCATCTCTTCATCACAAAAATAAGACAAATTTGTGTTAACATTTAAAAAAAAACTCAGAATAACACAAATTTGTGTTAACAAATTTTATGTGTTAGCATAAAAAATGGCAGAATAACACAAATTTGAGAGTCAAAACAGTCAGAATAACACAAAAAAGAGACATAATAACATTAAAGAAAATCATAATAAAAAAGTCACAAAATAGTTAAAGACAAAAAAACATAGATCGCGAGAGAAAAAAAGAGAGAGAAAGAACTATAATCGAAATCTTTAAAAAAAGAGAGTTTAAGAGAGAAACAACTGAGAAAGTATGAGATCGAGAAAAAAATGATGTGAATACTTTAAAAAAAAAACAGAAACCATATTTCGAGAGAGAAACGACTAAGAAATTATGAGATCGGGAGGGTAGTGAAATACGTTTAAAATTTTTGTTTGCGATGCTTGGCTGCTGAAGATTGAGGTTTGCGAATACTACTAGGGCTTGGTTTGTGTTAGGGCTGCTGAGGTATAATGTTTGGTTGCTGGGTGTGTAAGCAAATGGGTAAGTAACTTGTGTTTTTTTCTATCTTTCACCAGCTTTGACAGTACACAATCTGAGGCGCACCCCTCAATAGCCTCGAGGCGGTCCGCCATGAAGCGTAAATCTCGCCAGTGTATCCTCAAGGCTTAAGCCTCGAGGCATTTCTCTTCCACCTCGTCTCGAGGCGCACCTCGATTCGCCTTTTAAAACACTGGCCAGAATCCATACTCATACTCACTTGTCAAGAGTCATTTGCAAGATAGATATTGAGAAGTTATATGAACATGACAATTAGGAGTTTCTTCTTTAATTGTTATAGGAGAGAGAGATTTGGAGCTCCCAAGGCCCAGACAGGTTACCCAAACAAGTTACCCGTGATTCCCAATGTCATTTATTTTAGTAATTGAGGCTTTTAGTAGATTAGAAAAACTGATATGAGTAAAAGGAGGTTGGAACAAGGGAGTCTCAGCGGATAGGATATATAGAGGGATTCTAGTGATGTTGGTATCTCTTTCGTTATTTACTAAAACTTATGGTGTTGGGCGAGGGCGATTATTATCTCTTAGGATGGTGGTGATGTGTTATGAGACAATCTCAAGCCTAAGCACGAGTGTTACCCTGGCATGAGGGGATGTTCCGAATCTGATAAAGTTGGCCTTGGGTTTAGAATGTGGAGTTGGCTCTTTTGCTAGCACGTATGAGTCTTCCTTGTAATGTGAAGTACGGATCCAAGGATATTTGAGAGACAGCGACTGAAAAAGTTGAAAGAACACTGGGTTACAAGTGTACTTATTTTTCTAAAAGATGGCAGCTAATGGTTGTCTTGGGAACTTTATCGAGCAAATCTCCTTATTATTTGTCTATCCTCTCAATCCCAGTGTTGCTGAAGAAGAAAATACTTAATGGACCTGTGAGTACGTTTCTCGGAGAAGGTAATGAGGCGGAATTCAAGTACAATCTGATGGGGTGAAAAACATATAGGCTCTCTCGGCACGGAGGTGTTATGATCGAAGATCTTAAGCTTTTTAATGAGAAGCAACTCTGAGGATTCTCTATAGAGGATTTCTTCGGAGAAGTGCAATCGTGGATAGATTTGGGTGGAAGCCTAGGATGTCGAAAGATTCTCATGAAGTGAACCACTGGATGCAGATTAGGGGGAAATGAGAAAAGTTCTTTTTGTCGTCGACAATGATCAGCGAGTTCGTTTTAAAGCAATGTTTGGTGTGGGATCAGCCTTAACCACCTTCCCCAAACTGAGAACCATTGCGTTTGGCCGAGATTTTTTTGTGGTCAAAACATCACACGGATGGGGTGAGACAAATTTTGAACCACAGATTTAGATGATATTTTCAAGATTGGTAGGTGGAGGTTGTGGATGTTTCAAATTTGTTGTATGAGGTTGGTAGAGCTAGGGGTGGTAGGGACACCTTTGTTTGTTTAGGCAGAAAACGTGGTGCATTTTCTGTGAAAACGTATTACTCCCTAATCCTTAGAAAAGGAAAACCCACCTCGGCTTTTTCATGGAAATGGATATTAAAGACCAAACCTCCTCCCAATATCGCGTTTTCTGTGTGGACAGCTGCTAGAAATTCAATGCTACCTTGGGAGAACTTACTGAAAAATGGTGAATGGAGCACCAGTTTCTGATAACTATTGGTTTGTAAATGGGAGGAAAAGACTATACATCTCATAATGCACCGTGGTGGGCCGTGTGGGGTGAGAGAGCTATGGGACCTTTGTTCTTTTTATTCGGCGCGTGCATGATGCCAAAATTTGTGGTGGGTCTTTTACACACATGGGGTGGGTTGTCGAGTGAAGTGTAGGGAGAGTGTAAGACGCATATCGACTATACATTTATTGGCCCATATGCCATATAGAGAGTAGGGATCGGATAGTGTGAGACGCAACTCTACTATGCTTTTTTTTACTCATCTGCCATTTTTTGCCCAACACTTGAAGGCATTTAATGCTTTCTCTCACTTATCCGCAAAACACGACAAAAGGGAGATAGGCCTCTTTTATAGCACATCACGATTATTAACCTTCCTTAAAGGCGCCGAACATGGAAAACTTTTACGTTTAAGGGTTAGTTTGCTTTCCAAATCATCTTTACAAGGCCTAAAGTTTAGCAAAGAAGCCGAGAAGAATTACACAACCATCTCTTATCTTCGATATCTAAATTCAAAGAAACACCCTCCACCAATGTATGGCAAAGAAATGAACTTCAAATTCCCCATCATTTAAAACAAGAAGTTATATCACATATCAAATATAAATGATATAAACCTAATTATAATGGATGAGTAGAGGATTTCCCTATCCACAAATTTCCCAGCAAAAATAAAATTAGAACCACGTTAACCTCGAGACAAACAAATCAAAGGGATGTGGCAATGGCAGTGCCCTGCAATATATATAATTCCATTGGAATTCTAAAGGACTCCCTTTCTACCATATTGGCAACCCAACCATTATATTATAACTAGAATTTTCTAGGAATGATAGAGCACCAAAGTTCGTTCGATAGGAAATCTCCACACGCACTTACCTAAAAACATAATTTCTCTTAGACAAATTTTCAATCCCTAATCCATTTTCTTTCTAGATCTCGATACCGCCTCTCATCTTACCAAGTATTTACTATACCCTTCCACACAACATTTCTCGTAGTGAAATTACAATAGAAGTACATAAGCGTCTACTAGTGGTTTCCAGGAAACATATTGAGGACAAATGTAGAAATATATATTAGCTGAGACATTATTTTCATTCTTCGAGACAAGTAAAAACATAAAGCAAAAGAGAAAATTTATCAACAACCAATTAGAATATGAGTAGTCCTTTAAACAAAAAACTACGTCGTGAAATTTATACTAAAAGCATCAAGGAGCACATTACAAGCACTCGATAAAATCACTAAGTAAAAGGAAAAATTATGATAAATACGGGAGGGAGTTAATTAGAGAAGACATGCCTTTTTAATGGAAGGATCGAGCCACTCGTACCAGCGAGCCTTGCACTGCTTGGCGGACTTGCGAACCAGGAGGGAAGAGATACGAGCCCACTGGTTCTTGCCATACTTCATCACCGCCGCCTTGAGGATCTCATCCTCCGTGTTCTTCCACACTCCTCCCTTTATCATAATCCTCATCTTTCCTCAAATTTGTTTTGCACCCCCTTGTTGTTCTTTTTCAAGGGTTATGAAGATGAGGACAGCACTAGTAGGAGTGGGGGGTGGGTTACGGTCTGAAACCCCGTCTAGATCAGTATCAACCACCTCTCTCTCTCCGTCTCAATATATAAAAGAGATTCACTAGGACACCGTCGTGGGAACCAATCATATGCTGCAAAATCTGCAATAAGTAATTGAAAAGAACAAACGTGTTGTCAACAAAACAAATAACAAATATAACAGTATTTGGAAGACATATAAACATACTTTCTCTGAAGATAAAAGGATTCTACATTGGTTACAATAATGATAAAGTAGTAGAATATGGACAATCAAATAATATAACAGGGTCTCAATTCAGCTAAACTTTAAAATTCCACATAAATAGAACTCTAAGCTAATTAAGATTATGTAACAAGCAATCATTCCATCAAATACCAATTGACCATTAGAACTAAATACGAAGAGGATTTAAAGCTATATTAGCCATATAATTAGAAAGACACGAGAAAAGCTATGTTTTATTTTATGACATAATTGAAACTCCTATGTACCTAACTCAACTCAGCAAAACCAAGAGAAGTAACAGAAAACTATAAATAAAATTATAAGAAAAACAGCCATCATCACAAACGCACAAACTGGCATCTGCCTCCACCTTGTGACTAACTTTTATATATTTTGGCATAACAAATACGTGTTTTGCGTCTTAATAAATTGAAAGCAAGATTAAGTGGTATAATACTACATCATTTAAACATAGTATCTTAAAATAAATATGCAGGGGTGTGGATGTATGCCAAGATTGATTGTTTAGAAGAATGAAAATAATGTCTCAGCTAATATATATTTCTACATTTGTCCTCAATATGTTTCCTGGAAACCACTAGTAGACGCTTATGTACTTCTATTGTAATTTCACTACGAGAAATGTTGTGTGGAA
>Ga0115848_100180_pt1 | contig 20900 bp, 17 predicted proteins | sample InSIn3gowninarea_FD_83862 | JGI IMG/M metagenome (GOLD analysis project Ga0115848, IMG submission 83862) | reverse complement strand
TTAGCTGCCCGCCAAAATCAGGATGGTCTGTGATATGGCTATCGCCCGAATCAAAGTTGCCTTGAGGGTTGAGAAAGCCAATGTGCATTGTATAACCTAATTTTGGCTGAATTCCTGCCAGTCAGCCTACTGCCATAAACATCAATTTAGTAATCTCCCATAGATAGATTTTAGTTTTGCACTACATTGGGAGCAATTAGTATAGCAGTAGCAATAGTTATAATTTCTAGGCGAGGTGTAGTCAATTAAGAAAACCTCTAATCATATAAAGTTAAACGCAGCCTCTTTGAAAGAACGTGTCTTTACTGAGCATAGTGATTACATTGTCAGTCTAAATTAGATTAATAAGAATTAGTCCCTTTTAGTTAGACCAGAAAGAGCAATGGTTGAAGGATAAGAAATATACTCGTCTCTCTCTTATCCTTCACGAAAAGCAGATTGAGGATTAGTATCGCTAAGACAAAAAGTAGCGGCTTCTATCCGGAACTCGTTTGCAGCTGAAAATCTGGTTGAGACACTTCTTGCTTAGACTCTTGGCCCACTCCTAAAACCGGAATCACTTTCTCGCCAAACACCTCAATAAATTGCTCTTGCTTGCGGTTAACGTTGTGTAAAAGCAGTTCACTAAATCCCAATTCTAGGTCTTGCTGTAGCCACTCAATGTGTTGCTCTGGGTGTGAAGAGATGCGGATTGATTTATCCAACTGCTCTGGGCTGACATATTGTCCAACAGCATCAAATTGAGCCGGGGTTTGTAGTTCTGCCAACACTAAATTGTCAAAGATATTATTACGCCACTGTTCGTAAGCTCCTTGACGGGCAGATGCTGACTCTCGATCGTAAGAAAGTTGCACCTTCAGTAGCATTGGTTTACCTTCACCACCACCTTGGTAAAATGCCTCTACAACCTGGCGCATTTTTTCTATAGGCTGAGAGATGGTAATCAATCCATCTGCCCAACTACCAACCCAACGTGCAGTTTCAGCGGTGATAGCGGCACCAATAATCAAAGGTGGAACCTCAGCGCGAGTGTACAGCTTCGCTTCTTCAACACATACTAGACCGCGATGCGTTACCGTTTCTCCTGCCCATAGCGCATGAATGATATCAACACATTCCTTCAAACGAGCATTACGATCGCTCTTGACCAGCCATTTTTCTCCGGTAATATGTTCGTTAAGTGCCTGACCGCTGCCAACAGTTAGCCAGAAGCGGTTGGGGAACATTTGTGCCAACGTTGCTGCTGCCTGAGCAATGATGGCAGGATGGTATCTTTGTCCGGGCGCACAAACGATTCTAAAGGGAAGAGAAGTTGCTTGCATCGCTGCACCAAGCCAAGCCCAAGCAAAACCGCTCTGTCCTTGCTGTTCGCTCCAAGGATGAAAGTGGTCTGAAGACAGAGCAGCAGTAAATCCAGCTTGTTGTGCTATCTGCACATACTTAAGCAGTTCGCTTGGCTTAAACTGCTCGTGGGAAGCGTGATAACCAATTTTAGCCATAAGGTCTTTGTGAGAAAACAGCGGTTTTTGTTGTCAAAGATAAAGCTTTCGATATAGGGAGTAAGTTAGAAACGGCTCAGTTTCCCCATATCAACACACTGTATTGCTTGCTCAAACTGGACTTCTACTGTAGACTTGTCCGAAAACTCCAAAGCCAGACTGTTCAAAGCTTTGGGACGAAACTTTGATATCTTCATAAAAACGAAGCCATAAGCGTTTGAGATAGTTAGTGATAGTTTAGAGGCATAAAAATTAAACTTCTAATTTCTAAACATTTATAATTATTACTACTATCTAAGTTGGTAGGGCTAAGCTCCCGATTCTTAATCTAACCAATCCACAGACTGTTAAAATAATCTGCTCATAAGTATCAATTTTTAAGCGAAATCTCTCTCGAGCAATCCGAAATATTTTAAGTAATCGAATTAAATGCTCAATAAATATCCGATTACTAGACAAGGCTTTGTTTTCATCTTTTTGCTGCTGAGTCAATTGTCGCTTTGGTTTCCTTTTATGAGGGGTAGTAATATTTTTGCCACCTTGATACGCTTTATCTCCAGAAAATGTTTGAGATTTATCAAACTTCTTTTGGGACTTTCGAAATAAATTTATATCTGCTGTTGGACCAGGAACACCTACTTCTGCTTCGACAATATCTTTACCCTCTGGTAGTCCAACTATGTGACTTTTTAAAGTATGCTGTCTTTTCTTACCAGAGAAATGTTTCTGTTGCTCTTTTTGGTCGGAGTGACGATATATCGGTTGTTCTAGGCTATCGACTAATAGCCTAAAATTCGTTAATACTTCTTGAACAAAGAGTAAATCGCTCTCATTATTTGAGACTTGTTCTAACAAACTGGAAGGTAAAGTATCTCGAATAATGGGTATCCAATAATGAAAAGTATCATTAGCTTCAGTCTTGGATATCCCAAACAACATTCCTAATACTTGAAATGTTGGCATCTGTCTTAAATAAAATAAGCATAAACATACTTGCTCTTGGATTAATAGCAATTCTTTGCGACCTCCTCCAGGCGCATTGATTCTAGTTTTTTGCTTTTGGAGTTCGGTTTTAATTTTTTTGTGACGTTTTATAGCGCATTCTAACATTGACTGCAACTGTTCGTAACTAATCCCTAAAATTTGTTTTGTTCGGTGTGGATATTTTTCGATATAATCAAAAACCATAACTTATTCGGAAAAATAGTAGGCACTCAATTCAACGTTTTACCATTTTACTTTTCCCAAGTTAATATTTCGGACAAGTCTTGTAAAGGCTTTTACCTAAGCTTGAGCATTAGCGTTCTTACTAAGAGTCAGCATCCTATCAACCTCTAAAAGTACACCCTTTAATCCCATGGCAAAATTTTTTCCCAATCATGCCTCTAAGCTATTCCCAAGCAGATACTATGACCTCTTCCTAAATCATGACTTTATTAGTAAAGTTGCCGTAAATTGGAATTTGTCTTAACCCGGAAGCGATAAGGAGTTTAGTCTTCCCTTCTGCTTTTGGTTGCTTTAACGCATACTTAGCCATTTGAATTTTTACACTTAGTTTTGAACAAATTCATCACTACAGTACTGTTGGATTGTCATAGCTTTAGCAACGATAACGGCTTTATCGATACATACTCCACGCACATAAACTATTCTGCTCCAATAGATTCCTGCTAGATACAATTAGTGGACTAATCTAGAAACAATGGCAAACTGTTGCTATTTGCTTTTGGGGTATTTCTGGGCTGAGGGGCTGAGGCTATTACTGAGAATTTTATTTTTTCAACCATCCGAAGTCATATTTGCTTTACCCAGAACGATCGCTCCAGCAGAGCGCAACTTCTGAGCCACAAAGGACTCTTGAAGCGGAATGGAATTAGCTAGAGCTAGAGTCCCAGCGCTAGTGTGCATCTTATCTGCTGTATCAATATTGTCCTTTAGGAGAATTGGAATCCCATATAACGGTTTGTTCTGAATATGCTGCTTGAAGCGCTTTCGATCTAAGTCGGCAGCAATTTCTAGTGCATCGGGATTCATTTCTAGTACCGAGTTAATGTTTGGCCCCTGTTTGTCATAAGTATTAATCCGGGACAAGTAAGCTTGTACCAAATCAGAGGCACTAAGTCAGTGAAACTGCTGGGCGCTTTGAAGAGCGACAATTGTAGCTTCCTCCACACAAAAAATTCGCGCTAGAGTTTGTGTGGGAAAAAATTCTATAATGATTGTTGGACTAGCAAGCAATGGTTTTGCTTGCTTCATCAAATTCATCAATTTACGAGCCTTTCAGCTTACTTAAACTTAGTCTTATCAATATGTTGTATTTAAATTTATTTTTTTGTAAAAATATTATATATAGTCACTTATTATTCAAGTTGTATACCCGAATATTTTTGATGTAATTTTTTCAGAAAGTCGAAAAAAAGCTTTATAGGAAAACAAGCAATTTATCCAACAGCACTAAACATTTAGCGAACAAACTTTGCTCGTCATATAATTTATATTTTTGAATAAGATTATAAACTTGTTACTTCGTTTAGCTCTTGCTCTATATTCTCAATAATTTCTGGAGAATGGAGACGCAGCATCAAAAACCACCCGCCACCAACAACCAAGTACATTAAGAACAAATAGGGGAAAACGTTGAATGGAGCTGGTGGTACAGGATATACACTACCTACTACTGGAATCATTAGAAAAATAATCGCTATTGCTGCGATCGCAATATCAAATAGTCTAAGTGCTTGCAGGTGGTATAGATAAACAGGAGTAGCAATTGATATTAAAATATAAGCAAGTAAAAATCCGTAAGTTGCAAGAGTTCCCAAATACCCATAAATATCTAATATTTTTAAACCAAATAACGACATAGATGCCGGGACAAGAAACACGAAAAGAGATGACATAGTTACAGCAATATAAGGCGTTCCGTTTTTAGTGTGCGCCTTACCCATTGAAGTATGAAAAATTCCGTGTCGAGCCATTGTAAAGAATATCCTCGCTCCAGCATTGATACTAGCAAGAGCGCAGCCAAAGAAACTAACTATTGCTGCTACTGTAATTAATAATCCGAAAAATCCTACTCCTGCGAAATTAGCAAGGTCGTTAAGAGGTGCAGCACTTTTGTTTAAAGGTGTATTAGAGCTACTAAAACCAACTACTTCTGCATAAGAAAGCACAATAAAGAATAAGCCTGATAATATGGTGCTTAGAATTACAGCACGAGGAATAAATTTTAGAGGATTCTTAGAGGATGAAAGGAAAGTTTTGAGGGGTGAGATTTTATGCCAGTCGCCTAACCATGATACGGATCGTGGCTAGGTAAATAAATGTCTCCGATGTTTCTGGAAGTAGCTCGCGCGTCTCTCACTAATCGCCGAGTGCCCATCATCCAACCGAAAGTGCGCTCCACTACCCAACGTTTTTTGAGCAAGACCAATCCTTTGGTTTGCTCTGGTCGTAGTACCACCTGAACAATCCAACGGCAAACGTCCATCACCCACAGCATAAATGAAGTACCACCAAAGCCACCATCTACCCAAATAGTATGCAGACGGGACACTGCTTTGCCCATCTGTTTGACCCGTTTGAGCGATCGTTTTCCCCCTTCGCGCTCCCCAATGCTCGCCGCCGTGACCAACACCCGTAGCACCAACCCCAGCGTATCGACTGTCAAAAACCGTTTGCGTCCCTTGATTAATTTCCCACCATCAAATTCCACTGCCTGACTCACCATCGCGGCACTTTTGACGCTTTGACTGTCGATGATGGCGAACGTTGGACTCGGTTGTCGCCCCAGCTCTACTCTCACCCACTGCCGCAAACTGTCATGTATTCTCACCCAAGTCCCATCTTTACGCCAGTTACGCTCATTAGGTATACACCGTCTGCCAGGCGGGGAAGTCTCCGGGCAAAGCCCGCCAACGACACCCTTCATAGAGAATATAGAAAATGGCGCTCTCGGATCTCCCACATATCGACTTCACGCGGACGACCACCTGGTTTCGGCTCTGGAATCAAGTCATTGAGCAATTCAAATTGGTTGAGAGTCAAATTGCTGGGATAAGCTTTACTCATGTTGCTCTCTCGGTGCTGTGTACTAGTTATTCGCAGCTTACACCGAGTGAGCTTTTTTACTACCCAACCCACTTTTAAAACATCCTCTTAGCTTCATCACCGAGTGCTGTTGCACTTTCAAAGCCTACATAACTAAAAACGGCTAATACAAGTCCAAGTTGCAGCCCTTCTGGCTTAACGGTTTGGAGTGATATTTGCGACATATCGATAGCAAATCCCTTTCCAAATAAAATAATCCCTGCCAAAAGTAAGATTAACCCAACAGAAAATCCTTCGATTGCAAGCATCAGCATTGTTGATAGTTGGATATCTTTGTAAGCAAAATACCAAGCAATACCAGCGCAGATTGCATACAAAAATAAAGGAGAAAACTGAACTCCAATTGGATTAAGTAAGACATTTGTATAGTTGGCGAATCCACATAAAACAGCCATTGCTGTAAACAGATAAGCTAGAACTAGACCCCATCCAGCCAGAACTCCCATTGTTGAGCCAAGTCCTTTAGCGATGTAGGTATATAGCGAACCTGGAGATGCAGTACGACGAGCAAATTGGTTAATGTTCATACCAACAAACATCAATCCAACCGTTGCAATTACATAAGCTAACCAAGTTCCATTCCCAGCACTAGCAAATACTAAGGCTAAATTTACAGTTGGTGTAGCAGTAGGGGCAACGTTGGCAACTGACTGAGCTAAAATTTCTGGAAAAGAAAGACATTGCGATCGCAAACCAGAACTTTGCTTAACTTTAGGAGTTCCAACTATTTGTTTAACCATATTTAAACCTGTAATAATTTAAATCTGTTAATAGTTAATAGTCAGTGGTTAGTATCAACTAACCACTGAATGCTAACAACTAAAAATTAGTGGCAACCTTGATGTTTTAATGGTGAAGGAGGCACATCATTAGCTGGATTAGCATCGAAAAAGCTTACTGGTTTGAGCATGAAGCCAATATATCCAGTAGGCATTACAGGCCAATCTTCTGGACGCGGTACATGATTATGACCAAAGGTGTACCAGACTACAACATCTATGTTTTTTATAGGACGATTTGCTTTAGTCCACTCAGGCAGTCCTTCACCACCTATATGTTGATTTGGATAATCGCCTGCTGGGTATTTTTCAGTTGCATCGTAGGGTGTCACCCAGAGGTGCTTGGTTAAGTAACCAGCACGTTTAATAATGCTGGAATCTTGATGCAGAAAAGGCAGGATATTATCTCCTGGCATTAATTTGTAGCCAACAGGCTGACCGAGGCTATTATTTACTGATGGGTTGACAATTTTCCAGTAACGCCCTGCAAGGGGATCGATAATGCGTTGTGCCTCAGATTCTGTGCCTAGCAGAGTTGCATTTGCATAAAAGGCGTTACCATGCGGGTTATCTGCACTAATCGGTTCAGCTTGCGTATTTACTTCATAAACCGAGTTATTCTCTCCATCCAGGTGCATATCAAGACGAACGTTAAAGAAGTGCTGATGAATTGGTGCATTCAATTGAGGAGCAATTAATGTACCATACTTTGATGTTTCACCAGGCATGAGTGCTGTGGTGTTAACAATACCAGTCAGTTTGACTTCATATTGAATTGTGCCATCTTGATAGAAATACCAGAAAAAACCGTATTCATAATTGGCAACAGTAGCAATAAAAGATACAACCAGACGACGCGATCGCCGTACCTCAACTTCATTTGTTCGCCAATCCGTATGCTTCCAGAGGATGCCGTAATCTTCTTCATGCATACAAACAGCATTGTTGATAGTTACAACATCACCTCGGCTATTCGTCATTACCGCATCAAAGTAGCGAATTTCTCCTAAACAATCACACCCTAGCTTTAAGGAATTTGCTAGAGTGCCAACGCCGTACTCGCCAACATCAAAAGCATTTTTACGGAAATGAGGTTCTTTAGGATCGCCATAAGGTACAACCATTTCTACCAGGGAAGCCCGGTATATAATGGGTCTTAATCGTCCTCTATCTTCATAACCAATTGTGTAGAGAATTAGCCCTTCTCTAGGAGTAAAACCAATGCGAAATTGCCATTTCTGCCACGTAACTTTGTGGCCTTCAACTTGAAAACTAGGGCCATCAGGTTGAACGATATCCAGTGGCTTAATATCGGTTCGATAATTTTTGACAAATTCTTGACTGTAGTTGCCATCTTGAGGAGGTAAAGGAACTGCACCATAATCCTCTACTGCTACAACTTTCATTTTGTTCAAGTCAACTACAGGAATTATCCCCTCAATTGGTCGAGCATAACCGTTATATTTTGGGCTAGAACGAACCCAACAAAGCGCTCTGACAATACGCTGCCCTACTTCTTCTGCTATACCGTAGTTGCCCGCTGACCAGGGATCGACTATCACAAGACTGGTATCAGTAATTCCCCTTTTCTTAATAGCTTCCTGAAACTTAGGGTTAGCTTTTACAGCTGCTTCACACTCGATAAATTCATCGAGCATGATTGCAGGCTGTACTTCTGGAATGTGCTTCCATTGAACGGTAGTTTTCTGAGTTAATGATACTACGACTTCGTAGACCGCTCCAGTTGCATTGTTTAAAAGAATTATGAAAGCTTCTCGATCAATCGGATCTCCATCTTTAAAATTAAGAACTACATTCTTTGGAGGTTCATTGAGTACAACTGTTGTAAGTCTTATCGTTTCTCCCAGGTTCCGTTCAGTTCGGAGAATATTTACAGCATTAGCAACCTCCTCTATAGATAAAGGTTCAAGAGGATGGCGAACATCGTTTAACTTGGTCGATATTTTAACCAATTCTTCAGTATTAGTCATAAATCGTGCCTGTGATTGAATAATTTGCCAAGCTAATTTATTTAACTAAACAAAATTTTTGTTCAGCACATTTATAAAATTGTTTTATTAAAAAAAGTTATTTATTATATTAGCCAATTTAAGAAAAGGAGTTGTTACTATAAATACAATAAGTACCAAATGAATAGAAGTAACGCATTATACAGATTAACCCTACTGCGCGTAGGGTTAACTATCAAATGTTTGCTTGAATTGTAGCCGTGCTGGAAGAGCAGGTACAGCAATACTTTCCGTTTAAGAGTTAAACAATATTAGCAATTGCAAAACTGAGGAAATGTAGATGAATTGGTGGTAATAGTAAAAACAAGCTTTTAAGCCAGCTTGAATGAATTATTAGATGGTGCTGTAGATCTGTAATTTTTTAGTGGCTAATCATCCAAGGTCGCCCATCAGTATGACTTCTATACTTAGGTGCAACTGTTTCCCGATCTTGAGTGCGTTTAATCAGTTGCGGTTGGGAGTTTTCTTGCCGCAGCCTTAATGAACTTGACAGCATAATACCAGGGGGAGAGAAAATTCGTTTAGCTGCGCTTTGGCAAGAGGGACAAACCATTGGGTTACTGGCTTCTGCCATTGTTCGCCATTCCTCAAACAACCCACACTTTTTACACTGAAACTCGTAAAGTGGCACGATCTCTTATCTCCTAATATCTAATGGATCGTCGATTAATAGTTATTAGTTGTTTTGCGCCAACAACTAACAACCAAACCATCACAAATATGATGCTAAACGGGGAAAATATTCTGGTCAAAAATCTCAGTAGGAATTGCCAGAGTACAGCAAGCATTAGGAATGTCTACAATACCACTGACTCTACCTTCAACGGGAGCGCAACTGAGCAATAAATAAGCCTGCTCACCTGTAAAACCGAACTTCTTCAAATACTCGATCGCGTTCAAGCAAGCCCGCCTGTAAGCAATATGTGCATCCAGGTAATACTGCTTACCCGTAGACTCATCAACTGAGATTCCTTCAAACACTAAATACTCAGAATATCGAGGCTCTAGGGGCCCCGGTTTGAAAATCGGGTTAACCAAGCTATACTTCTGGACACCACCTTTAATTATGTCTACGTGCAGGTCGATATAACCTGACATTTCAATCGCCCCGCAGAACGAAATCTCGCCGTCCCCTTGGGAAAAGTGAATGTCACCCATCGACAGCTTAGCTCCCTCCACGTAAACCGGGAAGTAAATCCGCGTCCCCTTCGACAGATTCTTGATATCACAGTTACCGCCATGTTCGCGGGGAGGAATTGTACGAGCGGCTTCAGCCGCAATGCGATCGTACTCTGAGGCTGGCACTTTGCCCAAAATTGCGTTTTTCGGGTTGGGTAGAGCTGCTAAAACAGGCAGATCGCCGGAGAGTCCTGCCCCATAGGTGCGGCGATCGGGATTGGTGGCTACCAGTTCTGCTTCCCGCTTGTTCCACTTCGTCAGTAGTTCGTGGGAAGGCGCACAACCGATCAAGCCAGGATGGGTAATACCAGCAAACCGCACCCCTGGAATATGTCTCGAACTGGTATAAATTCCTTGAAGATCCCAAATAGCTTTAGCAGGATTGGGAAAGCGATCTGTAAGGAAACCGCCCCCATTCTCTTTGGCAAAAATACCAGTGAAACCCCACTCATCCCCAGGTAATGCACCGATATCAAGCAAATCGACCACCAAAATATCCCCTGGTTGAGCGCCATTAACGTAAATTGGCCCGCTGAGAACGTGAACCTGCGTTAGATCGACATCGCGGATATCATCAGGACTGTCATTATTCTTGATTTGCCCATCTGTCCAGTCTTTGCACTCAATCCGAAACACCTCACCAGGATTGACCGAAACGACTGCTGGAATATCAGGATGCCAACGGTTGTGACCGGGTAATTCCTGTTGATCCATTGACTTGGTAAGATCTATTTTGAAAAGCGTCTTAGGCATTAACCTTTCCTCACTGCTTAATTAGTGATTATGTCGCGTTGCTCCCGGTTGCAAGCATCGTGACACAGGGCATCGAAACTACAGCACAGGGAACAGATGGAGCCGTTGTAGACTGGGCAATAAGCCATGTCTTCCTTCTCATACTCGTACTTGCAGATTGAATAGGTAGCTAGATCTATAAGGTTTGGGTTGTCATGGCAGTGGACATCCTTTCTGGCAATGTAGTATTTGCCTTTAATGAAAATGGCGACGATTAAGGATAAGATGAACGCCAAACCGAGGGTGATAAAAGAGGAACCGATATAGCCAAAACCTACGCCGCGTGCCAGCAAGTCCATATCGATGTTGTACTTGGCAGCGTAGTAAGAAATTAAGACTCCCGTGACAAAAATAATGATGGCAGAAACTCAAATTGCCCAGAAAGAATTAGCGAATTCTGAACTAATGGCGAAGGAACCGCCAATGCCAAAATTTGCTAGATAATATATATCCCCCAAAGCAGTATTTGCCGTAGCAATTTTTGACCATTTTCTAAAAAATTTGGAGGTATATCGTAACGAGTAATCTTTTGAATTCTCATTAAATACCCAGGGATGATAGCGCCTTTTTGGTTTTTCAAGTCTAGCAGATGCGCTTGAACTTCTGGTCATGACCCCCCTTTCAGTTTTGCCAACCATTAGTACCGCATTGTAGGAAGCCAATCAAAGAATTTGTTGTAACTAAAAGCACAAAATAAAGTAGCAGTTTAGTTAATTGTTTGTTTTTCATAACATTAAATCTTTTTAACTTCCGAGGGGTTATCTAAGTAAATAAAAAAATAGTGTTTTATACCTATTGTATAAAATTGATTTTATCTAAATTAGATAAAATTAAACAACTATAAGTTCAAAAAATGCGAAATAAAATATAACTATTATATTTATCTCTCTGTTATGAAAGACGATGGGGAATATTAGAATGTGACAAAGAAGCATATCACCAAGCGCCTGCCGACAACCACGCCAGAAATATGGTTTGGAATGCAAATGGCATTTAGTTCATTAAGCGATTCTCAGCTACTGAATGTGCTACAACAATCCTGTTAAAGTTATCGTTCTGTTTTTGCAACTGCTTAAGCAGTATTGCTCCCAGAAAGATGGCGATTAAAATTTATTATGTGGTAAGCGGCGCACACTCTTGTTTTTGCGCCATGAGTTTGATCCGGTTCAGTAGACCTCTTGCAAAAGGGTTGGGAAAGGTGAGATAAGTAGATCAAAAATCATGAGTTACAATGCCGTAAAACACCTGAAGCCATCAGAAATCAAACGCTTATGCGGCGTACAACCTGGAACTTTCGAGGCGATGCTCTCAGCTTTAAAACAAGCTGAGTCAAACAAGCCACCAGGAAGACCAAGCAAGTTAAGCTTGGAAGACCAATTGTTAATGACATTGGAATACTGGAGAGAATATCAGACATATTTCCACATTGGGCAATCATGGGGGGTGAATGAATCAACAGCGGATCGAATTATTAGGAAAACTGAAGATACACTGGTGAGTTCAAGAGCCTTTACTCTACCTGGCAAGAAGAAACTACAAGAGTCTGATTGTCAGATAGAAGTCGTGGTAGTAGATGTTACAGAAACCCCAATAGAGCGTCCCCAAAAAAACATTCATCAGTTCTACAGTGGCAAAAAGAAAAGACACACACTCAAATCACAACTAGTGGTAAATCAAGCCACGAGAGAAATCATTTGTACGGCTCATGGCAAGGGAAAAGAGCATGATTTCCGTATATTTAGAAATAGCAAGACAAGGGTTGAGGCAAAACATCAAACTTTTAGGAGATAAGGGATATCAAGGAGTTCAAATTCACCCAAATAGTGAAACTCCCAAGAAGTCTACGAGAGGAAATAATTTAAGTAATGCAGACAAAAAGAAGAATCGAGAGTTAGCTAGAATTAGAGTAATAGGAGAAAACGTAAATTGTAAACTTAAGGTGTTTAAAATTTTGTCTGACCGTTATAGAAATCGTCGTAAGCGCTTTGGTTTGCGGTTCAATCTCATAGCTGGATTGTACAACCATGAGCTCCGCCTACTTCAAACCCCCTCTGTTTGACCTTTTGCAAGAGGTCTAGTTAAGGAATACAGTTGAGGCTGTTCTCAATAATAATAAGAAAAGCCACCCAGGAGTAAGGTTTCCGGCACCTCCAAATTCACTATTCATTACTAACCGATCCCTATTAGTTTATAGCCCAAAATTCAATTTAATTGAATTAGTGTGGCATTCATGTAAGGAGTTCATTGCAATCGGTTATTCCAGTTTGTCAATCAACTTAAAAATACCCTAAATAGATTACTCAATAATTGGGAGTTAGTAATTAATTGGAATAGATAAATCCGCAAACCGGGAAATAGAGCTAATGCAAACTAAATGTCTATTAGCTTACTGCGGTATTACACTTTTGTTTGTCATTGCAAAACTTTGAATAATCGCACTACTTGGGCAAACTGAGTATTGCACTCCATCAAGCCCATATGCCCAGCAGGACGCAGAACTACTAGCTCTGCCTGGGGTATGTCAATACTGATGCGACGGTTAGCAGCAAGAACGGTGGCAATGTCTGAGTGACCTACAATCACTTGCACTGGAATATTAATAGCTGGTAAGGTCTTTGTCTCATCGAAGTTAAACATTGCCAGTACCCCTCTTGCCAGCACTCCAGGCGAAGCCAATAATCCAAGACGGGTTGAAAAGTCGAGTTGTCCGCGTGTCTCGCCTCCAGTGAAACCAGAGATTTCTGTTGTTAGGTACATCGAACCATTGAGGTAGCTCAACCCACTTATGAGCCACAGCAGTGGTGAGAGGGCAATTGTTAGATACAGCAATGGTTCAAGTAGCGGCTTGTGCAATGCTGTGAGAATTCGACTGAAGACTGTTGTCTTGAGCGGATTGGTATAAGTTGTATCTACCAAAATTAACCCAGCTACTTGTTTTTCCAAATGCTCTGGAAACAAACGGCAAAACGTGAGGATAATCATCCCACCCATACTGTGACCGAGTAGAACCGCAGGTCGTTCTACTAGCGACAGTACTGCTTCTAGGTCACGTGCATATTTTTCGATTGAGTAGTCCCGATTCTTTGGTTTACTAGATTTGCCTAACCCAGGCAAGTCCCAGACAATTAAGTAAAAGTGCTTTGCGAGCTGCTTTTTTGCGTAGTACCAGACAGTGCTGTTAGGTCCCCATCCGTGCGTCAAGATCAGAGGTGGTGCATTGGGTGAACCGTAGAACTCAACGTGAATCGCGCTACCGTCGGGGCGCATCAGCCGCTGACTTTCTCGACTGCGTTGCATTTTGGGTTCATCTCGACCACGACGGCGCAGAAGACCCAGCGGCAAGAAGCCGACGCAAGACCAAATTACCATCGTCCATCCCAAAATTAGCCAACTACGGGCAACTAACTCCCCCTCGTACCATTCATGCAGGATGTAAATGCCGCCACTTGGAAGGGCAATCGACAGCAAACCTGTAAGCCACCGCAGCAGAAAATCAAGGGGCATGAATACCATGCTTTTAAACCTTTCGCAAAGGATAAGTAATTGTGTTGAACATCCGAGTAAAGCTGAGAAGAGGATAACACTCAAAGGCTAGAAAGTCGCAGGTTATGTAATGATAAAAAGACTAATAACTCTAGTTTGTATCGTTTCCACTGCTAGGTTCTGGACAGTTACCACTTGCCGAAACTGCGGTCGGTTAACAGATTGTTTGTCGTTCTAACACATTGATGTCATCGAAAGAGAAAACCATTAATCGCAAGCGTTTTCAGTTGTTGAAGCTTACGCTCACCCTAACTGTGAGTCAGGCTCAAAAAATTACTTCTGCTTAATTCGACTTGATTTTAGCAGTTTATGATGGGGCGACATCGATCTATTAAAGCGACAAACAATCTGTTAACCAACACTTGCCTCGACGAAGATTTTTGATAGTAGAGATCGCCATCCTTCTAGGGGATGGTTGCCTGGACACAATCGCTTTATATTCTAAACAGAGTTTGCATTTAAGGGAGGAGTGAAAGTGCTGGGCAGAAAATACTTTAGAGCGCGTGTGTTATTAGTGTGCCTCTTTGTGCTGCTTAGTTTAGTAGCACCATATTGTGCCACGCCAGCACTTGCACAAGATCGGGTATTTCTTGACCTATCCCTTGAATTTTTAGGGGAATATAAGCTGCCCAAAACGGATTTTATGAATACACCAGTTGGGGGATTATCAGCAATTACATATGACAGACAACGCGATCGCTTCCTCGCTGTCTCCGACGATCCTAGCCTTTTTGCTCCTGCACGGTTTTATACCCTCAATATCGCCTTTAATTCTACATCCGAGTCAAGAATAGGGATTCAAAAAATAAATATAGAATCTGTCACCTTTCTTACCGATAAGGATGGTCAAACCTTTGCCAAAGGAACCATTGCTCCTAAAGGCATTGCCATAACCCCAGAGCAAACCGTATTCATCTCTGGCTATAGTGATACCAAAGATCGAACCATTCCTTTCATACAGGAATTTGACATTAATGGAAAAATGCTTCAAAGCCTATCCATACCAGAGCGCTATCTCAGCAATGCGATTGATGGCCTGGAGCAATCCAAAGGTATCCAACAAACAAGTGCATTTGAATCCTTAACTTTCAATCCCACTGGTACGATCCCCAGCAGTGGCGAACCTGTCAATCTATTTACTGCCACTTCATCCGCTCTGGTGCAAGACTGGGAACCGCCCAGTTCCCAGAAGGGAGCTTCATCCCGTTTTTTGCATTACTTAATTGGCATAGGAGCGCCCGTTTTAATTGCCGAGTATTTTTATCCAATAGATCCAAGTTTACATGATGCTACATTAAATAGTCTGGTGGAATTACTATCTGTGGATCGAGGCGGTCATTTCCTTAGTCTGGAGCGCTCTAGAGAGGAGTTGGGCTTGGGCGAGAAGATTTTCCAAATCGCAACAGGTGGAGCAAGTGACACTTCGAGAATTAACAGTCTCAAAGGTGAAATTAAAAGCATTAGACCAATCAAGAAAAAGTTACTATTAGACTTGAACGAGTTGGGCATTTCCCTTGACAATCTGCAAGGAATGACTCTTGGCCCCCGCTTGAGAGATGGCACACAAAGTTTACTTTTAGTTAGCAACAATAACTTTAATGACCAGCAGACAACACAGTTTCTTTTGTTTCGGTTCAGTACTAGGTCTTAGGTAATAGCGAAATCTTAAAACAGCGCCTTAGTTAGTTGCATACAATACCCGCTTTTTAAAGAATGCCATTACGAGCGAACCTTGTACCACGCGAAAACTTCCGTACCCACTAGCGCCAGGTCTAGCGCGATCGTTTTTGGGGAAATTTGATTCAAGCTTGAGGTAAAACTAGAATCAATCAGAATGCGTGTTGCCATGCCAAAACTTCAAGAGTGCGAAGCGCCGATGACTGCCACATTGTCTGCGCTCTTCATCCATTGGAACCAGACCAAGACGGTTGTTTGGATTTCCGTCCCAACCCAGAATTAGAAGGCAAGCATTTTAAGAATTTTTTGGGTTGCCGATCCCAGCAACGAGATGAAGAACTTTACAGCAATTCCCACGAGCTAGAAGATTGGATGGACGATAGATAATGAAAGCGCTCCTCGCTCTATCCACAAACTCAGCAGCGTGCTAGTATAGTAATTGAGAATAAAATTCGGTTACAGTGTTTGTTTTTAGTATTGATAGGTTCTTCCTTTTTGGTCTTGACAGGCTGCTCTCCGAAATCTACATCTCTACACCTTGTGATTCTGGAGAAATTATATGTCGATTTATGTAGGCAATTTATCATATGAGGTCACACAAGAAGACCTCAATGCTGCTTTTGCAGAATATGGTTCGGTAACGCGAGTTCAACTACCCACAGATCGTGAAACAGGTCGGATGCGTGGCTTTGGTTTTGTGGAAATGGGTACAGATGCTGAAGAAACGGCTGCAATTGAGGCGCTTGATGGTGCTGAATGGATGGGTCGTAATCTGAAAGTTAACAAGGCAAAACCTAGAGAAGACAGAAGTTCTTTCAGTGGTAGCCGAAGAGACAATAGCTTTTCTCGCCGCTACTAAGCAAAGACAGCTAAACACTTTTAGCTTCTGTACTCTACCTGACATTTAATGGTTTGCGCTTGATGGCAGTCTCCATTATTTTGCGACACTAAATCAATACAAAGAGGCTTAACGCAGCAATGCTTGAGCCTCTTTGTATTAGAGATTCTATTGAGAGATTCTATTGTCGTTAATTAGCACCACAAAACAGTGTGAATTAGTACTGACACGATATTGTAGTAAAAGACCAAATTTTAATCGACTAGCAGTAATAATATATCCTCTGGCTAATCCACTTTCTCCGGCACAGCGGTGACTTTTTATAGACTGAAATCTTACTCGGCATCGAAATTAACCGGATTGTAGCATTACTTTAACTGAAACTGACTTTATGACGGCTGAGCTTACCCCTAGTGCTTCATCTGATTTTGTTGACACCCTTAATAAAGCGGCAGATACCTTTCGAGATGGGAATGGTACTCGCCCCTCGGCTGCGGCAGTAGTCAATGCCCTGCTGCAAGCAGAAAAAGTAGCTAAACAACAGCGACTAGTGTATCCCCTCGAATCTCTGTTTGGTCATTGGCAGCTGTACTTTACCGCTCCTCGCTTAGCCCATCTACGAAATGGTATGGCGGTAGGTAAAGGCTTTTATCTACCTCGGATTGTTCCTGCTCAGATCTCTTTCGGCGCTCAAACACCAATCAAAGAGCCAAGTCTAAGTACGGCAGAAATTAGCAATTCCTTACAATTCGGTTCACTGCTGTTTAAGCTGACTGGCCCTGCTAAGTACTTAGGTAAGAAAAACCTACTGGCATTTGACTTTACCCATGTGCAGTTGAGCTTGTTTGGTCGTGCCATCTATAGTGGAGGGTTTCGAGGTGGCAAATCTGGGGCAGTAAATTTCTCCACTCAATCTATTGCTAAACTCCCATTTTTTGCGTTCTTCCTAGTCAGCGAAGGCTTTATTGCCGCTCGTGGTCGTGGAGGTGGACTAGCACTGTGGGTCAAGGTGAGTTAAATACCAGGGCGAGTTCTATGTTAGCGCAACACAAATTGGCGCAAAAAAACTAGGATTGGCTCTTCCCTTACGCCGACTAGCAGTGGTTATAAGTTTTAGCAGAAAATGCAGTATAACTGCAATTCATTTATGCCCTAGGAGTTTGATTACAGCAAATTAATCCCAAAGATAGTGAAAGCCACCTGTAAGTTTAAAATTGGCTGGCGAACAAAACAAATTGGTTATACTATTTTTACATTTTTCTAAACTACTATTATCAAAAATTCACTCTTGTCCAATATTTAAAGAAGTACGAATATCTTCTAAAGGTGTACTCCACAGCTTATTCCATTGAATGCCGAACAAAGGCTTCGCCTGTTTCGCCATCAGCCAACCTTCAGTTATTGCATCCATATATCTAGTAGAAATTTCTACATCAAAAACAGCGGCTTTCAGCAGATTTTTAGCAAGTAAAGCTAGCCAAAAACGAGAGGCATGAAGCTGCGCTACATAAAATGCCTCTAGCTGGATTTCTCCTGTTATATTTGTCTCAAATCCTGTAACTACGTGCCATACATCGTGAGTTTCAATTATATGTGCTGCTAAAAATTGGTAGTTATTATCAACAGAACTTGCTTGTAGGGGAGTTAGACTTTTTTCTATCATGTGATTTGCATAAACATAGCCAAGCGTATTATCGGGTAACTGATACAGCGATTTTAAATCAACATTTCCTAAACGTGGACGTGACTCAAATGCGCGTTTCCCTTGTGGGTAACGCGAGAGAAATTCTACAATTATTTCTTGACTTGAAGCATCACTAGCAGCTTTGGAAAGTCGTTCGATACAACTAAAGTCACCATCAGGCGCTTTCACCAGATCAAGAAAGCTTTCAAATAAGGTGTTTTGCCACTGGCAATCTACATTTTTTGAGATCTGCATCTAGTTTAAGTAAACTCTCTGCGCCCTAGTTTGACATACTGAGCGGAAAAATGAAGGGTAAGTCACGAGTTATACAACCAATTACATTGGGGTAGCTGATTCAAGCACGGAGCTAGCTGATTACTAGCTGAGTATATAAGCTTATGCAAAAATTAAGTTTTACATCTAGATCGTGATATAGCTAGTCTTCACTTGCCATACCATTTATGTATGAAACTGCGCTAAATTATGCACAAGGGTGTATTTGGTATAAGTGTAGTGGGTCGGAGATTGCTGGTTGAGATTAACCCTACTTTATTACTCTAGCAGTTTTTCAGATGTTAGAAGCTTTGAGGCTTTTAAGTACCTTCATGTTGGGTGTATTTCTGATTTAAAACGAAAAACATTACCAGCAATAGCAAAAATTGTAGGATTATCTAATCAGCAAGGACTAAATCATTTCCTAACTGACTCACCTTGGTCAGCGTCAAAGCTAAGAGCCTTACGGTTAGAACTGATTTTACAAGTACTAAAAGGTAGACCAATCATTGTAATTATTGATGAAACAGGAGATAAAAAGAAAGGGAACAAGACAGATTATGTGAAACGACAGTATATAGGAAACTTGGGGAAAACTGAGAATGGAATTGTCGTAGTAACAGCATATGGTGTTTTTTGCGGAATGACCTTTCCATTACTGTTTGAAGTGTATAAGCCCAAAGAAAGACTGAAACCAGGAGATCAGTATCGTACCAAGCCAGAAATAGCAGCGATGCTGATGAGAAAGCTTCAATCAATGGGTTTTAACTTCAACTTAGTACTGGCAGACAGCTTGTATGGTGAGAGTGGTACTAATTTTCTATCTGTATTAGATGGATTGGGTTTAAACTATATAGTAGCTATTCGCTCAAATCATTATCTAGAGCTACTTCCAAGGCAACACATTCAGTATTTAAAGTGGCATAAGTTTAAAAGGGTATTCTCTGACCTGACGAGCGAAAATCGGTTTATTAGAGAAATCATTCCAGGAAAACGTGGAGAAAAAAGATATTGGCAGATTACAACAGATAGTTTGACTTTACCTGATAGCTCAACTTGGTATGTCATGAGTAAATACCCAGAGATTACGCCAAGAGAAGTTGGAAATTTTTACGGGTTAAGAGCTTGGGTTGAGTATGGTTTGAAACAAAGTAAAAATGAACGAGGGTGGGCAGATTTTTATTTGACTCGTTATCCAGACATTGAGCGCTGGTGGGAAATTATTTTTAGTACTTATTTGATGGTTAGCCTCCACTCAGAACAAATGTTACAGGCTCCACCACAACGAAAGTCAAAATTTGCTTTACATCCGGGCTGGGATAATGGAAATAGCTGGAAGAATATTCTTAACAATCTCCGCTTAACTGCTCAACCTTTTATTTTATTTAATTTAATATATCCAGAGCTAACTGTTTTTCCTATTCCTCAGCTATCTAGTGGTTTTTCTAAACTTCAATCTATTATTTATAACCTAACAAGTTCAATTTTTATTTCCCTGGCTCACCCAGACCTCTACTTTTCTTCTGCCTAGAGTGACAAAGTAGGGTTAAAAACAGTATTCACAACGAGCGAACGCGCCATAACGGGTAGTTCGGCATTACCGATGATTCGACACACCTGACTAAATTTACAAATATGAAACTGCTCCAGCCGGATTACCAAGTCTTAAGTCGAATATCGCGTCATAGCACTGCCGCTGTCTGTGTGGACTGCCGTTACGGATGTAAGCGATGCGGTTAAGTATCCAGTAAAGATGATGAACATGGCAATCCAATGCTTGTAGAGTCGTACCACGTTTGACGCTGCAACTAAATGAGCATCCTTTAATTATTTTTACTGCATAATAAAATACTGTTTTATTTATTGCCTGATTAATATATTTAAAATTGCCTAGCTACTTACTGGAAAACAAAATTTTATCGTTGAATCTCATTTAATTAGCTGAATCTATGTAGTTCTAAAGAGTTAGGCTGCGCCTATCTTTAGGATTTTTTGGAGATGTTTATTATCAATTATTGTCCCTCAAGGCTGTGGCTCATCAACTTTATCTCTTTCTGTCCGAATCCATTTGGTTTGAGGTTGCACGAGAAAAGCAAAATAAAGTGGAATCTTCCAAAGAATGTATAAAGGTACGGTCAAAAGGGTTTGTAGGGAGATATCTGCACGACCAAACTTAGCCCAAGCACTAACAGTCGAGAGTGTAATTAGCAGCCCTTCTATTGTTAAGATGACAGTTAAAGTCCATGAACCGTTTAACCCACCAATTGATAGCGCTCCTAGCATAGCAACTGCCCAAAGTAAGACTAATAATGAAAGCGGTGGTACACACAAATCTAGGGCGATTGCTAACAGCTCGAAACGTTTCTGACGAACCGCCGCTTTCAGCAGTCGAGGAACTTGCGTTAGTAATATTTGCAAATGACCATGCTCCCATCGTCTCCTTTGACTTTTAGCTACCTGTTTTTGTTGTGGAAGCAGTGCCGTTACTTTAGCCTC